>Ga0075152_10001076_pt1 | contig 19803 bp, 15 predicted proteins | sample JI61114C2DNA_FD_70964 | JGI IMG/M metagenome (GOLD analysis project Ga0075152, IMG submission 70964) | Wastewater effluent complex algal communities from Wisconsin, to seasonally profile nutrient transformation and Carbon sequestration -... | ecosystem: Engineered > WWTP > Effluent > Algae...
CGTTGGCTACATCGCGCCGGGATCGTACGTCCTGGTGTCGAGCACGGCCTCCGGTTCGAAGTGGGGGCGCTTGGAGGTTGTGGGAACGCGATAGCCTGAAGAAGGCCACCATCCGCCCGCTTGCTCCACTCAGGCCCTCCCGCGCAGAAGACTTGCGACAGCAATGGGAACGAACGTGATCAGCCCTCGATGGTCCGGACAAGGCCCTTGGCAGACTCCCGCAAACTGATCCATCCGCCATCCTGAAAGACCTCGGGAACGTCCTGGTCATTCCCGCTACGTTCAAAGATGTGAACCAATTCATCGAACGCCTCCATCCTTGTCCGCTCTTCGTGCGAATACGCCAGCTTGAACCATTCACGGTTTTGGAAGTTCCGGAACTCTGCGTTCCATTGCGCGCGGAGTTCAATGGGAATATGCACGAATGGCACCTCCCTTTTGTACGAAAGCTGCTCTTCGAAATCCCCAAAACACTTCAACGAACGCAAGAGATCCTGCGCTGATCTTCGGCGAGTGTCCTCATCTCAGTGATGGACCATGTAGCTCAGATCTACTCCAGCGCCTTCTTCACCTCCTCCAACGTCGGCACATCGTTGCAGTGCCATTGGCCCATGACGCGGCCTTCCTTCAGCAGCACCACACCGGGGTTGCTTCGGATCATGGTCTTCAAGGTGATCTCGTCGCAGGTGACGAAGTCGAAGGCCAGCTGGTGCTCGTGGCGGAAGGCTTCCACCTGGTCCGAACCGCTCGCCGTCGCGCCATAGACGTACCAACCGTTCGAGTAGGCGGCATCCGTCAAGGCCTTGATCTGCGGCAGGCAACCGGTGCCCGCTTCCTTGATCGTTTTCACCACGATGAGCACCACCGGGGTGGGTTCAGCCAGCACATCATCGGTGATATCCACGCCGTCCTTGTCGGTGAGCCGGAAGTCCTGAACGAGCGAGGGCTTGCCGGGATCCAGCACGTTCACGCGCTGTTTCACGAACTCGTTGTTCGCCACCCACACGCTATCGTTCCAGGGGTAGTTGTTGGCCGGGTACTCCTTCTCTTCGCCGGTGTTCTTGTCCTTGTAGACGAGGAAGATCTCGTTCTTCGGCGGGGTGGCGGTGGCCTTCTGCTCGCTGATGCTCTTGCCCACAGCGTAGGCGCGGTAGTCCTTCAGCGGGAGGTGAGCATAGCAGTACCAGATGAAGCCGAGCGATAGGATCGTGATCCACAGCGCTGTGCTCCACTCGGCCTTCACCCCTTCCATGAACCACTTGATGAGCAGGTACCCGATGATACCCACACACGTGAAGGACAGAAAGAAGCTCCAGCCGAAGACCCAGCACCAGATCGCCACAAGGATCAGTCCGCCAGGCAGAAGCACTTTGTCATCGGCAGTGGTGTTGAAGGAGATGCCTGGTTTCCTGAACCAGCTGACGAAGAAGAGCGGCAGCACGAAGACCAGCAGGATCACGTCTTTGGTGAAACTCTCCCACGGTGAGAGGCTGCGGCCCAGCGATCCCTTCATCGCATCGCCGAAGCAACCGCAATCGGTGACGCAGGTCACATCGCGCAGTTCGGCCACGCCGTTCACGATCACCTCGTACTTCCCTTGTGGGTCGCAGGTGGCCGTGTAGGCTGTGAGCCAGCCGAAGAAGAGCGTGAGCCAGAGGATGCTCGCCGTAGCCAACTTCATACGCCCGCCCACCAGCACCGCGAAGCCCAGCACCACTTCCGCCAAGCAGGCGAGGATGGCGAGGAACAGCGCGGCCGGTTCAAGGAACACCAGATCCAGCGCGCTCTCGGCGAAGTACTCCTCGAGTTTGTAGCTGAAGCCGAGCGGATCGTTGGCCTTCACCAGGCCGCTGACGATGAAGGTGGCCCCGACGAGGATGCGGCAGAAGAAGAGGAAGTATTTCATGGGAGGATGAGCGGATGAACCGATGTGTTGATGAGCGAATTGGCCGATGAGCCGCTGCGCTGATGACAGGGTGGCGAAAGTATCCAGCCAAGCCCGATACCGCCGGCGCAGGCCCGGGTGATCAACAGAACTTTAACGCTTGACCCGCTCAGCGGGATGCGCCGCCGTGCGCACGGCGCAAGGCCCCTTTCGGCAATGCGCTCGACGAAGCGTCGGCCATGCTGGTCATGCGGCGCTCGTAGTCGATCATCAGGCTCTGCACTTCGGAACGGATGCGTTGATCGTACTCGGTGTCCCAGGAAACCAAGCCGGTCGCGGGCTCGAAACTCGCCTGGCCCATCGGCAGGTCGAAGAATGAAAGATCCATGTCCGACAACCGTTGGAACATGGTCATCTCCACGAAGAGGTCCTTGGTCTTGTTCTCCCCCTCCCACTCCAACCCGTGCGTGTCGATGGTGAAGCACTTGGACTGGTGGCCCGGAGCACTGAAGCGCAGCACATACTTGGCGTTGTTGTCCAGCGTGAAACCGTAACGGCCCAAGATGCCGGTCTCCTCGGCTTGTTGCTTCACACCGTCCTTGTACACGCGCACCAACGCGTCCGTAACGAGTTCACCGCTGATGTACTCCGTGACGATCCCATGCACACGCAGATTGTACGCGTGTGCTTCGGTGAAGAGCCCGCAAACCAGTGCGAGCGATGCCAGCATTTTCGTTCCCCGCATGGTGTCCGTTGCGGGCCGGTAAGTGCGCCGCCAACGTGGGCGGCGAAATAAGCCACACCCACCGGGGGATCCAAGCCTGATAAGGCCGTTTCCCGGAGATCGATCAACAGGCGGTTGTTGATCGCTGTCGAAAACTCCGGGCAACCGCCGTCATGTTTCCGGATCGTTATGCGATCTTTCGGCGTCTCTCCGGCGCCCCCTATTGTCGGTAAACGCACCATGCTACGCTCCCTTCTCCTCTACCAATACGTCCTTGTCGCCCCACTGCTCTGCGCCCAATACACCGCCACGGTGAAGACCTCCGTGAGCGCTGCGGAAAACCCGGGGTGGAAGAAATGGAGCAACAAGGAATGCGTGATCAATTATCCCTCGAACTGGACGGATGAAGGGTCGTTGGGAACCAGCGCGATCACAACGTTCTTCGCACCCGCCGATCCTGCCGGGAACTTCCGCGAACGCGTGCTGCTCACCGGATTGGACGCGACCGGCAAGACCATGCCCGATCTGGTTGCGGCCATGGAGGCCCAGAACGTCACAGGCTTCACGGATGCCGCCAAGACCTCTTCTGAAATGACCGAGGACTTCGCCACCATGGAACTGCTCGGAACATTCGAGGGGCAGCCCATCCGCCTGAAGCGGGAGTTGACCTTGCGCGGCAACAAGGCCTGGATACTGACCTACATGGCCGCAGCCACCCGCTACGAGGAGGCGCTCTACCTCGCCGACGCGATGTTCATGTCCTTCGCGGTGAAGTGAAGAGAACCGCAGGGATGCTGAGGGGTATGCCGAGTCGCGCCGAGCGATAGCCGGCCTACCCGGTCGGACGCGACCCCGATTGCCTATCCCTTGCTTTGCGGCCCTCTGCGGAACTCAGTGGCTCTGCGTTTCTCCTTCGAGGATGAGCGCGAAGACTGCGTAGTTCACGATATCCGCCCAATTGGCGTCGATCCCTTCGCTCACCAGCGTGCGGCCTTGATTGTCCTCAATGCTCTTGATCCGCAGGAGCTTCATCAGGATCAGGTCGACGAGCGAGCTCACTCGCATGCTGCGCCAAGCTTCGCCATAGTCATGGTTCTTGCGCCGCATCAGTTCGCGGGCACCGTTCAGCTCGGCGAGCAGTGACTGTTTCGCCTGTTCGGCGGACAGGTCCGGCTGTTCCACCACGCCAAGCTTCAACTGCACGAGTGCCATGCCCGCATAGTTCACGATGCCGATCAGCTCCGGACGGATGCCCTCGCCCACCTTGCTCTCCCCGACCTCCTGCAAGGTGCGGATGCGCTGTGCCTTGATGAAGACCTGGTCGGTGAGCGAACTGACCCGCAGGATGCGCCACGCGGTGCCATAGTCGTGGGCCTTCTTGGCGAAGAGCTCCACGCATTCGGCGATGACGGCATCATATTGTTCCAGCGTGCGTTCCATCCTTTGCTCGCCAAAGCCCCGGCGTAGGCGTTAGGGCGGCGAAAGTAGTGGCGCTGCCAGCTGTGGCCCCTCGGTATGGTCACCAAGGCCATTCTGAAAGCGAAGCCCGGCGCGTGGCCGGGCTCCGTTCGCCAACTACCGCCTTACCCGTTCACGGCAGCTGGGCGTTCCGTGTGTTGTTCGGTGTGGTACTGCCCACGTTGATCAGGATCGGATCGCGGTCGTTCCCGCTGCCCGTGTATTTCACTTGACCGTTCAGGTTGACGTCCTCCGGAAAGTAGCCGCTCACCGTATTGTTAGGCGTCGTGCTGCCTACCCGCACAAGGATGGGATCACGATCGTTCCCACTACCCGTGTATTTGATCGCGCCATTGCCGGTGCAATCGCCCATGTAGAGCAATTGTGCGGCGCCGAGCGGGAACCTCGCGTTCGTGCCCCAAACGAGGGTAGCGTCATCCGCGAAGTCCAACACACCAGCAGCCCCACCGATCGTGACCGGTCCCAGCGTCATTACACCCAAGTGGTTGCGGTGGCGCACGGCGACATGGTGCGGCCCGGTGATCCCCGGTAGCGAAACCGGCGATAGACCGTCCAGGTCCACCACGGTGCCATCACGTTGGAGAAGCGCGCATCTGCGCATGACCACTGTGACCGGTGAAGCCGGTGATCTCAATTCGATCAGCACCCAATCCACTATGGCGTCGTTGCCAGTGACCGACAACACGGATGGAGAAATGGAGGTGTCACCGGCGGTTGGTGCCAAGCCCAGAGCGCTATATGGTTCCGTCAACGGGAAGGTGCCCAAGGACCGCAACGCATCGCTCATCAGGCTGGTGCCCGCATCGTATGGACCTTGGAGGAGAACCCGCGCGGTCAGGGTTGGCAAGGTGCCAACGCACGTGCACGTGGCAGAGAGCACATCGTTTATGGTGGCCGCGTTTCCGTCATCGCATGGTGAACCGACTTTGCCCGGAACAAGCGTACAATCGTCCGTGTGATCGCTCACGTAGCCAACCGGCTGGGATCCGCATTGCGTTGCGAAACTGGCATGGTCCCCGAAGCCATCTGCATCCGCATCCTCATACCACGTGGCCAGTGGGCAGGACGTAGGCGCGAAAGAGATACCACGCCACGCCGTATTCGTGGCGGCCGTCGCCAAGAGCACCGGAATTACCGGAACGCTTCCGCTGCCGGTCCCGGGATCGGTGATCTTCAACAACTTACTGCCCGTATTGCTTACCACGTATAGTTCGGGGCTCGCTCCAGCGAAGTCCGCGACCAGGTTCAATGCGCCATCGCTGAACGTCAATGTGTAGGCGAGCGCCCATGCCCCGGTCTTCACCCACTTCTGGATGCCACCGTTACCAATGGCGACGTACAGCACGTCCAGTGTTGGCTTGATGTAGAACCCATTGGTGTTCGTGTTCCCAGTATTCACCACTGTGGTGAGCGCTTGGCCACCGGTGACAGGCATGCCCGACCCGACCATGAAAATGCCGGTGTTCGCCGGTGAACCACTCGCTGAAGCACTGGAGATGTACAACTGACCATTGAACACAGCGGCAGCGCGCAGGTTGACCTTCCCCGCAGCAACCGTGCTGGGGTTGCTCGTGCCGAGGTAGTTCACACCCTGGTTCGAACCTGTAGCCCAGAAATTCAACCCATTGGCAGCCGCTCCCCGGATGTTTCCCACATCAAAAGCGGTGCTGCTCGTGACTTCGCGCGTGTAGATTCCTCCTGCATCCACTGTGGCTATCGCCCGGGGAATGGAAGAGGCCAATGAACCCCCAACAACGGTTGCGCTTGGTTGGGCGAGCACGTATCCACCGAACACCAACTTGGTGCCATCAGCATTGAGGGACATTCCTCCCTCCGTGGTGGAACTGCCACTCAGCACCAGCGTGCCCGTACCGCTCGAAGGAACCACCACCGAATTGCCAGCCACTCCAATGGTACTGAAGTCGCGCAGGGTGATCGGAGCGCCGGTCGATCCGAGGCCGGTACCATCGCCCACTTGCAAGAGAACGACATGGCCCGGCGTGAGAACCGGGGCAACACCCGCGCACACGCAATTCGTGACCACATCGTTGTAGGTTGCGGCATTGCCATCGTCGCAGACCTGTCCGTTCAGCAACCCGTACAGGTTCGGGCACGGGTCCAAGCAATCCAAAACGCCGTCACTGTCCGCATCGCCGCTGGTAGGCGTAAGGCAGCAGAGGTGGATGTTGTCCACTACGGGTGGCGTGGGCACACTGTGTGCTTGGTTGCTGCCACCGGCCAACCACTGGAAGATGATACGCGCACTCTGGCCCGCGTATGAACTCGGGAGCGTGAGTGTTGTGGTATGGAAGTAGTGGTTCCCGTCAAGATGTACATTCAATGGAACGCGGCCCGTTGGTCCATAACCTGTGGCAGTGATCGCGGTGCCCGCAACGGGTGTGTACGACTGCGGCACGAGCCACACGGATAGATCATCGTCCGCACCCCAGCCGTACAACTTCGAGTCAAAGGCCAGTTTGATCACGCTCGCGTCAGCGGGGATCATCGGTATATCGTGGTACGCATGGCAGATCACCGGCACGTTGAAGTACGGTACGCTGGTGGAGGACAGGTTCGCGCCGCCATTGTTCGAAGCGTACAGGCCCGGCACCGGATTCCCAGAAGTGCCGATGCCACCGAACCCCACACTCCCCCAGTACCACTTGTTGATCTGGTTCCCATTGGCGAAGGTGAACCCGCCCGGGCCGTCGGTAAAATCCTCGTTCCACGGGAGGGTTGTACCCACACAGGCACAGGCCAGATCGAGCACGTCGTTCACGGAATTCGGGTCGCCATCATCGCAGGGGCTGTTCAATGTGCCGGGCAACGACAGGCAGATGTCAGTGCGATCAAGCACATAACCGGGAGGCTGATCGCCGCAGGTGGTGAGCGATGTGGCCGGATCACCGTAGCCATCGCCGTCGCCGTCAGCGTACCACACGGTGGAGGCGCATACCTCGATGTTATCCACAGCCGCTGGTGCTTGCGTTCCTCCGCTCGCGTCGTTGCTCCATTCCAAAACCAGTCGCGCGCTCTGGCCGATGTAGGATGCGGGTATGGTGTAGGTGACACTCTGCCACGCGAAGCTGCCCGAAAGGTCGCCGCTAAGGTTCAAGGAAGCGCCCTGCCCACCACTGTTCGTCGCGATGATGGAGCCTGCCTGTGGCATGAAGCTCGTGGGCACCAGCCACACCCGGAGCCGGTCTGTTGATGCTTGTCCCATGCCGGTCCAGCTCAAGCTGAGGGTAAGCGCGCTGGCCGTGGCCGGGAACGCGATGTCCCGGAATATGTGCGATGTGGATGTGGAGATCGTGCTGTAGTTGTTCGTGGTGCCCGTGTTGGAAACGTAGATGGACGGTGCGCCGTGACCGATCGCGCTGCCATGCACCCACTTGTTGATCTGCGATCCGTCCACTTTGGTGAACCCACCGATGTCATTCGTGAAATGCTCTTCCCATGGGAAGACGGACACCGGACCAAGGCCAGCACAGACACAGCTTGCGCTCACCACATCGTTGATGGTGGCCGCGTTACCATCATTGCACGCCTCGCCGATAAGGCCTGCGGTCGTTGGACAATTGTCCGTGTTATCGGACACGTAACCTACCGGATGCCCGCAGGAGGTAAGCGAAGAACTCGGGTCGCCGTGGCCATCGCCGTCCGTATCCGCATACCAGGTGGCGGAGGCTTCAGGACAGAACCGACGGACCCTGCGCCCGTGGTTCAAGCATACCAGGATCTTGCCATCCGCTTGGAGCGTGATGCGGGGATATTGATACAAGATACTTGAACCCGTGAAGCCCAGGTCCAGCCCCCCCTCCTCGGTCATCCGGACAAGAGAAGAGAGCGGGAAGTCATGCACCTGGCTGTAATATCCCGCCACCAACACCTTCCCATCGTCCTGGATCGCCAATTGAAAGACGGGACCGTTGGGGCCGCTACCCGCCGAGAACGCATTGTTCAGGCTACCGTCGCTGTTCAACCTTGCGATGTTCGACCGGGGCGAACCGTTGTAACTGGAGAAGACTCCCGCGATATAGATGCCCCCATCTGGTCGGGTTACAATGCTCTTGACCTGAGATCCAAATAATTCTGAGATATTCGTTGGAACACCTTGGTCAACCCCTGTTCCTCCGGGATTGAAGGTCTGATCGATGGTCCCGTCGTACTCGAAGCGGACAAGCCGATCATGAGGTTCGCCATTCACTTGGGTAAAATACCCGCCGACCAAGACGCGGGAGTCGGCTCCTGCGGCGACAACATGCGGTGCAGTGGACCAGTAACCTGATGGTGCGGCGAAGCCCGCCACAACCTGCCCGTTCGCCTCCAGCTTCGCAACGTACTTTGTCGACACGCCTTGAACCTTGTTGAACCTGCCCGCGATCAGGATCCTTCCCTGTGGATCCAAAGCCATATCATTGATAAGCCCGGCCTGGTAAATGTTGTCAGCGGGAATTTCGTACATGGCACCGGCGGTATTGAACTCGCTGTTCAAACTGCCATCCGCGTTGAGCAGCGCGATCGAGTTCGCGTTCGCCCCCCCGAAGAATGAGAATTCACCTGCGATCAGGATCTTTCCGTCAGGCCTTACGATCACGTCGTGGATACGGCCGGAAGGACCTACACTGACCCCGGGGTCGAAGGTCGTGTCAAGCGTTCCATCCCCGTTCAACCGGGCGATCCCCATGCGAGTCTGCCCATGGCACACCGAAAAGGGCCCTGCGATCAGCACTTTCCCATCTGGCTGCGCAGCGACCGACGAGATGTAGTTCAACCCGTCAGCTTGGATACCCGAAATGATATCGACATCTGGCCAAGTACCATCGAGCTGCCCTTGGGCAGCAAGGCGGAGGGGCAATAGGAGCAGTGCAAAGCCGCATGCACAAAGCAAGCCTCCGAGGCGACGAGAATAGCCGAGGAGCAAAGTGGATCCCATGAACATAGCGGTGGTTGGTTTTCGGGTAGGCGAAGCAACCCAACCCCATCCATCTCCACAATGCCCACTTCGTGGTACAGCCTACCCTTTCGGATACACTTTGCGCACGGCCTCCATGCGCGACCGCACTTGGAGCTTCTCGTAGATGTGCCGCACATGCTTGCGCACCGTTTCGGTGCTGATGCCGGTCTTGTGCGCGATCTCCTTGTACAGCAGTCCTTGGGCCAGAAGGTCCAGCACCTGCTTCTCCCGGTCGGTGAGCTTCTCGTCGTTGATGCGCTGCTGCACATCGGTCTGCAAGGAGTTCACCACCATGCGGGCGATGGCCAGGGACATCGGTGAGCCGCCCGCATGGATCTCCCGCACCGCCTCGATGATGCTGTCAGGATCGCTGTTCTTCACCAGGTAACCGGTAGCCCCCGCGCACAATGCTTGGAAAATGTAGGCGGGATTCTCGAACACGGTGAGCATAAGGAACTGGGTTTGGGGTGCAAGCGGTTTGGCCTCCCGCACGCACTCGATCCCGTTCTTTCCGGGCAGGTTGATGTCCATCAGGACCACGTCCACAGCGAGCTTGGGCAGGGCTGCGAGAAAGTCCTCCGCGCTGCCGAAGACCTTCACGACATCCAAGCTCGGTGCATCCACCAGAGCCCTGTGCAGGAGGTGCCGGATCTCCGGATCGTCCTCTACTATGGCCACCCTGATCGCCTGCTCACCCACGCCCCTAAATTAAGCGGAGTATCCCTAACGAGGCGTAGTGCACACGGTCGCAGAATATGGGCTCAGGCGAGCCGGCCGGTTACCCTCAGTTCCGTACCACCACCGGATACCTGGCCATAGCTGAGTTCAGCGGACAATCGTGCGCTTCGTGCACGCATGCTGGCGAGGCCGTTGCCACGCTCCGCCGTTCGGGGATCGAAACCCCTTCCATTGTCCTTCACGCTGAGGTCGAAGGCCCGTTCACCTGCCTGCAACCGCACATCCAATCGGGTAGCATCTGCGTGCTTCAACGCGTTGTTCATCGCTTCCTTCAGCAAGAGGAACAGATCCCGGCGGGTGGCCGGGTCCAACACACGATCGGATCCGCTGCCGTGCAGGTCGAGCGACAGGTCGATCCCCGTTCCGTCGGTCATGCGCTGGGCGAGGACGCGCACCTGGTCCATCAGGACATCCACAGAATCATTGCGCGGATCCACCGCCCAAACGATGTCACTGAGCGTTGCCCCCAGCTCTTTGGAAACACCCCTTATCCGGTCCAGCGCCATCGCGGTGTCCTCAGGATCCTTGCCCAACCGCCGTTTGGCCTCGTTCGCCAGCAGGGTGATCTTGGTGAGTTCGCTACCTATGTCGTCATGTACATCTCCGGCGATGCGGGTACGGACGTGCTCCACCTCGCGTGCCTTTTCGCTCACCAGCAAGCGCTCCTGTGACTGTAAGATCACCCGGTTGAGTTCTTCCAACCGCCGCTCGTTGCGCCGGGCAGACCGCCAACGGAGCCAAATGGCTACAGCCACGAGAACGGTGCTGCTCAGGGCGAAGATCCACCAGAAGCGACGGCTGCGTTCCACCGCCATTTCTCGCGCATGGGCCAGTTCCATGGTCTGCCGCACGCTGGCCTGCTTCAAGCTGTCCAATTGCTCGTGCTGCTGCACGGCCAATTTCTCCAGCGTCCATTGGGTCGGCCCCGCCGCCACACTGTCTTTCAATCGGATGTAGGCGCGCAGATCATGAAGAGCCAGTTCCGGAGGTCCTGTTCGTTCGCTGATCTGCGAAAAGAGGTAAGCTACATCCCGCTGTACGGCAAGGCCCATCCCGCTGCGCTGGACGATACCGCGCGCCTTTTCCCCATAGCGCAGCGCTTCCGCATATTCCGCCCGGACCACATGCACCCCGCCACGCTGGATGCTGGCGTATACGACGGATCCCAGTTCGCCGCTCTTACCCGCCAAACGCAGTGCCTCGGCAGTGGAACGCAAGGCCTTCTCGGTTTCACCGCGATCCACTTGGAGGCGCCCAAGTGCGGTGTAGAGCAAACTGGCATTGCGGGCATAGCGCGGCCGGGTCGAATCGGTGAGGCACGCCAAACCTTTCCGAACGAGGTCTTCTGCACGGGAATAGGCGTCCTTGTCGATCGCGCTTTCAGCCATGTTCAGCCACGGGATGGAGGATGCGGTCGTATCGCCTCCTTCCTGATAAGCACTGACAGCTTTAGCGAACAGGTCATCGGCTTGGTCGTAACGTGCCATCTCCTTGTAGATCAGGCCCAAGTTGTTCAGATTCCTTCCAGAGGAGACCAGTTGACCGGTAGCGCGAGCGAATCTCCCTGCCTTGTCATAGGCCTCGATCGCGCGCGGGAAGTCACTTTGACCGTAGTAGATCAGCCCCAGCACACTCAGCGCACCGGCCTGATCCGCGGTGTCCTTTCGCGCGATCAGATCCGCCAGGAAATCGTTCATCACGACTTCCGCCGAATCCGAGTGGCCGCTCCCCAGTAGCGCGTTCCCGACCCACAATGTGGCGCTGTCCAAATGGTCCTGATCACCCAGCGCGCTCCAGATCGAAATGGCTGAGCGGAAGCAGGCCATGGCGCTATCCACGTTGGAAGGCATCCGCAGATGCCTCTCCGCCCGGTCAAGTCGTGCCTTCGCGAGTGCATGATCGTTCGATCCATGAGATGCTCGACCCTGACCTTGCAGCACAGACGGCACAACGACCAATGCTATCAACCAGGATAGACATAGGTAGCAGCTATGCTTTTGGAGGGGACCCATGGGGCGAAGGTCGAGGCGATCCGCTGGGCGGACAATACCCCCTTCGTGCCACTGGTGCCAGATCGGTCATCATCCGATCAGCGGTCCTTCGCATCTTGCCGCCACTGACCCATGCCTCAGATCACCTGGCGCTTGCGCGACCGCCTGTTCCAACCCCGCTTCCCGCTGGTGATGGGCATCATCAACGCGACGCCTGACTCCTTTCATGCAGCCAGCCGTGCGAACTCGGTCGACGACGCGCTGCACCTGGCCGAACGTATGCTCGTACAGGGCGCGGACATCTTGGATATCGGCGGGCAGAGTTCACGTCCGGGCAGCGGTGAAGGCGATGAACGCGAAGAGAAACGCCGGGTGATACCCGTTATCGAAGCGATCCACCGCGAATTCCCGGACGCCCTGATCAGCGTGGATACTTGGCGTGCGAACGTGGCGAACGAGGCCTTGGCCTTCGGGGCGCGCATGGTGAACGACATCGGTGCCGGGATCCTGGACCCGGCTATGTTGAACACCGTGGCCGCGCTCGGCGTGCCGTATGTGGCCATGCACATGCGAGGCACGCCCGCCACCATGCAGCAGGCGCCGCACTACGAGGAAGTATCCGCCGAGGTCACTCATTTCCTGAGCGAGCGGATGAGAGCGGCCCATGATGCCGGGATCGCGGATGTGATCCTCGATCCCGGCTTCGGCTTCGGAAAGACAACGGAACACAATTATGCTTTGCTCAGCGACCTGTCGCGTTTATGCGCACTTGGCGCACCCGTGTTGGTCGGGGTTTCGCGCAAACGCATGATCAACGAAGTGCTGGGCATAGCAGCCGCCGATGCGGGGAACGGCACCACGGTGTTGAACACCATCGCGCTGATGAAAGGCGCCGCCATCCTGCGCACGCATGATGTGAAGGAAGCGGTGGAATGCGTCAAACTGTTCAGGACGCTGGCGGGATCTCCGCGCGATTGAGCCAAGTGCCCCGGTCATGTTCCGGAGGGCGTAAGCGCGAAGCCCGAATTCACCAGTAGGCTCACCCCGGCTGAGCGATGCCGGTGTCGCACAGGAAAATGGCCGCGCGCTGCTCGCTCTTCACTCCTGCGGACCCGATCGTTCACCGCCCGTGCCCGTCGAATCGACGATAACGGCGGTCCTAGTCGGTGCCTTTTTCGCGCGCTTGCGCTTGTAGTAACCGCGATAGGTCTTCTCATACTCGTCCATCACCTTGGCGAGCATCGGACGCATACGCTCGGTGTATTCGATGTCCCAGCTCATGTTCCGCACGCTCTGTTTGAACGAGGCCTCGCCCAAGGGCTGCTCGAAAACAGTGAAATCGAACTCGTTTATCCAATCGACCATCGTCATCTGCACGTCCATCTCATAGAACGGCACATCCGGGTACGACGGCACTTCTTCGGTGTCGATGTTGATGTGCTTGGTGACCTTGCCTTCCTTGCTGAACCATACCGAGTAGCGCCAGCCGCGGTCCAAGGTGAACTCATAACTTCCGTCCGAACGTGTGATCTTCTCCGCCTCCTGCTTGCCGGCTTTGAGCAGCCGCACCAGCACCCCTTTCACGGGATCCCCCTCGAAGTGCGAGGTGACCTTGCCGCTCAACTTAACATAGAACCGCTGGGCATCAGCCGTTCCGGCCAACAACAAGATACATATCAGGGACAGTACGGTGCGGATCTTCATTCGGGGGGAGTCGGCACATCACGGAAGCGCCGGGGTGAAATTATCCGATCGCATCTTCGCGGTGCTCCGATCCGACCAGCGCAACCATCATGCCCCTCGACCTGCGACCGGTCGGCGTGGATTCCGGCCCGGTGGCGAACACATGAACCTATTCCGCTCCATCCGCTCCGGCGAAAACTTCCATGTGGTACTCTGGTTGATGAAGGACGCATCCTGGATCCTGGGCTGGAAAGCGCTGGGCATCGGCATGTTCTTCCCCACTTTGGCCATCGCCATTTGGATCGCGTGGAAGAGCCGAAGTGAGATCGGTGAACTGCTCCATAGCCTGGCCGTGGTGTTCTGGATCATGGCCAACGGCGTTTGGATGATCGGCGAGTTCTGGTTCGATGATACCCAGCGCCATCTCGCCATCCCCTTCTTCATCGTCGGTTTGCTCTGTGTGGGCTGGTACTATCTGGTGATCACACCCCGGCTGGCGAGGAAAGAGAGACTGAGCAAGGGTCAACATCGCGAACGGTGAATGGCCTGCGGAGACGGGGCCGGACCACCCGGAACCGTTTGTCCTGTGCCTTCCGGCCCATTGACCGATCCGCCAGCACACGCGGACATTCCTTGAACGGAAGCCGGGTTAACATTCGCAGGCACCTGGCCGGGTAGTTTCGCCGACCGTCGATGGCCGCCACCCTCTCCAAGATCCAACGCCGCACACGCCGAACGTTGCGGATAACACTCACCTGGGTGCTGGTGGGCCTGGTGATCGCCCTGTGGGAAAGCAATGTGCTTGAGTCGTACGGCTACCCTCCCGAACGGCTCGACACCTTGGATGCCCACTTCTGGCGCTTCCTCATCGTCGGCATGCTGGGTGCGGGCATCTACATCTTTCTGCTGCGAGACCGACTGCGCAAACTGGCGTATGTGCCTGCGCTCACCATCGTGGCCTCGCTCATCCTCGCGGCCATGCTGTCATGGGTGGCTTACCGGACAAGCAGGACCTATGACCCGTTCTTCCCCTCGTTCACCGAGCGCGTGATCAGTTGGTGGTTCCTCGGCCAATTCCTGGGATGGACCTTGTTGATGGCGGCCACCATGCTGCTCGTCCGGTTGAACGACCAGTTCGGCAGCGGCGCACAGAGCTTTCTGCTCGGCCGCTATTTCAAACCGAAACAGGAGCTGCGCATCTTCATGTTCCTGGACATGCGCTCCAGCACAGCGATCGCGGAAGAGATCGGGGATACGCGCTATTTCCAGCTCTTGAACGAAGTGTACGCGGACATCACCGACCCGGTGATCTACAGTGAAGGCGACATCTATCAATATGTCGGCGACGAGATCAGTGTGAGCTGGCAATTGCACAAGGGCGTCAAAGGCCAGCGCTGCCTGAAGTGCTTCTTCGCGATCCGCGACAAACTGAAGCAAAGGGCCGAGCACTATCGCAAACGCTACGGGTTCGCGCCGGTGTTCAAGGCGGGCTTCCACTATGGTCAAGTGACCACCGGCGAGATCGGTCTCGTTAAGAAACAGATCATTTTCAGCGGGGACGCGGTGAATACCGCCGCGCACATCCAGGCCGCATGCAATGAGCACGGCGTGGATATCCTCCTGAGCAAGGACCTGCTCGATGTGTTGTTGCTCTCCCCGGACCGGTGGAACACGCGCTCCGTGGGCGAAGTGCCCCTGAAAGGGAAGCGCAGGACGGTGTCTTTGTGCACCGTGGAACCGAAAGGCTGAGAAGAGTGCCGGTAGCAGGCAGTTGGCAGCGCTCCGCTATCTGCCTGATGCTTTCTGCCTGCTCAGAAAGGCGTCAGTACCGCTCATACACTTTTCCCTTCCACCACACCTTCACCGTGCCGCTGTTGCTCTGCCACACGACCGCATCGCCATGCAGTGCGAAATCCCTGATGCCCGCTTCCTTCGTGATGACCATGCGCTTTCCACGGTGGTACATGCGTAGTTCACGGTTCAGGTCCTGGTACACGATGGTCGCACCGTTCACCTGCCAACTCTCCGGCACGAAACGTTCGATCGTTTCCACGGCGCCCGCGTTCAGCGTCTTCCATTGGCTCTCCTCCACCCAGGTGATCACGCTGTCCTGCACATAGTACGCCGTGGGCATGAACTCCGCGAGGGAATACACCTTATGGTCCACGTAACAGCGGAGCGCCGCTGTAGAACTGGTGTAGCCCACGATCCCCAACCCCGCACGGAAGTCGATCGGTGCGAAGGGTTCGAGGTCGATGCGCTCCCCGTGGTCGAACACGCGGAACGTGTCATCGCTATCGTCCATGTACGCCACCACATCGCCACCGGGGCTCACCCGCCCATAATCGACGTTCTCACAGAGGATCCGGGTGTCACCGCGATAGAACAGTATCACCTGTCGAGCATCGCGGTTGTAGAACGTGAGCGTGTTGCTGCCCGCTTGCCATTGCGGGGCCTCGCTCGCCATGAGCACGTCCGCCAGGGGCATCACCTGTCCGCGCCAATAGACACAGAGCGTCCTTTCGACCTCATTGTGATAGACCACGAGACTGTCCTGCACCGTGAACTCACCGGCGTCATGGCAGAGCGTCTTCGGGCCCGCCACACCGGCGAACAACAACCGCTCCCCCTGCTTCCAAGCGAGCATGCCGCGCGATGTCTTCACATCCACCGGCTCACCACGCTGGTAGTTGAGCAGCTGGCCATCGTCCCAGCCCCGCAACTCGCCTTGCTCCGTGATGTATGCCAGCTTCGGACCGTTCGGGAAGACGGCTTGCGGCTTGCGCTGTTCCAATTCTTCGAACCGGCCGTTCCGGAAGACACCGAATTGACCAGAGGCGGTGGTGTAGGGCACTGCCACCTGCCCAAAACAAGCCTGCGCGAGCATGGGCAACATGACCACGAACGTTCGGCATATCGACATTCGGCGAAAGTAGAGCGGCCGGGCGTGCTCGAGCGATCAAGCGTCACGCCGTGCGCTCGCGCCTGACAACATGCGTGCGAACCTCGCGCTTCTTCCCTTTCACCGGGATCACCTGCTCATCCCCGAACACGAACCGTTCCTTCGCCGAAGGCAGTCGTGCGAGGAGTTCGGCACTGATGAGCAGATCGGCCTTGAGGTCCTTGCACAAGCCGAGCATCCGGCTCATGGTGTTCATCACGTCGCCACTGAAATCGATGGTACGCTTGATGTGCCCGGTCTGCGCGGTGATCACCCGGCCTCCATGCACGGCGCCACGGAACTTGGGCACAGTGCCGAAATCACGCAGCAGTTCGTCTTCGTTCTCGGCGATGCGCGCCATGATGTCGAAGTAGAGGTCCAGGCAATTCAGGTGGCTGATGCCTTTGCGCATGGGCCAAGTGAAGATGATCTCGTCGCCCACGTATTTGTGGATCTCCGCCTCATTGCGCAGCACGGCATCGGTCATGAGCGAGTGCGTCATATTGAGGAAGCGGAAGTAGAGCAGGTCGCCGAGCTTCTCGTTCAAAGCGGTGCTGCCCACCAGATCTATGCTCAGCATGATCCGCTCCTCGGCCACGGGGCGTTCATAACGCCCGAGCAAGAAACCCAGAAAGAGGCGGCGGCCCATGAGCTCTTCGACCTGCACGACGAGGATGGCGATCGACGTGACCACCACCACGCGCAGCACCATCCGATAGAGTTGCGGCATGAGCACCATCTGCATCGGGCTGAACGGTGCGCTCTGGGCGAGGGGCAATTGTTGCTCGCTATCGAAGGCGAAAGCGATGATGATAAAGAGCAGCGTGAGCATGTTCACGGCCAGCACTTTGCCGAGGAACTGCAACGGAATGGCCAGGGAGCGGAACCGGCGGCCGAACAGGAACTCCTCCAGAACCCCCGTCCACACGCCCAACAGGAACCACGCACCGATGAAGCCCCGGGTGCTCTCGCCGCTGAACAAGGTGAGCACCCACGCTACGGCGAGCGTAACCATACCGTACTTCAGCAACTTGCCGAGCTTGTAGCGGGTGATGGCGGTGAGGGATAGCGCGGGGCTCAAACTTCCAGACACACGTGTCAAGTCCCGAGCAGGGCGGTGTTCCGATCGGGCGGCGAAAGTATCATCGTGCGGTGCTGTCTTGCCCGTCGGCCATCTTTGAGGCGTGTTCATGATACTCGCCCGCCTGTTGAGCTATATATGGCCGGTACGCATTTGGAAGGGCGCAGGAGCGAACGGGGATCTGGAGTTGACCTGGGAATACGGGCGCTTGGTGGTGAACAGCACGAACGCCAACCAGAGTTTTGGCAGTTTGCACCGTGTCTGGCAAGCGGCTTTCCGCGATGCGGACATCGCCAGACGAAGACCCGGCACCGCCTTGATCCTCGGATATGGAGCTGGCAGCGCGGCCCATATCCTCCGGAAGGAGATGAGGCTGCGCACCTCCATCCTCGGTGTGGACCATGATACGACCATGTTGCAACTCGCACAGGAGCACTTCCCCATAGGCCGGTTGGACGGGATCGAACTGGTACACTCCGAAGCCTTCGCCTTCGTGGCCGGTTGTTCAACCAGCTTCGATCTGGTGGTCGTCGACCTTTTCCACGACCTCGACTTCGTGGAAGGCTTGGAAGAGCCCGAACTCCTCGGTCAGATCCGACGCCTGGTGTCGCCCGGAGGCCTGTTCTTGGTCAATACTGTGGTCCATGATCGGGGATCCGCCCTTCGCAGCGCACGTTTGGGGGCTGAACTGCGTCATGTCTTCACAGAAGTGAAGGAGCATCACTATGACGTCAGCAACCGGGTATACATCGCTTTGTGAAGAAGCGGGAACCTGTGGATTTGCCGCGTATGGTGCGTCGGTCCGAAATTTGTCGAACGGTGCCGAGCCTTCCGCTTTGATCCCCAGCAGACTTCGCCTCCTCCTTCCAGCTTTCGGCCTGATCCTGGCCGCATCGGCTTCCGCACAGCCCGTTTGTTCCATCAATATCGGTCCGGACGTTACCATTTGCCAGGGCCAGATCGCCCAACTGCAAGGCCCGGCCGGCTATTCGAACTACCTCTGGAACACCGGTGCCAATACGCAAACCCTGAACACGGGCACTGCCGGGAACTATTGGTGCGAGGTGAACTACAACAGCGGGAACCTGGTTACGAACGGCAACTTCAGCTCGGGCAACACGGGGTTCAGTTCGCAATGGAACTACAACACCAACCTGCAAGGCGAGGGCACATATTATATCGACAATGTGAGCACGCCTCACCACCCTCAGTTCAGTGGGACCGGCACAGGGTTGTTCATGATGGTGAACGCCGGCTGGGGGGCCTACAGCTTGGGAATGAGCGATGCTTGGTGCCAGAACATCACTGTCTGCCCGGGGCAGACCTATACCCTGAGCTATCGCGGGCGGTCCCTTTCGAACGCCACGCCCGCCCGTTTGCAATGGTATGTGGATGGCGCCGCCGTCGGGCCCGAAGTGAACCTGCCCGCATTCAACAACGGCTGGCAGACGATCAACCAACTGTGGACATCCGGTGTCGGACAGGTCAGCGCCAATTGCTGCCTGCGTGTGATGAGCGGAGATGGCGTCGGGAATGACTTCGGACTGGATGACATCAGCATCAGTGGTACCATTTTCCTGCGCGACTATGTGCAGGTGAACGTGACACCGCTGCCCACGGTGAACCTCGGACCGGACCAGACCTTGTGTGCGGGCACACCCCTGCTGTTGAACGCGGCGGTGCCCGGTGGTTCCTACCTGTGGCAAAACGGGGCCACCACGCCCACCTTCAACGTGACCAACGCGGGAAACTACAACGTCACGGTTACGGCGAACAGTTGTAGCAACAGCGACGCGATCACCGTGAACTACAACCCGTACCCGGTGGTTGATATCGGACCCGACGTAACGCTCTGTGCGGGCGAACAGCTCCTTCTGAACGCCGCACAACCCGGGGGGGCCTACAGCTGGCAGAACAGCAGTACCGCCGCGTCCTTCAATGTTACCGGTCCCGGCACATATGATGTGGGCGTGACCGTGGGCGGCTGCACCACCAACGACGCGATCACCGTGAGCTACAATCCGCTGCCGATAGTGAACCTCGGAGCGGACCAGACCATCTGCGATGGCGACCAGTTACAACTTGATGCGTCATTGCCCGGCGGCACGTACGTGTGGCAGGATGGCTCTACAGGCGCCACGTTCAATGCAACAGCCGTTGGCAGCTACGATGTGGACGTGACCGTGAACGGCTGCTCGGCCAATGATGCGATCAATGTGACGGTGAACCCCAACCCTGTGGTGAACCTCGGCCCTGATGCCGCGCTCTGCGATGGTGACCAGATCGTGTTGAACGCGACCACCGCGGGTGCCACCTACACCTGG
>Ga0075152_10001079_pt1 | contig 19793 bp, 15 predicted proteins | sample JI61114C2DNA_FD_70964 | JGI IMG/M metagenome (GOLD analysis project Ga0075152, IMG submission 70964) | Wastewater effluent complex algal communities from Wisconsin, to seasonally profile nutrient transformation and Carbon sequestration -... | ecosystem: Engineered > WWTP > Effluent > Algae...
GCCTTTTCCTTATTCTTGTGCTGACTACGGCCGTCCTGACAGGTGACGACAATGCCGGTTGGCGCATGGGTGATGCGCACCGCGCTATCAGTGGTGTTCACATGCTGCCCGCCAGCGCCCGAGGCGCGATAGACGTCGATCTTCAGATCCTTGTCCTCGATATGGACATCGACTTCGGTGGGTTCGGGCAGCACCGCGACGGTCGCCGCACTGGTGTGGATGCGCCCGCCGGATTCGGTGACAGGAACGCGCTGCACCCGGTGCACACCGCTTTCAAATTTCAGCTTGGCAAATACGCCCGCACCGGTGACCGAGGCGACAACTTCCTTGAAGCCGCCCACATCCGACGCGCTCATCGCAATCGGCTCGACCTTCCAGCCCTGCGTCGCGGCGTAGCGTTCGTACATGCGGTAGAGGTCCCCCGCGAACAGCGCTGCTTCATCGCCGCCGGTGCCGGCACGGATTTCGAGCATGGCCGAACGCTGATCAGCGACATCCTTTGGCAACAGCGCAATCGCCAGATCATGTTCGGCCAACTGCTTGGCATGCGCGACCTCGAGCAGTTCCTCGACCGCCAGATCGCGCAAGTCCTGATCCCCCGACGGATCCTTCGCCATTGCGTCCAGCGTCAGCATTTCGGCGCGCAAACGGCGGACTTCCTTCGCCAGTCGGGCAACCGGTTCGATCTCGGCATATTCCTTGGACGCGGTGACAAAGGCATCACCCTCCATCGTCCCCGAAGCCATCCGCGCCTCAAGCTCACCAAAGCGCGCCTCAATCTGCGCGATGCGTTGGGGGGATATTTGGGTCATTTTTGGTTCACACGGGCCGCAGGCGACCGAAGGTCAACACACAAAGACGCGAAAGGAACTGCGCTGTTCACAAACACTTCGTCATTCCCGCGAAAGCGGGAATCCAACCCCTGCCCTGCAAGTTTACCCAAAAATTTTGTTCGCGCAGAGGCGCAGAGACGCAGAGAGACTCCTTTGCGCCTCTGCGCCTCTGCGCGAAAATATAGCGCGGGTGATGGACCCCAGCCTTCGCGGGGGTGACGAGAAAGTGGGTTCACGCGAAGACGCGAAGGCGCGAAGGGGTTGCGCCCGACATCTCCCGAATCGTCATGCTGAACTTGTTTCAGCATCCATCGTGCCGCCGAGGCCGAAGGAGTGAGAGGCGAAATGGACCCTGAAACAAGTTCAGGGTGACGGTGTTTGATTAGTTGCATTGATTTCGTTTTACCCGATGTAAAAACTATCGAACGCCGAAGTGACATCGCCAACTCTTTCGTATCCCTGATCGAGAAGGTTTAGGCTATGTGACCTGACACCATCTCGTAAATCTAGTGATATCAAAATGGCAGGTTCAATTTTTTTAGCACGGTCGTACCGTTTACGAGGACTTCCGGTAATAAACTGCTCGGCCTGAAATCCGGCCCTTCGGTACATGGTTGTCAGCGAAACAGCTTCGACTTCACGCTCTGAATGTTCCGCCACGACTGCAACCTCTGTGCGAACAGGAAACCAGTTATCCACCAACATCGCCAACCGCTCAATCCCCGCAGCCCAGCCGACCGCTGGCGTGGCAGGCCCGCCGAGATTCTCAATCAACCCGTCATAACGCCCACCGCCGAGCACAGTCCCCTGCGCACCGAGCCGGTCGGTGGTGAATTCGAACGCGGTGTGGCGGTAGTAATCGAGGCCGCGCACCAGCTTTGCATTGCGGGTCCAGGCGACGCCTGCTGCGTCCAGTCCCGCCGTTACTGCGCCAAAGAAATCCTGCGCCTCGCCGCTCAAAAATTCGTCGATCTTCGGGGCTGCATGGGCGACGCCGCGATCATCGGGGTCTTTGCTGTCGAGGATGCGCAGCGGGTTTTTTTCCAGCCGGGCAAGGCTGTCCTCTGACAACACATCGCGGTGGTCGGTGAAATAGACGACCAGCGCCGCGCGCCAGGCATCGCGGCTCTCCGCATCACCAAGCGTGTTCAATTCCAGCGTCACGCCTTCCTTGATCCCCAATTCGTACAGCAACTGGTCGGCCATCACGAGCAGTTCGACATCCGCCGCCGGTTCGGCCGCGCCAATTATCTCGGCATCAATCTGATGGAACTGGCGATAGCGGCCCTTTTGCGGGCGTTCGTAACGAAACAGCGGGCCGTGCGTCGTAACCTTCATCGGGGCGTGCTGTTGCCAGCCATTGGTCAAATAAGCCCGCGCGATACCCGCCGTAAATTCGGGTCGCAACGTGATGCTGTCGCCACCGCGATCCTCGAAGCTGTACATTTCCTTCGAAACAACATCAGTCGCCTCACCCAGACTGCGCGCAAAAACCGCGGTCGGTTCGATCACCGGCAGTTGCAGCCCCTTGAACCCGTAAAGCCGCCGCACCCGTTCAAAGGTCGAGACGACATGCGCGAACCGTTCCTCGGTTTCGCCAAACATATCCTGCGTGCCGCGCACGGGCTGGGGGGTCTGTATCTTTGCCATATCGGCAAGCGCCCTAGCGGGTTTTATTTAGGGGGGGAATAGGAGGATTAGCCCCTCCCCCTTGTGGGGAGGGGTTGGGGTGGGGGCGGACGGCGTCTGCCGTCCAAAAGACTCTTGCTTGGACTTCAAGCGCACAATCCTGTTGCGTCGCAGACGCGACGCGCCCCCAACCCTGCCCTCCCCACATGGGGGAGGGAGAAATACACTAGACCTTCCGAAAATTGCGCGGCACAAACCGATTATGTCGTCACGCCTCACCCTTGCCGCCATCGCGGCGTTCACCCTTGCCTCGCCAACCCTTGCCCAGAACAGTGCCCAGAACAGCGCGCCACAGCCTGCACCGCCTCAAATGAACTTCCCGGCGCCCGCCGACACGCCCTATCCCGGGGTGATGCGGCTGGAAGTCGATGCGACCGATACGGCGCGCGCGATCTTCCGCGTCAGACAGACCATCCCTGCGCAAGGCGGCAAGACGCTGACTTTGCTTTACCCCAAATGGTTGCCCGGAAAGCACGGCCCGCGCGGTGCTCTGGCAGAATTGACGGGATTGAAATTCCGCAGCGGCGGAGCGTTGCTCAAATGGGAGCGCGATCCGCTCAACGTCTATGCCTTTCACATCGATCTGCCCGCAGACGCCAGCGAGGTGGAGGCCGAATTCCAGTTCACATCGCCCATCCGCGACAATGAGGGCCGCATTGTCGTTACGCCTGAAATGATGAATGTGCAGTGGGAACAGGTGTCGCTTTACCCGGCGGGCCATTTCTCCCGCCAGATCCGCATTCGTCCGTCGATCACTTTGCCGCAGGGTTGGACCGGAGTAGCGGCACTCGATGGCGCGAAAACCGTCGGCAACCGCATCGACTTTGGCGAAACCAGCTATGAAACCCTGATCGACAGCCCGATGTTCGCGGGGAAACATTACCGCAAATGGGATTTGGGCAATGCGGTAACACTGAATGTCTGGGCGGATGAGGCCAAGGCGCTGCACGCCAAGCCCGAACAGATCGCGCCGCATAGGGCAATGGTTGATGAGGCGCTGATCCTGTTTGGGTCAAAGCATTTCGACCGTTACGAATTTCTGCTCGCGCTGACCGAGAAAATGGGCGGTATCGGGCTGGAACATCATCGATCGAGCGAGAATAGCCGCGAGACCGACTATTTCACCGAATGGGATGACAATGGCAGCGAACGCGGGCTGTTGCCGCACGAGCTGACCCACAGCTGGAACGGCAAGTTCCGCCGCCCCGACCGGCTATGGACCCCCAATTATGACGTGCCGATGCAGGATAATTTGCTGTGGGTATATGAAGGCCAGACCAGCTATTGGGATCTGGTGCTGTCGGCGCGTTCCGGAATGCAGTCGAAGGACATGGTGCTGGCCGAATGGGCGAAATATGCCGGCACCTATAGCGAGCTGCCGGGGCGCGACTGGCGCTCGGTCGAGGACACCACCCACGATCCGGTTTTTGCAGCGCGCAAGGCCAAACCCTTTACCAGCCAGGCGCGCGGTGAGGATTATTATAATGAAGGTTCGCTGGTCTGGCTCGAGGCCGACATGACCATCCGCCAATTGTCCAAGGGCAAAAAATCGCTCGACGATTTCGCCAAAACATTTTTCGGCGTGCGGAACGGCGATTGGGGGACCTTGCCCTATAATTTTGACGAAGTAGTGCGCACGCTGAACGGCGTGCAGCCCTATGACTGGGCCGCTTTCCTCGACAAACGCCTGCGCCAACCCGGCCAGCCCGCGCCGGTCAAGGGATTTGAGCTGGGCGGATACCGGCTGGTGTGGAAAGACGAGCCCAATATCTTTGACAAAGAGCGGATGAAGGAAGGCAATAATCTCGACCTCACCCATTCGCTTGGGATGATGCTCGACAAGGATGGCAAGATTACATCGGTGCAATGGGGCGGGGTCGCGTTCAACGCCGATATTGTTGCCGATGGCAAGATTTTGGCAGTGGGCGGTGTTGCCTATTCAAAGGACCGGCTGAACGACGCGATCAAGGCGGCGAAGGACGGCAAGACCCCGATCAGCCTGCTGATCCAGCGCGGCGACCGCTTTCGCACCGTTGATCTGAGCTATGCCGGCGGCCTGCGCTACCCGCATCTGGAAAAGGTGGGGACTGCGGTTTCGGGGTTGGACCTGTTGTTGGAGGCTAGGCGGAAGTGAGATTTCCCTCCCCCTTGTGGGGAGGGCCGGGGAGGGGGCGCGATGCGTCGGCATCGCCAACAAATATTCAGCCGCAGACGCGGAGCGCGGGGTTGGACTGCCCCCGGCAGTCCAACCCTAACCCTCCCCACAAGGGGGAGGGAACAAATCATAACTTCAAACTTCAATATCAAATCAGACCAAAGTCTGACCCCTTCCCGTCCGGTTCAGGCTTCCGTCAGCCACGATCATCGACTAGGGCGCGCGATATTGTCCCAAATGCTCTCCCAAGATAGGACCAACCATGCGTATCGACCTGATCCCCGCCGGCGACAATCCGCCCGAAAGCCTGAATGTGTTGATCGAAGTGCCGATTGGCGGCGAGCCGGTGAAATATGAGTTCGACAAGGCATCTGGCGCGCTGTTCGTTGACCGTTTTCTGCACACGCCGATGCGCTATCCGGCGAATTACGGTTTCGTTCCGCACACGCTGGGCGAAGATGGCGATCCATTGGACGCGCTGGTCGTCGCGCGCACGCCGATTGTCGCTGGCGCGGTGGTCAAATGCCGCCCGATTGGCGTGCTGCTGATGGAAGATGATGCCGGTGGCGACGAAAAATTGCTGTGCGTGCCGGTCAACAAGACCTTCCCCTATTATGCCGATGTGGTGACCTATAAGGACATGCCGCCGATCGTGCTGCAACAGATTGAGCATTTCTTCACCCACTATAAAGACCTCGAACCCGGCAAATGGGCCAAGCTCAACGGCTGGGGTGACGAAACAGAGGCCAAACGCATCATCATGGAATGCGTCGAACGGGCAAAGGAAAAGGGCATATGAAGCGCGCACTTGTGATGGTTCTGGCTTGTGCCACGCTTTCGGCTTGCGCCACGCCGGAAACACGCATTCGTCTTGCGTTGACCGATGCCGGGCTGTCGAAACCGGTGGCAAGCTGCATGGCCGGGCGGATGGTTGATCGGCTGTCGCTATGGCAGCTCAACAAGCTCAACGGCCTCAGCAAGCTGAAGGACAAAAAGGCGCAGCAACTGAGCATCGAAGAATTCGTCAAGCGCAGCAAAGCGCTGCAGGACCCCGAGATAGTCGGAGTGGTGAGCTCGTCGGCGCTGATTTGCGCAGTTACCAGTTAATTCCAAACTTCTCCATTCGTTCTGAGCTTCTCGACCGCGTTTCGAAGTGATACAATATATCATTGCATTGTCGGTGTGACTCTGTATCATGGCACAGTGGCCGCCGATGGGTCCGGCTGATTCACTCCCGCTCCCAAAGGTGGCCACGCCGAGGAGAGGAGCCAGTCATGAGTTATGCAAGCGAGCAAAAACGCGCCAATCCGGCAACGATGGGAATGGCGCTGCTGATCAACGGGTCGATCATTGCAGCAGTGATGCTGTCGCCGATGGTTGTGGGGCCACGCACCAAAGGGCCTGACATCAAGACCTTCGATGTCCCCGACAAGAAAGTGCCTGACCCAGTCAAGCAGCCGCGGACCGATGAAAAGATAAAGTCCGACCCGATCTATACTCCCGACCCGATCAACGACACTCAGATCGACAAGAAAGACGGGCCAACGGTTACCCGCGATGACCCCGGCACGATCACTGATACCGGCGGCGGCATCGCCGATACCGGCAGCGGTTCCGGCACAATCGACCCGCCCGTAATCAAAGACCCACCCCCTGCCCCCTTCAAGGCAGCAACCCGCGACCCGCGTTTTGCCGACCGTTTTCAGCCGGACTATCCGGTGCGGATGCTCAACCGCGAGATAGAAGGCAATGCGGTGATCAAAGTGCTGATCGGTACCGATGGCCGCGTCCGCGAGGCGCAGGTGGTGCGCGCAACGCATCCCGACTTTGGCGAAGCGAGCGCACGCCACGCACTCAAGGCCTGGCGTTTCAAGCCGGCAATGCGTGGCGGCGAAGCTGTCGAGGATTGGCAGACGTTGACCGTGCATTTCACGATCAAATGATGATCAAACGGCGCGGTGAGCATGGCACTGGAAATATCCCGTCGCAGCCCGTAAAGGCAGGCCATGGCATTTTTCCGCGACATCTCTCCGCGCCGCGCCGGCAAGGATTTGCTCAGCGTCCTTCGCGACGGGCAAAGGAACAGCCCGCTGATCCTGATCGCCGCCTGCCTGCCCGCGATGATCATGGTGGTAACCTTTTACATGGACGCCAAGGCCAAGTCTAAGCCACCACCACCGCAAGTGCTCTACATCGAAAGCTGGCCCGCAAGCCGAACCATCGAGGAGAGTAAAGCCGCGATCATGAAGCGGCAGGCCGAACGCGATGCTTTCAACGAGAAGAAGCGTGAGAATTACAAGGCGCTCGGCCGTATGATGGGCATGGACGTCGAAGAGATTGAACGCGAGGCCGAGCGTATCCGCAACGAATCGAAAGCCGCCGCCGATGCCGCTGGCGAAAAGGCCGCGTCCAAATCCGCCGCAGGAGCAGGCAAATAGCCGCGAGCGCCGAGGATCGACGCTGGCTCGCCGCCGCCATCGCGCTGGCCGAGCGCGGGCGCGGGTTGACCGGCAACAATCCCTCGGTCGGTTGCATTCTCGTCAAAGACGGGCGCGTCATCGGGCGCGGCTGGACCCAGTCGGGCGGCCGTCCACATGCAGAGGCGGTTGCGTTGGCACAGGCGGGAGCCAAGGCCGAAGGTGCCACCGCCTATGTCAGTCTGGAGCCCTGCGCGCATGAAAGCGACCGTGGCCCGGCCTGTGCCGAAGCGCTGATCGCCGCCAGACCTGCCCGCGTGGTGGCAGCACTCACCGACCCGGACCCGCGAACCGCTGGCAAGGGCTTTGCGAAACTCGCCGCTGCGGGGATCGTGGTCGAACATGACGTGCTGCCCGACGCGGCGCGCCAAAGCCTTACCGGATTCCTGACTCGCATTGGCAAAGCCCGACCGCATGTCACGCTCAAACTCGCAACCTCATTGGACGGCTGCATCGCGCTGGCCGACGGCAGCAGCCGCTGGATCACCGGCGAGCCCGCCCGCGCGCACGCGCATCTGGAACGCGCTCGCTGCGACGCCATATTGGTTGGCGCAAATACGGTGCGCAGCGACGCACCGAAACTCGATGTTCGCCTGCCGGGACTGGAAAACCGTAGCCCTCGCCGCGTCATGCTCGGCAGCGGCACAGCGCCCGAAGGGTGGGAGGTCATTCGCAGCCCGCAAGAGGTCGCTGGCCTGAATTGCAACAGCCTGATCGTCGAAGGCGGCGCGCAAACCGCTGCGTCCTTTCTGCGTGCGGGGCTGGTGGACCGACTGATGCTTTATCGCGCCCCGATCCTGATAGGAGGTGGCAAGCCGTGCCTTGGCGACATCGGGCTGGACAGCCTTGCCGATGCGCATGAGCGATGGGCGCTTTGCGATGCGCGCATGCTTGGCAAAGACAGATTCGAAGTTTACGAGGCAACCCCATGTTCACAGGCATAGTCACCGATATCGGCACCATCCGCAGCATAGAGCATCGCGGCGACCTGCGCGTGGTGGTGGAGTGCAGTTATGATCCCGAAACCATCGACATTGGTGCATCAATTGCCTGTTCGGGCGTTTGCCTGACCGTGATTGACAAAGGCCGCGATACTGGCGGCAACTGGTTCGCGGTCGATGTCTCGGGCGAAACGCAAAGCTGTACCGCGCAAGGGCAATGGAGCGAAGGCCGTCGGCTCAATCTGGAGCGCGCATTGAAGGTCGGCGATGAACTGGGCGGGCATATCGTCACTGGCCATGTTGACGGCATTGGCGCAGTCATCTCTGTAACCCCCATTGGCGATTCGCATCTGGTCACGGTCAAGGTTTCGCGCGACATTGCACCCTTTGTCGCTGCCAAAGGTTCGATCACCGTCGATGGCGTGTCGCTGACCGTCAACAGCGTGACCGACGGCGCCGATGGCACCCGCTTCACGCTCAACATCATCCCGCACACATGGGACGTCACCACCCTCGCCGAACTGGTCGAGGGCCGCGCAGTCAATCTGGAGATCGACGTTCTGGCGCGCTATCTGAAGCGGATGGAAGAAGTGCGGGGATAACAAAAAAGGGCGCCCCGAAGGACGCCCTTTTTTACTGCCGCCGTTGCGACCCGGGGCAAATCAGAATGGCAGCCAGCGCTGCTTTTTCGAAAATTTCATATAGCCGACATTGGCGCCAAGCCGAAGCCCGGCACCGACGCGGATCGGGATCAGCACTATGTCGCCGCGCCGCAGATAGCTGGCGTTAAAGCCGCCGACCAGATAGGCAACGCCCTCGCCCGAGGGGAAGCGGCGATACAGATCTTCGCTGTCGTAGAGATTATAAACCAGCACAAAGGTGCTGCCCGCATTGGCGCCTGCGTCAAAACCGATGGATGGCCCGGTCCAATAGACAGGCTTTTCACCCTCTACCTTGTGATGTAGCGTACCCGAGCCATAGCGCAGGCCAACGACCAAAGCGCCACCGCCTTCGCGCCCGACAATATAGCCATTGGGGCGACCCTGCTTCTTGAGGATGTCCTCCATCAGCTTACCCAGCCCCTGTGCGCCTTTGCCAAACACGCCTTCGGCCGCACCGATCAGGTCATCTTCCTGATAGGTGGCTTCGCCAGTGGCTGTAGGCGGCGTAGTCGGGGTTGTTGCACCATCTACGACAACATCCTCGGTTGCCACAGTGGGATCAGCAGGAACAGCGTCCGCTGGCGGGGTTTCAACCGGGGGCGGCGTGCCGAGATCGGCGTCTATCGCACTGTTGGGATCGACCTGTGTAATTTGCGCGTTAACCGGTGAAGCGACCGCCAAAATTGCGGCCAGCAAAGGCAAAACCCACGCATTCACCCGTTTCACAAAAAACTGCATCATCGCACTCACTCCCAAAATCACTGCAAAGCTAAGGGCGGGCATGAAGATGTTACAATGAACCGGCGATGAGCCGAGTCGCTTTCGCGCCCAAACGAGTCGAAAATGCGTCAAATATAGGCATTGCAGCCTGCGCAACCCGCAGCTATAGGCCCTCCCACGCCAAACGCGCCGGAGACGTGGGTGAGTGGCTGAAACCAACGGTTTGCTAAACCGTCGTACTGATAATTCGGTACCGAGGGTTCGAATCCCTCCGTCTCCGCCAACCACCCCCACAACCAGTTTCTGGTAACAGGGATCTAAGGGGTACGGGCAAATCGCGCCGTGTGCGTCGGATCCACCGCCAAATCTTCACAACTCCACTCAAACCCACGGCTCCGTCAATCGAAGACAAGCGGCGAATAGAATGACGGCACTCTAAAATACCAACCGCTATACCGCCCTGACAGAGCGGTAATCGATTCTGGCATAGCCTAGCCGCAACTGCGGGAAAGTTCCGTCAATGAGAGACATATTGCAGTTGGTCTGGCAGCTCCGCTGAAACAATTGAAACAATTCTTGCGCTGAAACGATGCTTGGCTGAAACCTTGGCTGACTAGGTTTTATCCGAAGGATTGCATCTAATGGTTTCAGTGGAGCAAAACCGCGCCGCGCGCCTGCCTGCCATGCTGGCAGTAATGCTGCTGCTTGCGCTTGGCTCTGCGGGCAGTTTCGGAATGATGAATCGATGGCTGATGCTGATGCTTGCCATCCCCGCATCGGTCTTTGCCTGCTGGACGATATTGCAAACGAATTGGCCGACGGCGGCGCAAGTAGAAGCGCGGCGTGCCAAACAGAGGCTGGAAAGCTTTTTCAATTATGCCCCGATCGCGCTTTCACTGTCCGACATGGACGGCACAATGCAGATAGCAAACAGCGCAACTGCTCAATATTTTGGCCTTGATCCTGAACAGCTGGTCGGCAGCGGCTTTTCAGATATGATGTCGCACTGGCCGGAAAGCAGGCTGTCCGCCCAGGGTTTGATTGACCGGCTAGCCGCAGGTCGAACCCTGCATTTCTCCGCCAAGTTCGATGCGCCGCAAGGTGGCGGTCAACGCGAGATGGACATGACTTTTTTCCCGATCCGCGACGCATCGGGCAAGGTCGTAGAAATCGGAAACTTTGCGATTGATGTTACTGATCAACGGCAGGCGCAAGAAGCACTCGCCGAACAGCAGGCCAATTTGCTTGCCTTCTTCGATTATGCACCGCTTCAAGTTTATATCACTGATCTTGATCATAAAATCGTGATGGTAAATGACTGGGTTTACCGCGAAACCGGCGCGGACGTCTACAAGCCGGAAAATGTCCTTGGCCTGAGTGCCGACCAGATGGTGCCATCCAGCTGGGCCGAGATGAGCCATGATAATGATGCGACTGTGGTCGAAAAAGGCGGTGTTACGCAGGTCGAAGTGCGCGGGCAATTTGGTGGCAAGGAACGAGACATTGTCTCAATCCGTTTCCCGATCAAAGACACAGAAGGGAATGTCATCCGCATCGGCGGCTTCGTGGTCGACGTTAGCGAGCAAGTAAACGCGCGGCGTGAGGCGGACAATGCACGCGCGATGTTGCAAGCCTTTTCGGACAATGTGCCCGCCGGCCTTTCGATCAAGGACCGCGATCGCAGTTTTACGATGATCAACGAATTTTCGGCGCGCAGATATTATGCGGCCAAGCCCACCGAACTAATTGGCAAAAATGCGGAGGATATTCGTACAAGGCGGCACGGCGACCATCTTTATGCGATGGAACAACTGGTGCTCGATTCGGGTCAACCGCAAACCCGTGAAGTCGCCTACCGTGCCGCAGACGGACAGCAGCGACATATGCACCTGATGTTCTTCCCGATCACCGGCGAGAATGGAGAGGTGACGCATATCGGTTCATTGACCAATGACATTACCGAGCACCGGCAAGACCAGCTGGAGTTGACCCAATCTCGCGCCATGCTCCAGGCATTCTTTGAAAATATCCCGGCGATGACCTTCATCATCTCGCTCGATCGCCGATATGTTTCGGCAAATCGTTATGCGCTGGACCATTATGGCTTTGAATTTCTCAGCCCCGAAAATCTGATCGGTCAACCCGACATTACAGGCACGCCGCCACACTGGCACGATGTAATTAAGGAAGCCCATCGGACTGTGGTGGAAGAGGGCAAGCCTTATGTGAACGAAACCTCGATAGATTTGCCGCAAGGTTCGTTCAATCTATTGGTCAGCCGCTTCCCGATCCGCAACACCGAGGGCGTAACCACACATGTTGGCGGGCTGATCTTTGATCGCACTGCAGAGCGGCAGGCAGAAGCGGCGCTCGCCGAGCGCGAAGCAATGCTGCAAGCATTTTTCGATAATTTGCCCGGGCTTGCATTCCTCTCATCAAACGAAGGAGAGATTATCGCTGCCAATTCATTCATGACCGAACATTTTGGTATCCCCAATATGCGGTCAGAAAATCTGGTCGGCAAGAAAGGTCGAGATCTGTTGCCGCCGAGTTGGAGCGCGCAGGCCGACAGCGCAATCGAAGCAAATGAAAAAACCGGGACGGCCTTTGCCTTCGATCAGACGATCAAATTGCCTGATGGCAAGCGCCATGTCTCTAATATCCGCTTCCCGATCCGCAACAAGGAAGGTGAAACCACGCATGTTGGAGGACTGGTGTTTGACCGGACGGTAGAGAAAGAGGCTGCGGATGCGATCAGTGCAGCCCGCGAAGGATTGCACCAGTCCGAAAAGCTCGCAGCACTTGGGCAATTGCTGGCCGGGGTTGCGCATGAGCTGAACAATCCACTCGCTATTGTAATGGGGCGGGCTGCTATGCTGAAGGACAAACTGGCGGGCACCGCACACGAAGATTCGATCCAGCGACTGCGCGATGCGGCAGACCGGTGTGCACGAATCGTAAAGACCTTCATCACCATGGCGCGACAAACCGGGCCACAACGCACCATGGTTCAGATTCCGGATCTGATAGAAGCGGCTCTGGACATGACCGGCCATGGGCTGCGCGCTGCCGGGATCGCACTCGAGCTGCAAATAGAGCCTGACCTGCCTGAACTGACCGCAGATGGCGACCAACTGATCCAAGTGCTGATGAATCTAATAATCAATGGCCAGCACGCGATGGCGGGGCAGCAGAATGAGCCGAAGCTGCTGATTACAGCGCGCCAGGAAGCCGGAACAGCGCGGATACTCGTCGAAATTTCCGACAACGGCTCCGGTGTAGCCGATGATGTCGCTGCGCGTATTTTCGATCCCTTTTTCACCACCAAGGATGTCGGAGTCGGCACCGGGCTAGGGTTGTCGGTCTGTCAAAGCATGATCGAGGCGCATGGCGGCACGCTGGAATTGACAAGACCGGTGCTGGGCGGAGCAACCTTTAGGATCGGACTGCCGCCGGGTGAGGCGGAAGTGGTGGATAGGGCGGATGCCAAGCCCGCAGTGGAGATTCCCTATCGCGGCTCCGCTCTTGTCGTCGATGATGAACAGGAAGTCGCAGACATCCTTGCGGAAATGCTTGATGAAAAGGGCATGACTTGCAGGGTGGTTACCAGCGGTCAGGCAGCACTTGAGGCTTTGGCTGAACAAAGATTCGATGCAATCTTCTCAGACATCCGGATGCCGCGCATGGGGGGAAGCGAATTACTCGCTGCAATCGAGCGCGACTATCCCGACATGATCCGGCGCATCATCTTCGCCACCGGCGATGTGCTGCATCCCGAGGTTGATGCCTTGCGCAAATCCGGTCGGCCAATTGTCGAAAAGCCCTATGACCCCGAACAACTGCGTGCCGCATTGCTGCAATTACATGAAATTGGAGAAACGCCATGAACGAGAAAGCCCGGATCGCGATATGCGATGATGAAGAAGATATGCGCGTCATGTTGCACGAGTTGCTTGTCGATGAAGGCTATGCAGTGGAATGTGCGGCAGACGGGACTGAACTGCGCAGACTGGTGCCGGCATTCAGGCCCGATCTGGTCATTTGCGATCTGCGCATGCCTGGCGAGGATGGCCTGTCGCTGACCCGGTGGCTGCGCATGGAAAGTCATGCTGCGGTGCTGATGCTGACTGGTATGGGGACAGTGATGGACAGGGTTGTCGGTCTGGAAATGGGAGCGGATGATTATCTCGCGAAGCCATTTGAGCCTGCCGAATTACGTGCCCGGATAAAAGCAGTGCTGCGCCGCTCAATGAGCACGGCTGCCGCTACACAGGGTCGCGCACCTTCACGAATGAAGATTGGCAAATGCGTGATAGACACCGACCAGAAATGCCTGTTTGGCGATGATGGCAGCAAGATACCATTGACATCGATGGAATATGATCTGCTGCACACCTTCATCCAGCATAGCAGGCGTGTTCTTAACCGTGACCAGTTGCTCGAAATGGCGCATCACCAACGCTGGGACCCTTATGACCGTTCGATCGACATCCGCATTGCCCGGCTGCGCAAAAAAATAGAGGTCGATCCCACCAAGCCCGAAGTGCTGAAAACAGTCCGTGGTGAAGGCTATATGCTGGTGCCTGGAGGGTGAGGTTTATCCATTTGCCCCTCCCCTGAAGAGAAGGGGCCATACGACCCCCGCCAATGTTTCACGGCTGAAACAAAAGCTGAAACAATCGAAACCAAAAAGCTGCAAATCCGAAGCACAGGCGAAACATCGCCTGCCTAATCAGCCGTTATTGGACGCCTGAGCGATGCGGGGAAAGCCTCGCCACGATGATAGAGGAAATGCACAATGCCCCTTTGGAACAATGTCAACCTCGGCCTGTGGACCGATAGCGCCAACTGGACCGGCGGCGTGCCCAACGTGGCGGGTGCGATTGCCGATTTTGTCGCGATCGGTGGATCCGGCGCGACGACTGCGACCTTCACCGAAAACACCACCGTCACGGTGGGCACGCTCAACGTGACCAGCACAGGCGCACGTGACGTGCTGTTTCAGGGCTCGCTGGCGGATAGCGGCAGCGGCGTAGCCACGCTCTCCTTCGACGCCGGTGCCTCGGGAAGTGGCATCTCTCGGGTCAACGTCACGACTGCGGTCGGTGGCGGCGAATTTGAAATCAGCTCGTTTGGTGGATTGCGGGTGCAAATCACCTCCGAGACGGAGTTCAACGTCGCCACCGCCGGCACCACGGCGCGAATCAATGCGCCTATCATCGGTGCTGGGCAGCTTATCAAGCTTGGTGCAGGTACGCTGTTTTTGGGCAGTGCGAGCACGACCCTCAGCGGTATCATCCATATCGAAGGCGGAACGCTCTCTGGCCTGAACGGCGGCGTATTTGGCACCGCCAGCATCCTTCTTCACAACAACGCGATCCTGCGCACCAGCGGAACGCTGACCAATACCACGGGCACATACCTCCTCGATACCGGAGTTGCTGGCAGCGGCCAGATCATGGCACCGACAGGGACCACGCTGACCCTGGCAGGAAATTTCGGACATAGGAGCGGAGGGGTCCTGACGCTGGGCAACACGGTCGACAACGGCACGATCGCCATTGCCAGCAGCGCCGCTGATGTCTCCGGTTCCGGCTCATTCCGGCTTAGCGGCTCCACGATCCGGTTCGACAACGCCTATTCGGCCGGCAATGTATTCCATGGCGCCAACCTTACCGGGGTCGAACTGGTCAATGGGGCGGTGCTCGACGGACGCGGGTTCCAGATGCAGGTGACGAACCTCGACCTCGATGCCGGAACCATCCGGTCGTCAACAGGTGCACTCAATCTTCTGGTCGAAGACACTCTGGTCACCGCAAATGCGCAGACCGGGACAATTGAGGGAACCGCCAATGCCGACAGAGTCGAAATCAATGCGACAAACGACTGGAGCTTTGTTGGCACCACTTTCACCAACTGGTCGGCAAACGACGTGATCCAGATTGACGGCAGCGCGAATGCCAACAACCTGACCGGCAGCAACTTCAAGGACACGTTTGCCAGTTTCGGTGGCAACGACACACTGATCGGCAACGGCGGAGAGGATGTCTTTTTCGCAGGTGACAATGACGATCTGATCGTGCTCAATGCCCAGAACGGCAACTCGCAAGTCAACGGCGGCAACGGCACAGATACCTTGCGGGTCACCGGTGGCAGCATAAGCTTGGCCACCATGTCGGGCATCGAAGCGATAGAGCTGCAAAATGCCGCCGGCCTGACGCTCAGCAACGGCCATTTCTTCAGCCTGCCCGGCACTGCTGCAATCAGTGGCACTGGCACAATCTCGGTCGGCCTGTTCGCCGGTCAGAGCGCGCTGACCAACAACTTCGCCGTGGCCGCCGGATCGAACATCACTTTCAACATCACCGCGGCCGGCGGCAACGAGACGATCATCATCCATCCCGATGCGATCGGGATCGTCTATGACGGTAGCGGCATCGACACCATCATTGGCGGCAATCGGGACGACACCATCAGACTCGGCGGCGGTGCCGATACTGTTGATGCCGGGGGCGGCAACGATGTGGTTGAACTCTATTATCCGGCAAGCGGATCGTTCCTGACCGGCGGCGCAGGCACCGACACGCTGCGGGTGATGAATTTTAATCCTACGCTCGGCTCAATCACCGGATTTGAAGCCATCGATATGGCCGCAGGAACCACGCTTACCGTTACCGGCAGTCAGTTCAAAACCGGTTTTGCCTCGAACACTGTGCTGTCCGGCAGCGGCGCGCTGGTGATCGATATGAGCGCAGCCAACCCGGTTTTTTCGATAACCGGAATTACCGTTGCGGGCGGGTCGTCAGTCGGGGTCACCATCAATGGCACGTCCGGCCTTGATCAGATCAAAGGCATCATCAACTGGGCCAACACGATCAACGGCGGTGACGGCGTTGATCAGATCCGTGGCGGCAATTTGGGCGACACGATCAATGGCGAGCTTGGCAACGACAAGATCTATGGCGCTGGCGGTGCCGATGTGCTGACCGGTGGAGCGGGGTCTGACCAGTTCCGTTATGTGTTCGCATCCGACAGCGGCCTTGGAGCTGCGGCGGATCTGATCACTGACTTTGAAACTGCTGGCGATCGCCTCAATTTCCTGCTGATGGATGCCGATCAGGCAGTTGCTGGTGATCAGGCTTTCAACTTCGTTGGCGATGCGGCTTTCGCAAATACTGGCACCGGGCAAATCCGATTTCAGGATGCGGGTGCGAATTTGCTGGTACAGATTGATACCGATGGCAATGGCTTTGCCGACATGGAAGTCTTGCTCCAAGGGCTTGCGGGTCAAACACTTACAGAGGCGAACTTCATACTTTAACAGCGCCCTGTAAAAGCAGATGCACTGTCTAGGGTCAGGACATTTTAATTGCACATTCGAGGTTTGAGGCCTTTTTGCTCAGTGTCCAATTTGGTTTTTGGGGGGGGCGGCAAGCGACGGAAATATGTCGATATTGTCTAGCTTGCCAACGCAGCCGTGCCTGTCCTGATCGCCCGCCCTGCGGGCAGCCGAAGAGCAAAATGGCTTCGATTTCGAGGCCATTTTGACGCCTCCGCGTTTTATTTATGAGTTCACGGCCTAGTAGCGGTTCCGAGTTCAAGCGCTGTGACGGGCTCGGTTTCTTCGCAACTTGTCCTACCCGTTTCGATTGTGATTGACGCCTCCCTTGCGGCAAGAATAGGCCGATGGCGCGACGCTCTGGTATTGGGAGCGCGCATATCTTACCCGTCCGGGTTGGGTTGCAGCAGGGGAGCTTGGTTTTGCGGGATAAATTGAGAGCTACTTTAAGGGAACCTCTGGTCCATTTCCTGTTGGCGGGACTTGGGCTTTTTCTGTTTTTTGCATGGCGCGGCGAAGCGGTGGATCCGGAGAGCCGGACGATCACGATCACCGAAGAACAGGTTGGGCGGCTGGCGGCGAGTTGGGCGCAGACATGGCAGCGCCCGCCTTCGCAGAACGAGATTGACGCGCTGATCCGCGATTATGTGAAGGAAGAGGTTTATTACCGCGAGGGGCTGCGGCTTGGACTTGATCAGAACGACACAATCATCCGCCGTCGCATGCGATCGAAGATGGAATTTCTGGCAAATTCCGAACTGGAAAATGAGACCCCGACTGATGCAACTTTGCAGGCGCTGCTCGAGAAGAACCCGCAGGCCTATGCCGCGGATGCTCGCTACAGCTTTGACCAGATTTACCTAGGAGCTCAGGACGACGACGCCACCCGATCGCGCGCCACACGGCTCTTGCAAGAGTTGAGCAAGGGCGCTGAATGGGGCGCTTTGGGTGACAGGATCTCTTTGCCGAGCAGCTTGGAAAAAGCCGACCGCACGCAAATCGCTACCAATTTTGGCGATGACTTTGCCCAATCGCTTTCCACGCTAAAGACCGGACAATGGACCGGTCCGATTGCATCGGGTTTTGGCCTGCATCTCGTCCGCATCCGGGCGCTGCAAGCAAGCGCAAAACCGAAATTTGCCGATGTCAGGCAAAGGCTGGAAAATGACTGGCGCGCGCAAACCATGAAGGCGCGGGAAGCCAAGGCCTATCAGGCGTTGCTCGACGGCTATACGATCAAGATTGCCAAGCCGTGATACGCCTATTCTGGTTGGCGCTTGCCTCGCTGTTCCTGCTTACTCGGCCGGCCTTTGCTGACGAACTCCGTCCTGGCTATCTGGAGTTTACGCAAAAAACGGCAAGTGACTGGACGCTTGTCTGGAAAGCCCCGATGCGCGGCGGGGTAACGCCCGCGACCCAGCCGATATTGCCCAAAGGATGTTCGGCGAAAGGGGATCCACAACGCGCCATCGGGGCGATGGCGGTGATCTCGACATTTCAGCTTGTGTGCATCCGCCCGGTTGCGGGAAGCAGTATTGGCCTGTCGAATTTTTCTACGGCGCAAACCGACGTTCTGGTCCGTGTCGCGCCGCTCAACCGACCGGTGCAGGCCATGCGGTTGACCGCAGCCGAACCGATGGCTGAAATCGTCGCCAAGCCCGATCGCTGGCAGGTCGCGCGTACCTATTTCGTGATTGGCATCGAACATATCGTCTTTGGCTATGACCATCTGTTGTTCGTGGTCGCACTTGTTTTGCTGCTGACAGGGTTTCGGACAATTGCGATTGCAGTGACCGCTTTTACCGTCGCCCATTCGATAACACTTGTCGGCACTACACTGGGATTCCTCGGCCTGCCCCAGCGTCCAGTCGAGGCGATCATTGCGCTGTCGATTATTTTCCTTGCGGTCGAAATTGTCAAAAAGAAGGACGGCGAGAGGCGGTTGTCAGAGCGCGTGCCCTGGGTCGTTGCCTTCCTCTTCGGGCTGCTGCACGGCTTCGGCTTTGCCGGCGCTTTGAAGGAAATTGGCCTGCCGGAAAGCGATGTCCCCACTGCATTGCTGACATTCAATCTGGGGGTCGAGGCGGGGCAATTGCTGATCGTCGCGGCGACAATGTTGATCCTGCACGGTTTGCGGCGATTGCAGCCCAGCTGGACGCGTCCAGCAATCCGCCTTTCAAGCTATGCCATTGGTGCCATAGCCTCGATGTGGCTAATCGAACGGGTGCTGCTGTGATCGTTACGTTGCGAAATATCTGCTTTTCCATTTGACCAAAGGCCTCGCCCTATTGCCCTAACCCCTGGTCACAGGGCGATGACTGAGCGATAGATCATATAAGCCGCAACGACGAAAATCAGCGTCGCAAAAAGCGTGTTCAATGTGCCTTTTCGCTGTGCCAGCCGGGTCGATGCGATCGTTCCGATCCATCCGCCCACTACGCCGCCACCGATGAACGCTGCGGCAAGCCACCAGTCCACCAGCCCGGACAAAGCATAATTGAACGACGTCGAGAGCCCGAAAGCTGCGATGGCAACAAGCGACGAGCCGACGGCATTGACCATTGGCATGTGCGTTGCCGCGATCAGGCCTGGAACGATTAAAAAGCCTCCGCCAATTCCAAAAAAGCCGGAGAAAAGGCCGGTTGCACTGCCATAGGCAATCACCTTGGGCGCATTCTCGCGGTGGCAAGTCGCACCGGGATCGCCGACGTCGTTGCGGTTTTTGAACATCAAAACCCCGACAACCAGCATCAGCAGCGCGAAGAGCAACAGCAGCTTTTGACCGTCAAAGGCCTTGCCAATGGTCGATCCGGCAAATGCCCCGATTGCTCCAGCAAAGGCATACATACCACCGCAGCGCCAGATGACATTGCCCTTGCGCGCATGCGGGATCAGATTTGCCAGCGCATTTGCCGCCACCGCCAACGCACTGGTACCGATGGCAACATGGGGATTCTTGACGCCGACCAGATACACC
>Ga0075152_10001080_pt1 | contig 19788 bp, 18 predicted proteins | sample JI61114C2DNA_FD_70964 | JGI IMG/M metagenome (GOLD analysis project Ga0075152, IMG submission 70964) | Wastewater effluent complex algal communities from Wisconsin, to seasonally profile nutrient transformation and Carbon sequestration -... | ecosystem: Engineered > WWTP > Effluent > Algae...
CGCCGAGCGTGTCGCCGCCGCCGAGTCTGGCGCCGCCGCCGAGCGTGTCGCCGCGGGACGCCGCGGATCCGCCCGCCACGGATCCGCCCTCACGCGAGTCGGACGAGCGCACGTAAGCGCGCCGCCAGCGGCCCCGCGCTGGTGTACGATGCCGCCGGTGGCGTGTACATGCACGCCGCGGAGGCGATTGCAGTGGCGACATCACGAAGAACGACGACAGGGAAGGGCGGCGCCGCGAACCTGATCGGCGACATCAAGGCCAAGCTCGGTGGTGGCGGCGGCAGCAGCTGGTTTGACTGGGTGTGGATCGGCGGGGCCGCGGTGGCGGTGCTGGCGGTGATGTTCGGCTCGTTCACCTCGATCGAGCCCGGTCAGGTCGCGGTGCGCGTCAACAACGTCACGGGCGGGCAGCTGACGATCACCCAGCCGGGCCTGGTCACGCGCCTGCCGTTCGGGATCCACACGGTCTATGTGCTCGCGGCCAGCCCGCAGACCTTCTCGATGCACGGCGACAAGCAGACCGACGATCTCAACGTCGGCGCGCTGACGGTGCGCGCCAGCGACGGCTCCAACTTCCACTTCCAGGACACGACGATCATCTTCCAGATCAACGGCGACGAGGCCGCCAAGGTGATCCGCGACGGCGGCGAGGCGAAGGGCTACCTCAAGTGGATGCGGCCCTACGCGCGTTCGGTCCTGCGCGACGAATTCGGCAAGGAGTCGACGATCTCGGTCTCGAACCCCGCCACCTTCGGCGAGGCCACCGAGCGGGCCAAGACCCGCCTCAACGAGACCCTCGGGGCCCACGGCTTGACGGTGACGCAGATCGTCACCCCCCGCCCGCAGTTCAACGACGAGTACGAGAAGCTGATCGAGGAGCGCAACAGCCTCGGCAATCAGCTCGAGGTCATCAAGAGCAACCTGGCCGCCGCCCAGACCACCCGCGACCGCAAGCTCGCCGAGGTCAACCGCGACCAGAACCGCCTGATCCAGGAGAAGCGCACCGAGCTCGAGTCCGGGCTGGCCTCCGCGGTCGCCGAGCAGGCCAACAACACCCGCGAGGCCGACACCTACAAGATCGCCGCGATCGGCCAGGGCCAGGCCGAGCGCAGCGCCGCCGCCCAGCAGGCCCAGCAGCTGCGCGGCCAGCTCGACGCCGAGTACCGCGGCCGCAAGGCCGAGATCGACGCATTCCGCACCCAGCCGGTCGAGCGCGTGATGGAGCGCCTCGGCGAGCGCCTCAAGGGCGTGACGATCGCCATTCAGCCGTGGGCCAACGACGCCGCCCCGTCCCGCGTCCAGGTCCAGCAGATCGGAGCGACCCAATGAGCACCGTCAAGCGAATCAGCCAGTTCATCTGCCTCACGGCGCTGGTCCTCCTCATCGCCCCGACCTGCTTCATCAGCACGGTGCCGCTCGGCTACATCGGCGTGCGGAGCAGCAACTTCTCGGGCGTCAACGAGGCCGACCTCGAGCCCGGCTGGAACCTCAACATCGCCTCGGTGCACAACATCACGCTGCTGCCGAGCCGCTACCTGTTCCTCGACTACGGCTCCGAGGAGAGCCAGGGCCTGCAGATCCGGACCCGCGACAACAACAACGTGTTCGTCGACATCTCGGTCCCGTATCGCATCAAGCCCGGCGAGGCCCACCTGATCATGAAGGCGGGCAACCACCTCCAGAGCGGCAAGGACACCTTCGGCTTCCAGCGCCTGGCCTCGGAGATCACCGTGTCGGTGCTGCGCGAGGACCTCGCCAACCTGACCTCGTCGGACTTCTACAACACCGACAAGCGGCTCGCCGTCGCCGACTCCACGCTCGAGGTGCTCAACAAGGAGCTCGCCCCGCTGCACCTCGAGGCCCAGGCCGTGCTGGTCCGCGCCGTCACCTTCCGGCCGGAGTACGAGGTCCAGCTGCAGCAGATCCAGCTCAACGAGCAGAACAAGCTGCTCGACGGGGCCCGCCAGCGGGTCGCCCAGCAGCAGCAGGAGCTCGACAACTTCGAGCTCAAGACCACGGCCCTCGCCAACGCCCTGCAGCAGGACTGGGTCAAGAAGCAGGCCGACCTCGAGCGCGCGTACCAGGTCGGCTTCCTCTTCGATCCAGACGCCGACCGCACCCCCGGCGCGGCCCGGCGCCAGTTCGCCAACCTCACCGAGGCCGACCTCGACAAGCTGCGCGAGGAGGCCGCGAAGGTGCTCGAGATCGACGACAAGACCAAGATCAACGAGGCCTACATGCTCGGGATCCAGAACATCTCGGCCGAGACCCTCGAGTACAAGCAGCGCGTCACCGCCGAGGCCGACGGCATCTCCGGCCGCCTCAAGGCCGAGGGTGACGCCGACGTCGCCGCCGTCCGCGGCGAGTTCGAGACCAAGATCAACGCCCTCCTCGGTAGCCCAGCCGGCCGCGCCTACGTCGCCTGGAAGTCCGCCGAGAACATCACCTTCGGCGAGACCCTGACCTTCCAGAGTCGCGAGGGCGTGCCCTCGGTGCTGCGCCTGCGCAACTTCGCGCTCGAGTTCATGGGCGGCGGCTGAGCCTGTCGCCGGGGACAGGTCTTCGCCGCGACCGTTCGCCAAGCTCCAGCGGCGTGGCCCCCGACTCCGGGGGCCTTCGTCGTCGGTGAGCCCTCAGGGTCGCGGCGTGGCCCCCGACTCCGGGGGGCGCATGCGTACGCCCGCGGGCGGCGGCTTGAGCGGGGTCGCGGGCGTCGTACTTGGCGCGGTACTTGGCGCGGGCGTCGCCTGGGTCGCCGGTGCCGCTGGTATCGTCCCCGGTGTCACGGGCGCCGCCGGTGCCGCTGGTATCGTCCCCGGTGTCACGGGGGGCGGGCGCAGGCGCGCGTCGCTGCGCGGCTCCGGCGGCGCTGCGGCCTCGGCCTTGAGTCGCGGGTCGACGGGGATCATGACGTGCAGGTCCCGAACCGCGCCGACCGCGTCGGCCTCGACGCGAACCACCCGATACGCGATGGTCTCGCCGCTCGGTTCGTGCGCGACGATCGCGTACTGGGCGGGCAGGAACACCCCGCGCAGGCTGTAGTTGCCCTGTGCATCGGTGCTGGCGTGGGCGATCAGCGGCCCGGGCGCGGACGGGTCGAAGAGCGGGCTGCTGACCGCGTGGACGGTGACCTTCATCGCCGATACGCCGACGCCCGGATCGCCGGGCCCGCCCTCGGCGAGCACCTTGCCCGCGAGGTGCGTGACCCGGGCGCCGTTGGCGTCGGCGTAGGAGCAGCGGGCGGCGTCGGTCGAGACGTTGCCGTCGCGCAGCGGCGGCAGGCGGACATCGGGACAGGTCGAGGTCCGCCCATAGGCGACCTGTCGGGGGTAGCGATAGTGGCTGTTCGCGCGCACCCCGGTGCAGCCGACCGCCAGGCACAGGAGCGCGGCGGCGACGGCGGCACGATGGCGCGACGGCGCGGAGGGTTGTCGCAGCTTGGCTCGGCGCATGCCGACAGTGTGCCCCAAAATTTCGGGCGCACGCCCGGCGATGGTTGACCCGCTCACGCGCATGTGTTTCGCTGGCCCGGTATGGCGGACCTGCACGGAGATCCACTGGGGATCGAGCTGCACAGCGGTGTGGCCCGATTCATGAAGTCGGTGTACGCGTGGACCCTCGCTGGCGTGGCCCTGACCGCGGCCACCGCGATCTCGCTCGGGCACAGCAGCGCCGCGATCGAGGCCCTGCGTGAGGCGCCCGTGACCGGCGTGATGTGGCCCTTGCTCGCCGTGCTGGCGCTGGCCTGTGGGACCCGCCTTCACCAGCTCCCGCCGCGCCTGGCCCGGTTCGCCTTCCTCGGCTTCTCCGCCCTGTTCGGGGCGGCGCTGGCGTGGATCGGCGCGGTCACCTCGCTCGAGCCGGCTCGCCTCGGCGTCGCGGTCGGCCTCGCAGGCGGGGTCTTCGGGCTGCTCGCCCTGTTCGGCGGTCGGACCCGCCGCGACCTGAGCGCGTGGGGTCCGACCCTGATGGCCGCGTTGCTCGGCAGCATCATCGCCATCGTGATCGACCTCGCCGTGCTGCGCAGCGCCGGTGTCATCGGCCTCGACAGCGGCATCCAGGCGCTGCTGTGCGGCATCTTCGCCGGCTTCGTCGCGCACGACACCCAGAAGATCAAGCAGATCTATCGCGCCAGCGGACCCCGCGACAACCTCGCGGTGGTCGGCGCCCTCAAGCTCTACCTCGACTTCGTGAACCTGCTGCTCGCCTCGCTGCGCCTGCTCGGCGGCCACCGCTGATCGGTCTGCGGGCGCGGACCGCCACGCACGGTATCGGCGGTTTAAGATCGCGCGCCCGCGCCGCCCGGGTCTATGATGCGCTGTCATGCGCTCTGGCCTGCTGAGGTTGCTCCCCATCGGTCTCGTCGCTTGCGACCCGACCTCCGCGTCGCCCGGCCTGGCGGACGGCTCCGTGGAGCTCGCCGAGGCTGTCCCCGAGGACAGCCTCGCGCCGCCCCCCGGCGTTCCGCGCGGCATGCAGCCGCCACCCGCGGGACCCGACGGGCTCGCCGTGGAGTCGCCGCCGCCGCTGAGCGCCGTCAAGGCCCCGCTGGCGCAGGCCTACTGCCAGATCGACGTCAACGGCGCCAAGAAGGACACCGAGACCGACTACGTCCCGCACGTCATCCAGTGCGAGAACGGGGGCGCCAACTTCGAGGCGCTCAAGGCCCAGGCGATCGCCGCGCGCTCGGTCGCCTACTACGCGATGGCGACCAACGGCACGATCTGCGACGGACAGGGCTGTCAGGTCTACAGCTGCGGCGCCGCCCCCAAGCAGGTCCACTACGACGCGGCCAAGGCGACCGCCGGTCAGTACCTCTCGTTCAACGGCTGGCTGACCTACGCCTTCTACGTCGCCGGCGACCCGACCCTCACGCCGCCGAGCTGCGTGGACACCGACAACGCCAACGTCGCGGGCACCGAGAAGTTCGTCACCTTCAACAACAACAAGACCCTCTACGACGTCGACCAGACCACGCTCGGCTTCGTGTTCCCGGAGGACGTGAACGTCGGCGGCTACGGGCAGAACCGCGGCTGCATGTCGCAGTGGGGCGCGCGCTGCCTGGAGAACAGTAACGGGAAGAACAGCACCGACATCGTCAAGTTCTACTACGGCGCGGACATCAAGATCTTGCAAGCGGAGGGGCCCTGCGTGGTGCAGCCGAACAAGCTGGCCAGGGGGACGCTCGACGAGGTCAGCTGCGCGCAGGTCCGCGGCTGGGCCTTCGACGAGGACAGCGGGGCCGCGCCGATCAACGCGTATGTCAGCTACGACGCGCCGCTCGGCGACCCGAAGGCGGTGACCGTGACCGTGCTGGCGTCGCAGCAGCGCGACGACCTGTGCGGGCCGCTCGGCTCCTGCGAGCACGGCTTCACGCTGGGCGTCCCGCGCTCGCTGATGGACGACCAGCCGCACCCGGTCCACGCCCACGCGGTCGATCCGCAGGCCGATCCGGTCGCGCTGGACGGCAGCCCGGGCGAGCTGCTGTGCCCGCCGCCGCCGGTGCCGCAGGGCGTGCGCCGCGGGATCGCCAGCCCCGAGGTGCTCGCCAGCTGGCACTTCGATCCGTTCTGGCAGATGGCGCGGCTCGACGACGCCACCCTGGCCGCGATCCCGCTGTGGCAGAGCGTCCCGTCGTCGCCGCAGCTGATGCGCATCGCGGGCGATCCGGCGGTCTGGCTGTTCGACAACGGCTTTCGCCGCCTCGTGCCCGACCCCCAGACCGCTGTCGCCTGGCGCCTCGAGCTCGACGCCGCGCTCGTGTGGCAGCCCGAGGACCTGATGATGCTCCCCGTCGGCACGCCGCTGCGCCCCGAGCCCTTCCTCGTGTCGGCCCCGGGCGACCCGGTGATCTACATCCTCGACGATCCGCAGTGCCGGCCCGCGGGTGACCCCAACGATCCGCAGTGTCCGCCGCCCGCGGAGCCGACCACCGGTGACCCCGGTGATAGCGGTGACGCGACGGGCGCCGACACCTCCAGCGCCAGCACGCCCACCGAGGGCGGTGAGGGCGGCAGCTCGCAGGGCGAGGGCGGATCGTCGATCGGACCCGCGCCCGACAGCGCCGGACCGGCGCTGCCACCCGGCTTCGGACAGGACGACGGCGGCGCCTGCGACGTCGGCAGCGCCGGCGACCGCGGCGCGACCGGCCTGATGGCGCTCGCGCTGCTGCTCTTGCGCCGGCGTCGGCGCGACGGCCGATGATGGCGCTCGCGCTGCTGCTCTCGCGGCGCGACGGCCGATGATGGCGCTCGCGCTGCTGCTCTCGCGGCGCGGCGGCCGATGATGGCGCTAGCGCTGCGCTAGCGCTGCGGGTCGCGCGGCGCGGCGGCCGATGATGGTGAAGCGGGGACGTGGCCGAGCAGGCCGTCGAGGCTGTGCTGCGTGATCGGGTGGTAACCGACGCGCGCGCGCGGGTACACCGAGTGCGCGAGCAGCTGGCCCGCGGCGGTGGCGAGCAGCGCGCTGTAGATCGGCGTCAGGTACTTGCGGCGGCCGACCTCGATCAGGAAGCGCTCCATCCGCGCGTCGGCGGCCCGGTAGCCGTGCCTCGCGGCGAGCACCAGCCACTCGCCGAGGACCTCGTTGTTGCCGCTGTCGGTCAGGTGGAAGGCCGCGTCGATCTCACCGAGCACCCGCAGCGCGTCGACCTCGGCGAGCGGCAAGCTGCGCAGGAAGTAGATCCAGTGCTGGGGGCTCCAGTCGCGGGTGTCGAGCTTGCGCGTCGGGGTCTCGCCGCGCGCCAGTGACACCGCCGCGGACGCGACGACGTCGAGCGCCGGCGCGTGGGCCAGCGGGGCGTCGGGCAGCAGGCCGGGGCTGCTGAGCCAGAGCGCGACGTCGGGCGCGGTCTGGCCGGGCAGCAGGGGGTGCTTCGTCAGCAGCTCGGCGTCGAGGAAGGCCTGCAGCGCCGCGGTGGTCTGGCTGGTGAAGGCGTGGGCGGCGAACCAGCGCTGCACGAAGCCGTCGAAGGCCGGGCGCCCGAAGGCCACCTCGAGCCGGCGCAGGAACAGGTAGCCCTTCTCGTAGGGCACGTCGGAGAACACGTCGTCGGGATCGCGGCCGGCGAGCTCGACGTGAAGGACCTGATCGCCGGGGCGGCCGGCGAGCTCCTCGAGGGTGCGCATCAGATCCTGGCGGCCGAGCACGGCCTGGATCTCCGCGCGCTCGGCCCCGTAGATGGCCTCGACGATGCGACGCTCGATGTAGACGGTGAAGCCCTCGTTGAGCCACAGGTCGCGCCAGGTCGCGTTGGAGACGAGGTTGCCGGACCAGCTGTGGGCCAGCTCGTGGGCGATCAGGGCGACCAGCGAGCGGTCGCCCGCGAGGATCGTCGGGGTGACGAAGGTGACGCGCGGGTTCTCCATGCCGCCGAAGGGGAAGGCCGGCGGCAGCACCAGGACCTCGTAGCGACCCCAGCGATAGGGGCCGAACTGCTGCTCGGTGCTGGTGAGCATCGCCTCCATGTCGGCGAACTCGGCCTGCGCCCGCGCGAGCACGCCGGGCTCGGCCCACACGCCGGTGCGCGGCCCGGTCGAGGCCGACTCGAGGCGACCGACGGCGAGCGCGAGCAGGTAAGAGGGGACCGCTTGATCGAGGGCGAAGCGATGGACGATGCGACCGCCGGGCTCGGTCTCGACGCCGAGCGACTCGGCGGCCATCACCGGGCGGGTGCCGGCCGGCGCGGAGATCCGGGCGTCGAAGGTGATGCGCACGCCTGGGCTGTCCTGCACCGGCACCCACGAGCGGGCGTTGATCGCCTGCGACTGGGTGTAGAGGAAGGGGGCGACGCGGTCGGCGGTCTGCTCGGGGCCGAGCCACTGCAGGCCGCTCGCGTTCGGGGCGCTGCGGTAGCGGATCTTGACCACGTCGGCGCCGGCCGGGAGCGTGACGTGCAGGGGGGTGCCGAGGGCCGGGTGCGGGCCGCCGAAGCGCCAGCTGGCCGGGGTCCAGATCGGCGTCGGCGGGCTCGCCAGGCGCAGCGGCGCGTCCGTCGGGGACGGGGGGAGCGTGCCGGTGGCGACCTCGAGGATCGTCAGGTCGCGGCTGTCGAGCACCAGCTCCTGGGCATCGACGGCGCGCTCGATCTTCAGGGTCGCGGCGCCGACCAGGACCTGGGCCGCGAAGTCGACGTCCAGGTCGAGGCCGACGTGGCGCACGCGGGCCTCGTCCGGGCGGGCGAAGGAGTGCGGGTCCAGGCCGGCGCTGCGCACGGCCGGCAGCGCGAGGGCAGGGGCCGGCGGGGTCGCGGGCGCGGGGGCAGCGGGCGGGCTGGACATGCACGCGCTCAGCAGGAGGCAGGCGAGGGCGGGGAGCGAGGGGCGGCGCGAGGACACAGCGCGCGGACTATACCGGCAAACGTGCGGCCGAAAGCAGGAAGGGCCAGGTGCTCGCGGCACCTGACCCTTCGCGGCGGCGGCGCTGGTCGCCGCGGCCATGCGTTCACGCGTTCACGCGTGAACCGGTCGGACTAGTCGCGGCTGGTCAGCGACATCACGAACTGGAGGACGTACCAGAACATCAGGGCGACCGAGGCGAACAGGGTCAGCGAGGCCGCGACGTACTGGTTCGGGTGGTAGTGCCGCATGATGTTCGAGGTGTCGTACAGGATGTAGCAGGCCGACAGCGCGATCATGAAGACGACGAAGAAGATCCCGAGGCTGAAGCCGAAGAGCAGGCTGAAGGCGATCAGGCCGAGGGCGCCGAGGCTGAGGATCGCCAGGGCCCCGCGCATCCACGAGAAGTCCTTCTTGGTGACCATGACGATGCCGGTCAGCGCGGCGAAGATCGCCAGGGTGCTGACGCCGGCCGTCATGATGACGTCCGGGCCGCCGTAGATCTGGGCGAGCATCAGGAGCGGGATGAAGATGACGGCCTCGGCGAGCACGTAGAGCCCGAGCCCCAGGTACTGCATCGGCCGCGAGGTCGAGTGCCGCGCGAAGCGGTCGGCCATCCAGCTGACGCCGATGAACAGGGCGAGGACCAGGAACCAGCCGGCCCGCGATGACAGCATCGCGATGCCGAGCTTCTGCATCGGGGCGAGGCTGAGGAACACGAACTCGAGGGCCACGAAGGCGGCGATCGCCCCCGCGAGGTGCAGGTAGGTGCGCTCGATGAACTTGGCGCGCTCCGCGACGCTCGCGGCGGCGGTGCCGGTGCCGGCTTCAGGATAATATGATGGCTGCTGCTGGTTCACGTTCACGGAGTCCTCCACGGGCGGGTCACGCCGCGCCCGCCAAATTAGCCGCATGCACCCGCCGGGGCAAGATCGAGAGCGGCGTTTACAGGGCGGGTCGGGGGCGGTACGTACGGTGGCGATGGCGAAAAAGCGCGATCCGATCGGCCCGCTCATGGACCTCAACGTCGGGGTCCAGCCCCTGACGCGCCTGCACAAGCTCGCCAACGCGATGCGCGCCGGCGGCGTGCCGCTGGCGGCCCTCGCCGAGACCACGACCGTCGATGAGCAGACGGGGGTCGTCACGCGCATGATGGCGCTGTGCGGCCACTGCAGCGGCCCCTGCTGCAGCACGCTGCGCATCCCGATCACCCGCAGCGACGCCCGTCGCCTGGCCCAGAACCTGAAGACCACGGTCGCGCGCCTGCCCCTGCTGCCGCTGGACGGCCTCGAGGAGGAGCCCGACGACCTCGCCGGTTACCTGTCCAAGGGCGCAAGTCCGTGCGCTTACTTCGATCGCGGCTGCACCGTGCACGGCTTTCGCCCCGACGTCTGCCGCAGCTTCGGCCTCAACGCCTGCGTCGGCACCGGCAGCTTCGTGCCCCTGCGACGCCCGACTCGCCCCGCCGGGCCGTGCTAAACGTGGCCGCGATGGGGTCCATCGCCAGCCCGGCCGTCGAGGTCCGGGGGCTGTGCAAGCAGTTTCGGGTGGCTCGCCGCGAGGCCGGCCTGGGGGCGGCGTTGCGCGCGCTGGTGCGCCGGGAGTACAGCCAGGTCGACGCGGTGAAGGACCTGAGCTTCGCGCTGGGTGCGGGGGAGCGCGTCGGCTTCCTCGGGCCCAACGGGGCTGGCAAGACGACGACCCTGAAGATGCTGTCCGGGCTGCTGTATCCGAGCTCGGGTGAGCTGCGGGTGGCGGGGCAGGTGCCGGCGGAGCGGCGTCCGGAGTTCCTGCGGGCGATCAGCCTCGTCATGGGGCAAAAGCGCCAGCTGAGCTGGGATCTGCCGGCGGTGGACACCTTCGAGTTCAACCGCGTGGTGTTCGACATCGACGTCCGCGACTACCGCCGTCGCCTCGATGAGCTCGTGAGCCTGCTCGCGGTGGGCGAGGTCATGCGTCGCCCGGTGCGCCAGCTGAGCCTCGGCGAGCGGATGAAGTGCGAGCTGGTCGCCGCGCTGCTGCACGCCCCGCGGATCCTGTTCCTCGACGAGCCGACGATCGGCATGGACGTGGCGATGCAGCTGTCGATCCGCGAGTTCGTGCGCCGCTACAACGTCGAGCACGGGGCGACGGTGATCCTGACCTCCCACTACATGGAGGACGTCGCGGCCCTGTGCCCGCGGATCCTCGTGATCGATGGTGGACAATTGCGCTTCGACGGCAGCATCGAGGCGCTGACCCGCAGGATCCGCCCGCTGCGGCGCGCGAGCGTCGGCGCCGACGGCATGCCCACGGCGGAGCAGCTGGCGGAGCTCGGTCACGTGGTCGAGTCCGGGGCCGGTCGCCTGGTCCTCGACGTCGAGCCGGACCGGGTCCCCGCGGTCGTGCAGGTGCTGCTGGCGCTGCCCGGGGCGCGCGACCTGGTGGTCCAGGACGCGCCGCTCGAGGAGGTCATGCGCGAGCTGTTCCGCCGCGAGGCCGGCGCGGAGCGGGCCCCTTGAGTCCTGTCCTCGGGGACATGTCGCAAGAGCCACTCCCGCGTCATCGCGGGGGCCCGCGTCACCTCGCGCGGGTGGTCGCGGCGATGTGGCGGCTCGGGATCGCGGAGGCGATGGCCTACCGCGCGGCGATGCTGATCTGGATCCTGACGACCACCTTCCCGCTGGTCTCGCTGGCGCTGTGGCACAGCCTCGCGGAGGCCGGTCCGATCGGCGACTACGGCAGCGCCGACTTCGTCGCGTACTTCGTGGCGGCGTTCCTGATCCGGCAGCTTACCGCGAGCTGGGTGGTGTGGGACCTCGCCGCGCAGATCGGCAGCGGCGACCTGAGCACGCTGCTGATGCGCCCGGTCCACCCGCTGCTGCACCACCTGATGTCGAACCTCGCGGCCCTGCCGGTGCGCATGCTGCTGGCCGCGCCGCTCGGGGTCGTCGTGCTGATCTTCGCCGGCGAGGTGCGCGTCGACCCCGGCCTGCACCTGCTGCTCGCGCCGCTGGCGGTGCTGCTCGCGTGGTTGCTCAACCTCTGCGTCCAGATCTGCGTCGCCTGCCTGGCGTTCTGGCTGACCTCGTCGACCTACCTGTTCGAGCTGTGGCTCGGCCTCTATATGGTGCTGTCGGGCTACGCGGTCCCGACCAGCCTGTTCCCCGCGGGTCTGGCCGCGGTCGTCCGCTACCTGCCGTTTCACGCCGCGCTCGGCTTCCCGGTCGAGCTGACGATCGGCCGGCTCTCGGGGCCCGAGCTCGCCGTCGGCTTCGCGCTGCAGCTGCTGTGGCTCGCGGTCTTCGGCGCGCTCGCGCTGTGGCTGTGGCGCCGGGGTCTTCGCGCCTACGGGGCGGTCGGCGCATGAGCGCGGGACGCGGCGCCGGCTACTACCTGCGGCTGGTCGGCGGCCAGCTGCGCATGAGCGTGCTCGCGGCGCTGCAGTACCGGCTCGGCTTCTGGACGGAGGGCATCCTCGGGATCCTGTGGAGCGCGCTCGGCATGGCCCCGCTGCTGATCGCGGTCGAGCACCAGGGCGCCGTCGTCGGCTGGAGCGGCTGGGAGCTGGTGGTGCTGACCGGCTGCTTCACGCTGATCTCGGGGCTGTTCGGGGCGCTGATCCAGCCGGCGCTCAACGAGAGCATGAACCACATCCGCCGCGGGACCCTCGACTACGTGCTGCTGCGCCCGGCCGACGCGCTGGTGCTGTGCCTCGTCACCGCCTTCGCGCCGTGGCGCCTGATCGAGGCGCTCGGCGGGCTCGGCCTGATCGTCGCCGGCCTCGGCCAGCTGGGCCGCGCGCCCTCGGGCCTCGAGCTGCTCTCCGCGCTGGGCATGGGGCTCGCCGGGGTGCTCGCGCTCTACGCGGTCGGGGTGCTGATCCTCTGCGCCAGTTTCCGCGCGGTGCAGCTGCAGAACCTGACCTTCCTGATGGAGGCGCTGCTGGACTTCGCGCGCTGGCCGGCCCAGGTGTTTCGCGGGTTCCTGCGGATGGTGTTCACCTTCGTGATCCCGCTCGCAGTGATGACGACCTACCCCGCGGAGGCGCTGCTCGGGCGACTCGCGGGCGGCACGGTGGTGACGGCGATGGCGACCAGCGTCGGCTTGATGGTCGTCGCGCGTCTGCTGTGGACGCGCTCGCTGCGCGGCTACACCTCCGCGTCGAGCTGAGGCGCGGGAGTCAAATGCCCTTGGTGATCAGCCAGGAGTCGCCCTCGCGGATCAGCTCGAACTTCGCGTAGTCCTGCTTGGGCACCACGCGGGCGGTGAAGCGCGGCAGGCCGTCGTCGCCGAGGATCGGCTTCATGCGAAAGCTGGCGTCGATCCACACGTGGACGGTGGCGCGGTCGCGGCGGATGAAGACGTCGAGGTACTCGATGGTGAAGCGCACCGACTCGATCTGGGCGATGCGGCGCTGCAGCGTCTGGCCGAGCTCCTCGAAGACGATGTCGTCCGAGGGGTCATCGGTGCCCGACTCGTCGTAATAGGTCGGGTGCGCGGTCGCCAGGATCACCGCGGGGTCCTGGCGCACGAAGCCGCCGCGGAAGCGCTCGAGCACCTGGACGATCTCCCGGTTGTCGGGCGTGTCCGGGACATCGGTGCCCGGGATCACCGTGACGTTCTTGCAGGCACCGATCGCCGCCGGCGCGGCGAGCATAACGGCGAGGAGGAGAGTTGAGATGCGGCCGGACATGCGAGGTGAGGGCGTGGGGCGGCTTTTGCAAGCGGCTGGCCCGTGCCATGGGTCGCCCAGATCGGCCGCGAGATCAAGGACTTCCTCGCGGGTTCTCCGGCGGCGGCCCGCGCTTCCCTGACATTTTGGCAAGTCGTGGTGGCAGGTCGTGCCAGGACGTCGCGCGTGGCCTTCGGCATCGCACGCGGCGGGCGAGCCGCTATCATCGCCCACGATGCCCGAGGCCCGCTTTCATCCCCGTCTTCGCGTCCACGCCCGGGCCGATGTCATCGGCGCGGAGGTGGTGCTGTGGCGCGCGCTCGAGGACCTGAGCCTCGGCGGCTGCAAGCTCGCCGGACCGGCGTGGGAGGAGGCGGGCGCGGCGGTGTCGCTGGTGCTGAGCTTCCCGACGGCGGGGCCGAGCCTGTCGAGCGCGCCGGGTGTACCGAGCATGCCGCTCGTCGGGACCGTCGTGCGGGCCGGCGCGCGGGATCTGGCGATCCGCTTCCAGGGCATGAGCGACGAGCAGCGGGCGACGCTGCGTAAGCACATCCAGGACAGTCAGGACGCGGCCGCCGGCGGTTGATCGCCGCGCCGACCTCGAACGCTCGCGGCTCATGGACGAAGCCTCGCAGCAGCCCGCCCCCGATCCCCGCCTTAGCCCCGAGCAGCGGGCGCTGGTGGCCATGGTCGTGCCGCGGGTCCCGCGGATCGCCCGGAGCATGCGGCATCTGCTCGGCGGGCTCAGCTTCGACGAGTGCGAGAGCGCCGGCTACGAGGCGCTCGCGCGGGCCGTGCTGCGCTACGACCCGGCGCTGGGCGTCCCGTTCTCGGCCTTCGCGTACCCGCGGGTGCGCGGGGCGATGCTCGACGCGGCGCGCCAGGTCTCGCCGGATCGGCGGCGGCTCGCGCGGGCGATCCGGGCGCTCGAAGGGATCGAGGCCGCGGGCGCGGCCCACGGCGCGCCGACCCTGGCCGGCGATCCGCGGTCGCTGGCGGAGCGGGTCCAGGCCGCCGCCGCGCTGGTGCGCGAGGCGACGATGGCGGTGGTGCTGGCGCGCAGCGCCGCGGCCGCGGACCCGGAGCGGCTGGCCGACGTGGGGCCGGCGGTCGACGAGCTGCTGGTCGACGCGCAGACGCGGGCGCGGGTGCTCGCGGTGATCGATCGCTGCGACGCCGACGAGCGCGCGCTGATCGAGGCGATCTACTTCGGCGGGCTGTCGATGCACGACTTCGCCGCGCGCATCGACGTGCACGTCAGCACGGTGTCGCGCCGGCACGCCCGGCTGCTGCGTAAGCTGTCGGTCTGGCTCACGGAGGCGCCGCCGTAGTGTCACCGGGCGCGACCTGGCTGCGCACCGCGGCGTCGAGCTCGGCGACGCCGTCAGGCGCGGGGCGGCGGGGCGGCGCTTCGGGGCGTGGCCTCTCCGGGCATGACGCTTCGGGGCGTGGCCTCTCCGGGCATGACGCTTCGGGGCATGGCCTTTCGGCCATGTACTTTCGGGCAGCTGCGCTCGGCCTGCTGCTGCTCGCCTGTGAGGCGCCGGTCGCGCCGCCCGCGTCGCCGCCCGCGCCCGACAAGCGGGCGCTGTACGGCGATCCGGCGCTGGTGCCGACGCGGGCGGGGGAGCGGGCGCGGGAGGAGTTGGCGCTGGCCGGCAGCGTCGCCGCCGCGGTCCGCGCGCGGGCGGATGTGGGCGCGCTGGCGGTCGAGGTGCGGCTGCCGGCGGGGGCGGACCCGGGGGCGGTCGTGGTCGCGGGGGCGGTCGCGCTGCCGGCCGACGACGTGGCGCGCATCGCCGAGGGGGTGGTCGGGCCGTGGAGCGCGGGCCGGGTGCAGGTCGAGCTGGGTCCGGCGCCGACGCTCGCGGACGAGCCGCCGGCGCGGCTCGGCTGGGCGCTGGCGCTGGCGCTGCTGGGGCTCGGGGGCGCCGCCGGGGTGGCGCTCGATCGAGGGATCGCGCGGCGCCGGCACAGCGGGCAGGAGGACCCGGGAGGCGTGGGCGGCCGCAGGCGGCGCCTGTATGCTTCCCCGCGATGAGCAGCGCGAATCTCGTGTACGTCGGCATCGACCTCGGCACCACCAACTCGACCGCCGCGGTGTTCGACGGCGACAAGGTGACCCTCGTCCGCAACAGTCAGGGCTCGCCGATCACGCCCTCGGTGGTCCGCATCGACGCCCGCGGCAACCTGATCGTCGGGGCCCGCGCGCGGCGCTTCCTCGAGAGCGACCCGGACAACACGCGCGCCGAGTTCAAGCGGCTGATGGGCACCGCGCAGGCGATCCGCTTCGCGGCGGCGGGCGTCGAGCGGCGGCCGGAGGAGCTGGCCGCCGAGGTGCTCAAGTCGCTGCGCAAGGACATCGAGGACCAGCTCGGCTTCGTGCCGGCGCGGGCGGTGATCTCGGTGCCGGCGCTGTTCGAGCTGCCGCAGTCGAGCGCGACCTCGGAGGCCGCGCGCCTGGCCGGCTTCGAGCGGGTCGAGCTGCTGCAGGAGCCGATCGCGTCGGCGCTGGCGGCCGGGTGGACGATCGAGGACAAGGCCGGGAGCTGGCTGGTCTACGACCTCGGCGGCGGCACCTTCGACGTCTCGCTGCTCGAGACCCGCGACGGCCTGCTGCGGGTGATCGGCCACGACGGCGACAACTTCCTCGGCGGCCGCGACTTCGACTGGGCGATCGTCGACTGGATCCTCGAGCAGCTCGCGCGCAAGGACGGGGTCGCGCTGAGCCGCGCCGAGCCCGGCCACGCCGCGACGATCCGTAAGATCAAGCTCGCCGCCGAGGAGGCGAAGATCGAGCTCAGCCGGGTCGCCGAGACCAGCATCGCGGTCGCGGGCCTCAGCGTCGGCGAGACCACCTTCGACCTCGACCTCGTGCTCGACCGCGACACCCTCGAGCGGCTGTGCGCGCCGGCGATCGAGCGCTCGCTCGTGGTGTGCCGGCGGCTGCTCGCGGCCCACGGCGTGCCCGAGGGCGGCCTCACCCGCGTCGTCATGGTCGGCGGGCCCTCGGTGATGCCGATGGTCCGGCGGCAGGTCAGCGCGGCGCTCGGCCTGCCGCCCGAGGAGGGCCTGGACCCGATGACGCTGGTCGCCCAGGGGGCGGCGATCTACGCCGCGACCGCGGGGCTGGAGGCGCGGCCGACCGCGCTCGAGCCGGTGCGCGGGGCGAAGATCTGGCTGCAGTACCCGGCGATGTCGTCGGACCTGACGCCGCATGTGGTCGGTCGTCTGGTCGAGCGCGGGCGCGCGAGCAACGTGGTGCCGAGCGAGGTCCGCCTGAGCCGCGCGGACGGCCTCTGGGACACCCCGTGGACCGGCCTCGACGAGGAGGGCGCCTTCGTGCTCGCGGTCTCGCTGATCGCCCGCCGGCCGAACGTGTTCCGCCTCGAGGGCCGGAGCGCCACCGGCGGCGCGGTGGTCCTCGATCCGCCGACGCTGACGATCGTGCAGGGGCTGACGATCAGCGACCCGCCGCTGTCGCGCACGATCGGGGTGGCGACCGCGGGCGACGACGTGCGGGTGTACTTCGAGCGCGGGGCGCCGCTGCCGGCGCGCCGGACCTTCACGCTGCAGACGGTCGAGACCGTGGCCAAGGGCTCGAAGGACAGCCTGATCAAGATCCCGATCGTGCAGGGCGAGTACGACGCGGCGCACCTGTGCCGCCTGGTCGGCGCGCTCGAGATCAGCGGCGGCGAGCTGCGCCAGACCTTGCCCTCGGGCACCGAGATCGAGCTGACGATCGAGCTCGACCGCGGCGGACGGATGGCGGCCAAGGCGCTGGTCCCGGCCACCGGACAGGTCTTCGAGCAGATCGCCCACCTGCTGGTCCCGGAGGCCGCGCCCGAGGTCCTCGACGCGCAGATCGTGGCCCTGCGCGGGCGCCTCGGCGAGCTGCGGACGGACGCGTTTCGCCGCGGACTCGCCGGGGTGATCGACAAGCTCGGCAAGGCCGAGGCGGCGCTCGTCGACCTCGCGCTGGACGTCGGCGCGGCCAAGGGCGGGGACGCGGACGCGGCCCAGAAGGCGCGCCGCAGCCTGATCGAGCTCGACGCGCTGCTCGAGTCGGTGGAGCTCGATCGGCGCTGGCCGGAGCTCGACAAGGAGGCCCGCGAGGCGATCGTGTACGCGACGATCGTCGTCAGCGAGCACGGCCTGCCGCACGAGCAGTCGCTGTTCAACGAGACCGCGCGCGCGGTCGAGAGGGCCCGTCAGACCCGCGACCCGCTCGAGCTGCAGCGCCAGCTCCGCCTGCTCAACCGCCTCAGCTACGCGGCCGGCTCGCGCGACCCGGAGGTGTGGCGCCGCCGCTTCGAGAACGCCTCGGTCGACCTCGGGAACCTCACCGACCCGGTCAAGGGCCAGGTGCTGATCAAGGAGGGTCGCGAGGCGCTGGCGAAGGGCGACAACGACGCGCTGCGCCGCGTGGTCCAGAAGCTGTGGCAGCTGACGCCCGGCGACCCGGAGCAGCGCCGCCGCGGCCACGACTCGGGGGTCCGCTAGTGGCCGGCAAGCCGACGATGGCGGACGCGCAGCGGCGCCTGGTCGAGAACCCGTTCTATGTGCTCGGGCTGCGGCCCGAGTGCAGCCGCCTCGACGTCGAGCGCGAGGGCCAGAAGCTGCTCGGGATGCTCGAGCTGCGGCTCAAGTCGGCGGCGATCTACATGACCCCGCTGGGCCCGCAGCCGCGCAGCGCGGAGCGGGTGCGCGCGGCGATGGCCGAGCTGCGCAACCCCGACCGTCGCCTGCTGCACGAGTTCTGGGCGCGCCTGCCACCGCGGCCGGAGCCGCCGAAGCCGCCGGAGCCGCCGCGCCCCGAGCACGACCTGGAGCCCTTCTCCGCCGCCTTCGCGGCCCACGGCTGGCGCCGCCCCTGAGACCGCCATGAACGTCCTCGCGTCATTCCTCGCCGCGCTGATCCTGCTGCTCGCGGTCGCCGCGTGGTTGCTGCTCTTGCTGATCTCGATCGAGCCGCTGCTGTGGCGGGTGATCCGGGTCCATGTCGCCGGGCGCGGGTGGGTGCGACCGAGCGTGTGGCTCGCGCGGCTGTGCCGCGGCAGCTTCGAGCACGATCGCCGCGGCGGCCCGGTGCTGGCCGGCGCGCTGGCGCTGCTGGCCCGGCCGACGCACGACGAGGGCGTGGCGACCTGGCTCGAAGGACAGATGGGAGGGGCGGGCGCGATCGGAGCCGCGGGCGTGGTCGCGGCCGGCCTGATCGCGGCGAGCCGCGGCCAGCGCGACGCGGCCCGCGATCTGATGCACAACGCGAGCAACTTCGACGCCGAGGTCGCGCCTGCGCCCGCGCGGGTGATCGCCGGCGAGTGGCTGGTCGCCGACGCGGCGGAGCGCGGCGACTGGGCCAGCGTGATGCGCCTCGGCGTGCGCCCCGACGTCGCCTCGGCGCAGACTCGATTCCTGGCGTTCGCCGCGGCCCGGGTGCGCCGCGAGCTGTTGATCGACGAGCCCACGGCCACCGACCTCGGGCTGCGCTGGTTGTGGTGGCGCAGCGCGGACCGGCGCGCGACCCGGCCGCTGCTGCAGCGCGCGCTGGCGAGCCCGCGCATCCTCTCGCGACGCAAGCCGAAGCCGGCGGCGCCGGTCGTCGCGGCGCCGCCGATCGACCCGGCCGAGTTCGTGGGGGAGCCGCTGGCCTACGCTCAGGCGCTGCACGCCCTGTGGGGGACGGTCGCCGACCTCGAGCGGAGCCTGACGCCGAGTCACCTGATCGACCTGTGCCGGGCCTGGGACATGGCCTTCGCCGGGCCTGCGCTCGCCCAGCTGGCCGCGCGCAGCCAGGCGCTGGCGACGGTGATCCGGCCGGAGTTGGCGCTCGCGCAGCTCCGGCGCGCCGTCTGCGAGGAGATCGCGGCGCTCACGGCCCGCGCCGAGATCCCGCTCGGCGCATTGCTCGACGCCGGCGAGATCGGGGCCGAGGCGGCGATCTTGCTGCGCGCCGACCTGCTGGGTGAGGTCGAGAAGCTGAATCAGGGCCTGCGCAGCCGCACGGTGCAGAAGCGCGGCCTGTCCTCGGTGGAGGAGCTGCGCGAGTGGAACACGCTGCGCCGCGCCTACGAGCGCGCCGCGGCGCTCGGCGGCCTCGAGGTCCGACGCCTGATGTTCCCCGACATCCACCTCTACGTCTGCAACTACGCGGTGTGGCTGTGGAACGAGCGCAAGGAGTACGGGATCTCCACGCCGCTGTTCCGCTGGCTGCTCGCCGAGGCCGAGGCCGTCGGCGACGAGGAGGCGATCATCCTGCAGCGCAAGAACGTCGGCGTGAAGTGAGCTGTCCCCGCGGACAGGAATGCCCGCTCACGAGCGGCGTGAAGTGAGCTGTCCTCGCGGACATGTCAACCTGTCCGCAGAGACAGCTCACTCCCAGCTCACTCCCAGCTCACTCCGGGCGGCTCCAGATCAGGCGCAGCGCGGCGAGGCGCAGCGGGCCGCGGCCCGCGCGGGCCGGTCGGGCGGGCTTGCCGGCGTCCGGGTCGGCGCCCGGGAGCCCCGCCAGCCAGCGATGCAGCGCGGGCTCGTGTACGGGGGTCGGTCCGTCGGGCAGCAGGGTGAGGGCGAAGCGGGCGAGGGCGATCGCGCTCCAGCCGAGCTTCGCCGCGGTCGGCACGACGGCGCGACCGGCCATCGCATCGCCGCCGCGTCGCCGCAGCACCAGGCCGATCGCGCGGTAGACCCGGGCCGCGACCAGGATCGCCAGCCGCGAGCGCCACGGGATGAAGCGCATGCCGAGGTCCGCGCTGGCGTAGTGGCGGTCGGCGAGGGTGAGCAGCTCCAGCACCACAC
>Ga0075152_10001083_pt1 | contig 19718 bp, 21 predicted proteins | sample JI61114C2DNA_FD_70964 | JGI IMG/M metagenome (GOLD analysis project Ga0075152, IMG submission 70964) | Wastewater effluent complex algal communities from Wisconsin, to seasonally profile nutrient transformation and Carbon sequestration -... | ecosystem: Engineered > WWTP > Effluent > Algae...
ACTGCCGCCCTAGCCGCCGAGCCCATCACGAGCGCAGACATGGCGATGCGGTGGTCGTGCCGCGCTTCCACCAGTCCGCCGCCAGGAACGCCGCCCGCGCCCATGCCCGTCACGATGAAGCCGTCCGGAAGTTCTTCCACGGCAACGCCGTTGACGGCCAGCATGGCGCAGATCGCCTTGATCCGGTCGCTCTCCTTGACGCGCAGTTCGGCTGCACCGGTCACTTTGGTCCGCCCCTCGGCGAATGAAGCCAGCACGGCAAAGATCGGCAGCTCGTCGATCATGGACGGCACCAGCGCAGGATCCAGGGTGATACCTTTCAGGCGCGAGGCCGAAGCAATCACGCGCACCGTCGCCTCGCCCGTCGCCTGCCCGTCGCCTTCGACGCGCAGGGCGCCGCCCATTTCCTTGGCTGCGTCGAGAAAGCCGGTGCGCGTGCGGTTGTCGAGCATGCCCGTGATGCTTGCTTCACCATCGCCCGCGATCAGCGCCATGGCGATCGCGAACGCCGCCGAAGATGGATCGCCTGCTACCGATGCGCCGCGGATCGCCTTCAGCGACTGGCCGCCCTTCACGGAGACGACCGGCCCACCTTCGCTGCGCTCTTCCACGCCCACTTCGACCCCGAAGGCGCGAAGCATGCGCTCGGTATGGTCGCGCGTGGCTTCCTTCTCTTCGACCACCGTGACTCCACCTGCGCGCAGCCCGGCCAGCATGATAGCGGACTTCACCTGCGCGGAGGCCTCTGGCGGGGCATAGCGGATCGCTTTCAGCCGCCCGCCCGTCAGCACAGCCGGCAGCCGCCCGCCCGGCGCGGTGTCAGCCTTGAGTCCCATTTCGCGCAGCGGCTTGAGCACACGCTCCATAGGCCGCGAAGACAGCGATGCATCGCCCACAAAGCGCGCTGTAACGTCATGCCCGGCCACCAACCCCATCATGAGGCGGGCGCCCGTGCCCGAATTGCCGAAGTCGAGATCTCCTGCGGGAGCGGCAAAGCCCCGCGCGCCGACGCCATCCACAGTCCAGGCGCCCTGTCCGGTGCGCTCCACCCCGGCGCCAAGGGCCTTCACAGCCCGCGCCGTGTTGAGAACGTCTTCCCCTTCGAGAAGGCCCGTTATGGTCGATTCGCCGTGTGCGACCGCCGCCATCATGACGGCCCGGTGCGAGCAGGACTTGTCCCCCGGCGCGCGGGCCGATCCGGCTATCCGGCCAACGGGTCTGGATGTCGCGCGCATTGAGCTTTGAGGCCTTGTGAACAGGGCTGCTGGCCACTATCTGGCCCGCGAAACATGAGCGCTTTACAGCCTCGCGCAGACATGGCAAGCGCCGACCCAAGCATGGGGAAATAACCTTGGCGAATTCAGAGCTTGGCGGAAAACATGTGTGCCCCGAATGCGGGTCGAGATTCTATGATCTCGGCAAGCTTCCGCCCACCTGTCCAAAGTGCGGAACCGTTGTTGAAGTAGCCGCTGAGGTGGCGAAGCCGAAACGCGCCGCTGCGAAGCCGAAACCCAAGGCCAAACCCGCCGCCGTCTCCAAGGCCTCCTCGCGCGACGAAGACGAGGATGACGAGGACGAAGACGACGAGGAAGAAGACGAAGACGACCTCGACGACGAAGACGATGCCGACGACGAGGAAGAGGACGAAGAAGAAGAGGAAGACGAGGAAGAGGAAGAAGTCGCCGTCATCAAGGGTGACGATGACGACCTCGACGAGGACTTCGACGACGATGACGATGACGACGACGATGATGACGACGATCTCGACGACGACGAGGACGACGACGATGATCTGACCGTCATCGACGAGGACGAGTTCGAGGACGACGATCTCGAAGTCGAAGACGGCGATGAGGAAGAGAGCCGCTAGGGCCTCGCTTCACGAAATTCTGGAAGGCCCGCGATGACCTCGCGGGCCTTTTGCATTTGCGGTGGCTTCAGCTGATCTGCCCCGGACTGCAGCTTTGGCATTTGCGGCCGGCTGTAGGGGCTAACGCGTTGAAACGGGCTTCCGCTGGAGCCCGTCGAGCCAGCGTCCCAACCAGACCAGGACCAGCCCGACCAGGATGTAAAGCGCCAGAATTATCACCACCGCGGTGAGCACCGATGCCCACCCGGCTTTCGGAATGTCCATGAAGGGATACGGATATATTCCGTCCGACGCGCCTCGCGTCAGCGCATAGAAGAAATACGCCAGTGGGTAAGCGGACCAAAGCAAGGCGTCGCTCCACCGCAACGCACCCTTCGGCGCGAACAACAGCCAGAACAGCACGATCAGGAATGGAACGACGTAGTGCATGATCATGTCTGCGATCAGCGCTTTTCCGCTCAACTCCACCAGTCCCCTGAGCAGGACGACATACACAACGCCGACGAACAGAATGGAAATCGCCAGAAGCGCCAACAGGCGCTGCGATTGAGCCGCGCGCAGACCGAAGGCGACACCTGTCAAAACGGCGGCAGCTAGAAGGTTCGTCAAGACAGTGAAGTATCGCAGGATGATCCAGGCAGACTCAGCGACTGAAACGCCTTGCGCCGTCACCGCCATGAACTCCTCCAGCAATCCGCCCCAGGCGATCGCCGCGATCACTCCCGCCGCTATTCGAGCAACTCCGGATTCGATGCGCATGGTCAGACCCCGCTCAGCCCAGAACCGCCGCGTTGGCGTAGGTTCTTTGAAGGGGAATGGCAAACTAGCGCTGGAAGCGTAGCGCTCACTGCGGCGAAACTGACCTTTCAGATCAATGCACAATCGCCGGCGCACAATCGCCGGCGCACAATCGCGTCGGGCGAACACATGCGACGCCAATGCAGCGCCACGCAGGAATGCAATCAGAAGCCAAACCGGTCGGCTTGTGGTCAAGCGGAGGACGTGCCGCTTCGCTTGAAGTCACAAGCAGGATGGTGGAGCCAGACGGAATCGAACCGACGACCTCTTGCATGCCATGCAAGCGCTCTCCCAACTGAGCTATGGCCCCACTTGCCGTGGATCAGACGCCCCGTTGCCGGGTGGCCCGATTTGAGAGCGCGTTGCTTATACCGTGACTCCCCAGTGATCAAGCGGGTAAAAGCGGGCGCTTTTCAGGGCTTCTCGCCTCACCCTGTCTCTCGGCGGGAAATCAGGCGGCGTCGCTGGCCAAGTCGGGCGCGAGGATTGTCAGCACCGCCTCGGATGTCTGCGCCTGACGCAGGGCCGTGCGGATGCGTTCCTGCCGGAAAACCCGCGCCGCGCGCGCCAGCGCCCGCAGGTGGTCCGCACCGGAATCCGTCGGCGCCAGAAGCATGAAGATCAGGTCGGCGGGCCGCTCGTCGATCGCCTCGAAGTCGGCCGGCTCCAGCAGGCGGGCAAACCCCGCCACCGGTCGCGACAGAGTTGCGATGCGCGCGTGCGGGATCGCAACACCCTCGCCCACCCCGGTCGAGCCCAGACGCTCGCGTTCCAGAACGGCGTCGTGAACCAGGCGGGGATCAAGCTCCAGCGCCTTGGCCATCAGGGCCGACAATTCGGACAATACCTGTTTCTTCCCCTGCCATCGCGCACGGGGCGCCAACGCTGCCGGCAGCAGGAGATCGCCCAAGCTTGGCGTGATCATGGGGTTTGACATCATCGGGTTTGAACCGGGGCCAGCCATTAGCGTGCTCCACCGGGAACGAAAAGACTGCGATGCATAACTCTACCACGCCCCTCTCGAGGGTGCGCCCTTGTGCCCGACGGGGGCCAGCATATCGCGCGGACAAGCGAACGCATCAAGCGGCGACGTCCCTATCGCAAAATCATCTGCAAAAAATCAGCCGGACAAAAACTGAGCCAGAAAGAATCAACCGTCCTTGCCGGGGTCAACCCAGCCGACGTTACCGTCATGCCTGCGGTAAACCATGTTCAGCCTGCCGTGGGCTGCGTTGCGGAACATCAGTGCTGGAGAATCCGCCAGTTCCAGCTGCATCACCGCCATCGAAACGGTCAGCGTCCGGATCGCCATGTCCGATTCTGCGACAATTGCCGGGGAATCCCCGGCTGCCGTCTCTGCGGCTGGCGCGTCATCGGGAGCATCCGTTTCGTCCGTGGGGAGAATGATCCGCTCGAAGCCAACTTCGGCAACGCCGTTTTCCTTGCCGCGATGATCGCGCAGGCGGTTCTTGTAGCGGCGAACACGCTTCTCGATCTTGTCGAGCGCCATCTCGAAGGCCTGATAGCCATCGTCGCCCTCGCCATGAGCCTGCAACGACACGCCGGACGGCAGGTGGATCGAGCAATCGACATAAAAAGCCCAACCCGGCTTGGAGACCGTTACGAACGCCTCGCCAGTGCGGTCGAAGTATTTGGATACACGCGACTCAAGACCGAAGGATATGCGCTCCTGAAGCGCTGCGCCGACTTCGATCTTCTTGCCTGCGATCTGGACTTGCAATGGAGGCTCCTCATTCATGGTCCGCGCTATGTAGACGGCGCGCATCTGGCCCGACCTTGCTGGTACCTCAAGTTTGGGATCGCACACAGCGAAGGTCAACGGCTCAAGCATGCCGCAGATGAGTAATGCTCAGTACTGTGAAGGAGTTGCAGTCAGCGCCGCGATTGCTTCTCGCAGGCGCCGCATCAGCCGCCCGATGCGAAAATCCGGCGGCGTTCCACTGAAGAGGGAATCCGCAGCGACTCGCGATACTTCGCAACCGTCCGACGCGCGATGTCGACGCCGTGCGCGCGAAGGCGTTCCACGATCTGATCGTCAGATAATACAGACTCGCGATTTTCCTGGTCGATCATTTCCTTGATGCGGTGACGTACGGATTCGGCCGAATGCGATTCACCGCCCTGCACGGCCGGGATCGAGGCTGAGAAGAAGTACTTCAACTCGAACACGCCGCGCGGTGTCGAGACATACTTGTTTGATGTGACGCGGCTCACTGTCGACTCATGCATCTCGACGGCGTCGGCCACGGTCTTGAGGTTCAGGGGCCGCAGCGCGCGCACGCCGCTGACAAAGAAGCCGTCTTGCTGGCGCACGATTTCGCTGGCGACTTTCAGGATCGTCCGCGCCCGCTGGTCGAGCGACTTGATCAGCCAGTTGGCGGACGCCTGGCATTCAGCTAGGAACGCCTTGTCTTCTTCCTTCTTGGACAGGCCCGAAACCTCGGCATAGTAGGTGCGATCAAGCAGGACACGCGGCAGCGTGTCGGCGTTTAGCTCGACCGAATATGTCCCGTTGGGCATTTCCCGCACGAACACGTCGGGCGTCACGGCAGGCGCAGCATCGCCCGCGAAGGCCGCACCCGGGCGCGGTGTCAGTGTGCGGATTTCAGCCAGCATGTCGATCACATCTTCCTGGTCGACGCCGCAGACTTCCGACAGGCGCTTGAAGTCGCGCCGCGCAGCCAGTTCGAGGTTGGCAATCAGCTTCTGCATCGCCGGATCAAAGCGATCGCGTTCGATCAACTGCAGCGACAGGCATTCCTGGATGTTGCGGGCCATGACGCCCGTCGGCTCGAAACCGTGGCACACGCCCAGCACCGCCTCGACATCCTCGAACTCGGTCCCCAGCGCCGTGGCGATCTCGTGCACGTCGCCACGCATGAAGCCGGCTTCGTCAGTCTCCTCGATCAGGCGCGAGGCGATCAGGCGGTCAGCGTCCGTGAGGCCGGCAAGCTGAAGCTGGTCCTCGAGGTGGTCGCGAAGGGATTTTTCCTCGGCCGTGATGGACTCGAGATCGAAATCTTCCGAACGCTGCTTGCCCGAACCGGCCTTGGACCAGTCGAGTTGCGCGGACGGGCCACCGACGGTGCCGCCATCAGGGGCTTCGGATGGGCTGTCATTCTCGTAGACGTCGTCCGAGCGGGCATCGAGTTCGCGGCTCGCCTTGTCGGCGCCGTCGGACTCATCCAGCCGCATCTCTTCGCGTTTTTCAGACGCCTGTTCCGGCGCCTCGCCATCCGGGCCTTCATTCTCGGCGCGGGTCAGCAGCGGGTTTCGCTCGATCTCGGTCTCGACGTATTCGGCAAGTTCGACGTTGGAGAGCTGGAGCAGCTTGATGGCCTGCTGCAGCTGCGGCGTCATGACAAGGGACTGACCCTGTCTCAGCTGCAAGCGATGCGCGAGCGCCACCGATAACCTCCCATGGCTCCCGGCGACACCGATCATCGGCCAGCCGGGCGGAACCAATCCAACAGAGGCTACACTAAGCGCGCGGTATTAAAATTGCATAATCGGCATACCACCGAAATTTCCGCATCAGCTCAAGTCGCTCCGTGAATCCCGTCACTGGGCGGAGAATCTTGCTCCAAGGTAAACGCGGCGGACATCCTCGTTAGCAAGTACGGCCGCAGGCGTGCCCTCGAACAGCACGGTGCCGTCATAGATGATCGAGGCGCGGTCAACGATTTCAAGCGTTTCACGAACCTGGTGGTCAGTAATCAGCACGCCCAGGCCCCTGCCCTTCAGGTAGCGCACAAGGTCGGAAATGTCCGACACTGCCAGAGGGTCGATCCCCGTGAAGGGTTCATCCAGCAGCATGAAGTTCGGCCGCGAGGCGAGTGCGCGGGCGATCTCGACTCGGCGGCGCTCACCGCCCGAAAGCGAGTTGGCGTTCTGCTTGGCCAGCCGCGAGATCTGCAATTCCTCGAGCAGGCTCTCGGTCAGCTCCTTGCGTTTGGCGCGCGAGCTTTCGGTCAATTCGGCGACCGACATCACGTTGTCCCACACGCTCATGCCGCGGAAGATCGAGTTCTCCTGCGGCAGGTAACCGACGCCAAGGCGCGCGCGCTGGTACATCGGCAGCGCAGTGACATCCGCTCCGTCGATGGTGACGCGGCCTGCGTCGTTCGCGATGAGGCCCATGATCATGTAGAAGCAGGTGGTCTTGCCCGCACCGTTTGGACCGAGCAGGCCGACGATCTCTCCGCGCTTCAGATGCAGGCTGACGTCCTTCACGACCTGCCGGCCCTTGAAGGCCTTGGCGAGATTGCTCGCACGCAGACCATCGCGGTCATCAGCTTCGTAGGCGACGGGCGCCGTTTCGTTGCGAACGTCCATCTCGATCTCAGTTCCCCGACGGTGCGGCGGGCGCCGGCACCGGTGTCGCGGGCGGATTGCGGCTCGCGGGCGTGAAGATGGAGGTGACGCGATCCTGCTGCGTGCCGGTGATGATCGTGCGGCCCTCGCCGACTTCGTAGACAACCTGCTTGCCACGTACGACGCCATCCGCGCCGCGCGAGAGGATCACATCGCCAGTGATGGTGATGGTGTCGCTGGGATAATCGTACGACGCGCGGTCGCCTTTGATGCGCACGTCAGGCGCGGTGTAGTAGATGTTGCCTTCGGCGATCAGCTTCTCGATCGCCTCGCACGCGGGCGCTTCACCGCCGGCCGCGGGACCGGTCTGGCAGATCACAGTGAGCTTGTCGGTTGTGATCCGGCTGTCGCCCTGGGTTGCGACGACGTTGCCCGTATAGATGCCGCGGCCTTCGTTCTGAAGATAGGAGGCCTGGCTCGACGTGATCTCGATCGGCGCATCCGAGCGGCCGATCTGCGCCTGCGCTGCCCCACATGCCAGCACAGCGGCGGCCAGCCCGGCGAACACCCCAGCGGTTTGCGACCACACCATACCCATCACCCTATCTTGCCTAGCCCTGGCGTTGCCCGGCTGGAGCCTAGTTGCGCTTCTTCTTGCCCTGGAATCTTGTCCAAACATTGCCCTTGAGGATGATGCGGTTGCCATCATCCAGAACCTCATAGGCGTCGGCGCGTACATCGCCAATGGGCCCCTTGCCCTGGAGGGGGTCCTGCCCTTCCACCCTGTTTTCCCGCACATGCATGCGGGTGCGCTGGGATGTGAAGGTGTAGCCGGCGGCGTCCGTCATGACGACATCGCCCACAAGGTCGAGCACTTCGGTCTCGGCGTTCCACACGCCTTCGCGGGCCTGCACGGTTGAGGAGGCCGCGTCCTGCAGGCGCGGATTCACGAGGTCGATCAGACCGACATTGTCGCGGCGACGGCGGGCGGTTTCAGCCGTCAGCGTGTAGGGACGCTCGTTGGCGTCATATCCATCGAAGCGCGGCCCCAGCACGGTGACGCTGAGCCCCGTGGCACCGGGTTCCGCACCCTTCTGCCGCAGGCTGCTCTCGATGACCGTGCCCAGCAGCCAGCCGGCCGCCAGTACCGCCCCGATCGTGAACAGCAGGCGCAGGATATGGACCAGCGCGGTGCGGGCACGGGCTTCCTTCAGCGAGGTAGCCCTGCGCGGACCCCAGAGGTCCATCGAGTGGCGAGAGTGGGCGGCAGTAGCCATGCGCCAGCCTAGATCGGACAAGCCGCCCGAGGAAACCGGGCGAGCGCAGCGTTACCCCTGAATCGGGCGGAATTTCCACCTTTTCAGGTTCTGAGGCTTCGAAATCCTCAGCTGTGTGCAAAAATATCCTGATCGGCCCAGCCTGAAAGGTCGAGGGCTGCCCGTACGGGAAGGAAATCGAAGCAGGCCTGTGCGAGTTCCGTCCGGCCCTCGCGCTCCAGCATGACGTCCAGCCGGGCCTTGAGTTCGTGCAGGTGAAGGACGTCCGAGGCCGCATAGGCCAGCTGGGCTTCGGAAAGCTTGTCGGAACCCCAGTCGGAGCTCTGCTGGGCCTTCGACATGTCGATATTGAGGACCTCCCGCGAGAGATCCTTCAGCCCGTGCCGGTCGGTATAGGTCCGGGCAAGGCGCGAGGCGATCTTGGTGCAGTAGACGGGGAAGCAGGGCGCACCCAGCCATTGCTGGATCATGCCAAGATCAAAGCGGGCGAAGTGGAAGATCTTGAGGACGCGCGGATTGGCGACGAGCGCCTTGAGGTTGGGGCAGTTGTAGTCGGGCCGATGCAGGCGGACGACGTGAGCGTCCCCCTTCCCGTCCGACAGCTGCACCACGCACAGTGCATCACGGAACGGGTTCAACCCCATGGTTTCCGTGTCGATCGCGACGGATCCCTCGAACTTCACATTCGCCGGAAGGTCGCCCTCGTGGTGATGGATCGCCAAGTTCAGTCTCCTCGTCTGAAGCCGAGGAATGGCGAAAAGCCGATTTTCGGCAGCTCCAGGCGCTGTGTCTCAGCGACCCGGGAAAAGTGGTGCCCAGAAGAGGACTCGAACCTCCACGGTGTTACCCGCTGCTACCTGAAAGCAGTGCGTCTACCAATTCCGCCATCTGGGCAGATAGCAAGGCGGGCGTCTTACAGGGGGTGCGCCCCGGTTTCAAGGGGATCGTGCGCGCCTTGATGAAATGCCCCGAGGAGCGGCGAATCCCGTGGATTCCCGTCGTACCAGCAGCTCCGTAGGCTAGTTGAACTTCCACACCGCGCGCACGCCGACCTCGTCGAGGCCCTGGTTCCTGCCCTCGCCCAGGATCTGGCCGTGACTCAGATGCTCGTAGATGCCTTGCACGGCAAAGCCCGGCGAGAACTCCCAGGTCAGCGCCAGCGACGTGCGGAACAGGTCAGTGGAGCCAAGCAGGACGTGCTCTTCAAAGAAGGCGGCGGCCTCGGGCGTGCCGTTGGCGTAGGGATTGGTGTTCTCTCCGTCATGCAGCACATAGCCGAAGCCCGGCTCAATGCTCCAGCCAGGCGCGAACTCGAAATCCCATTCGAGGCCGCCGCCGGCATAGGATGTGTTCCCATCCGTGTTGACTGACGCCATCACGTAGGGATGGGGCGAGCCGGCCCAGCCGAGGAAATCGGGCGACTTGAAGCGCAGTTCGCCGACAATGTTGACGCCGGATTCCTTGTCCGCGTTCTTGCAGTCGATCACGCAGATATTGTGCTCCATGACGCCGACGCGAATGCTGTCGACCTGCGCCATGGCTGCAGGTGCCGATGCTGCGGCCGTCATGATGGCTGCTGCGGTCAGGAACATCGATTTCATGCACTTCCTCCCGGATTCCGGGAGAAGCTAGAGCATGTTCCGGCGCCACAGTGAACTGCCGGGCGCTGTGCGTATGCCGCCCCGGGGCTAGGGCTCCCGGGTCACAATCGCGGCGTAAGCGAGTACGATCGCGAATACCGACATCACCCCGATCACGAGGGGAATGAAGTAAGGCTGCAAGTCCATGCGATGGGTCCTGTCTTGAGTATGGGTGGGTCAGCTTTCCTGGACGCAGGACGGCAGGCGCATCGCGTCGTCGGCGTCACAGGCGTAGTTGACGCCCGCAACCGCGGCTTTCCATGTCCACTTCGCGTTGACGCGCGCCTCGTCCTTGACCGTGATGGTCGAGGCGTCGGCAACGCCGAGCGCTTCGGCTGTAACCCCCCTTAGCGAGGCCTGATAATCAGCCGCCGTCGGGGCCGCCCCGCATGCCGACAGTGCGGCAAGGAATGCGAGCCCGGTGAACCTGGTGGAAGCCCTTCCGATCATGACGATCCCCGATGATCTACCGTCCGGTGTCATCGCCGCGATTTTGCGGGTGCTGGGGCGGAAAGAGTCTGACCCAGATTAAGGGACGATCCGGGACGTTGCGGCATTGAAAATCGGCAGCGCGATCGGGCGCGGCGAGACCTGCCATGCGCGAACCTACGCCTGCCCCCGCGCCAAGCGCGCCAACTGGCGCCCCGGAGGGGCATGAGCTAGACTCCCCCGGCGTGTGGAGTCTGCTGAACATCACCCTCAAATCGCTCCTGGAAGACGACCGTTTCCGCATCGTGCCCGAGACGATGGTGGACGGGTTGATCATCATCGATGCCGCCGGGGCCATTCAGTATGTGAACCCGGGCTGCGAGAAGCTGTTCAAGTACACGGCCGGGGAACTGATCGGCCGCAACGTCGCGGCCTTGATGCCGGGTCCCTATGCCGCCAATCACGACAGCTTCCTTTCGCGTCACCGAGAGACACGGGTGAAGCGGATCATCGGCATCGGGCGCGAACTGACTGGCCTGAAATCCGATGGCACGGTCTTCCCGATGTACCTGTCAGTGGGCGAAGCGGAGACCGCCAGCGGCATCATTTTCGTCGGCATCATCTATGACCTGACCGACAAGAAACGCGCCGAGGAAATGATCCTGCACCACCAGAAGCTGGATGCCATTGGCCAGCTTTCCGGCGGCATCGCGCATGACTTCAACAACATCCTCGCAGTGATCGGCGGCAATCTGGAAATGATCGCCAATGTCGACCTGCCACCTGCGGCGAGGCGCGCTGTCGCCCGCGCGCAGGACGCCGCCGTGCGGGCGGCCCGCATTACGCAGCGCCTGCTCGCCTTCGCGCGCAAGCAACCTCTGCAGCGTCAGATGCTGGACCTCAATAAATGCCTCGAGGACATGTCGGAGATGCTGCAGCGGACCATCGGCGAAGCCGTGGACATCCGCATGTACCTCGCATCCAACACTGGCATTGTGGATGCGGACATCGATCAGTTTGAGACCGCGGTCCTCAACCTCGTCGTCAACGCGCGCGATGCGATGCCCGAGGGTGGCGTCGTGACCATCGAGACCGAGATGGTGCACTTCGACGATGACCCCCGCATCGCTCAGGAAGCGCCACCCGGCGATTATCTGCGCGTCTCGGTCTCCGACAACGGCGCAGGCATGTCTGCCGAAGTCTGCGCGCGCGCCATCGAACCCTTTTTCACCACCAAGGAAGTCGGCGCTGGAACCGGACTCGGGCTGTCCATGGTCTACGGCTTCATGAAGCAGATCGGCGGCCATGCACGGCTCTACAGCGAAGTTGGCCATGGTACGCGCGTGAGCCTGTTCTTCCCGCACGCCGGTTCGGGCGACACGGCCCCGCACGCGGCGGCGGACACATCGACTCCCAGCGGCGATGGCGAAACCATCCTTGTCGTGGAGGGCGATCCCGACGTCCGCCTCGTCACCGTCTCGCGGCTGGAAAGCCTGGGCTATCGCGTGAAGATCGCTGTCGACGGCACAAGCGCGCTCGACGTGCTGGGCCGTTCGCCGGAAATCCAGCTGGCGCTTGTCGATGTCGTGATGCCCGGCGGCATGGATGGACACGCGCTGGCCGACGAGATCGAGAAGCGCCATCCGCGCATCCGCATCGTCCTGACCTCGGGCTATTCCCCGCGCATGGCGACGGCGGCCGGGCGCGCTGGTCGCCCATTCCTGCCCAAGCCCTCCACGCGCGCACAACTCGCGCAGATGGTGCGCGGCACGCTCTATCCGGCCAGCAGCGCTTAGCCGCCGCGCCTACTGGTTCCAGCGAACTTCGCAGGCGAGCACATAGCCCTCTCCCCGCACCGTCTGGATCAGATTGGCGTTGGCGGAATGTTGCGACAGCTTGCGACGCAGGCGGCCGACCAACGTATCAATGCTGCGATCGAACGCATCCCAGTCGTCCTTCTTCGTCGCATCGGCTATGGCGTCACGAGACATGATGCGATTGGGACGATCCACCAGCGCAGCCGCGAGATTGTACTCCGCTCCAGTCAGCTCCACCGAAATCCCGGATGTCGTGCTGATATCGCGCCGCGAGGGCGTCAGGACGAAATTGTCGAAACGCGCCTGCCGCTCGGCCACCGCAGCAGAAGCTGGCGCCGCCGCCTCTCCCGATGGCCTTGCGCGGCGCAAGACGGCGCGCACACGCGCCAGAAGTTCGCGAAGCTCGAACGGCTTTGGCAGGTAGTCGTCGGCGCCGACCTCCAGCCCGACGACCCTGTCCACCATCGATCCCTTGCCCGACAGCATGATGATCGGCGTCGTCAGTCGGGCGCGGATTTCGGCGGCGTAGCTCAGGCCATCGCCGCCCGGCATGTTGATATCGAGAAGCAGCAAGTCCGCCGCCGCGGTCGCCATGAGGGCGCGCGCTTCGGCGGGATTCCCCGCCTGCCGCGTGGCATACCCTTCGGCCTCGAGGAAGTCGGCCAGCGTTTCGCGCAGGCCCACGTCATCGTCGACGATCAGTATGCTGCCAAGAGACGTGACTACCGACACCGAAGCGCTCCTGCCCGCTGGCTCGTGTTCATGTGAGCCCTAGCAGGGGCCATCGCTGGCTTCGCCTGTCAACGAACGAGTTGCCGCTGCCCCTCGGACAGCTGCTTTAAGGCAAGGGATCCTGGTCCTTGAGGATCCGGGCGGCGGAACCGGCCGGATCGTCGTATTGGCCCGCGCGAAGCGACCAGATGAAGGCCGCGAGCGCCACGCCAGCCAGCAGCAGGGCCGCCGGCATCATGTAGAGAAGCACGTTCATGGCGCGTCATCCTCCAGTTTCATGATCGAAAGTCGCAGGGCGTTCAGCGTCACGATGGCCGAGGAGAGCGACATCGCCGCCGCCGCAACCATGGGGGTAGCCCACCCGACCACCGCCACAGGTACGGCCACAAGATTGTAGACCGCAGCAAAGGCGAAATTCTCGCGCATCCGCTGGCGCGCCGCCCGGGCGACTTCGATGATCATGGCGACGGATTTCAGGCTGTCGCCGGAATAGACGCAGTCGCTGGCCAGGCGCGACACGTCGACTGCCCCGCCCGGCGCCAGCGAGGCATGTGCGCCAGCCAGCGCGGCCGCATCATTGAGACCATCGCCGACCATCAGAACCTTGCGGCCTGATTTCTCGAGTTCGGCGAGACGCTCGGCTTTCGAGACCGGGGTCGCCGCCGCCCTCCACTGGTCGATCCCGGCGGCTGCAGCCGCAACAGCCACTCGCTCGGAGGAATCACCCGACAGGAGTTCGACCGAAAGTCCCATGCGCCTCAGGCGCGCCACCGTTTCCTTCGCCTCAGGGCGGAGCGCGTCTTCGAAGTGAAACGGAATTGGAGCATCACCCTCGATCGCAAACCACAGCTCGCTGCCTCCCTGCCCGGCCGCGCCAATATAGGCGGCCGAGCCCAGCTTAGCCTTGCGCCCATCGATGACGCCGGAAACGCCTTCGCCCGGATGCTCGACAATCGAGGATGCGACCAGTCCCGTTCCGGCCGCGTGGGCAATGGCGCGCGAGAACGGATGCCGGCTTGCCCGCGCCAGCATGGCCGCGTTTGCGAGCGCATCTTGCGAGAACGCGCCGGTCAGCTTCGGCTCGCCCAGTGTCAGCGTGCCCGTCTTGTCGAACACCACATGGTCGACCGCCGCGATGCGTTCCAGCGCATCGCCGGAGGAAAGGAACGCGCCATTGCGGAACAGCCTGCCGGCGGCGGCGACCTGCACCATGGGCGCGGCCAGCGCGATGGCGCACGGGCATGTGATGATAAGCACGGTGATGGCGATGAAGGCCGCCTGCGATAGTGGCGCGCCGAGGACGAGCCACACCACAAAGGTCAGTCCAGCCGCGATATGGACCTGAGGCACATAGGCTTCCGCTGCACGGTCAGCGATGCGGCGGAACGAGGACTTTTTCTGTTCACCCGCCTCAAGCAGGCGTCCGATCTCGGCGGTCAGCGACTGGCTCGCCGGCGCCACGGCGCGCACACGCAGCGGCGCCGAAAGGTTCACCGCGCCCGCGTGCAGCACCTGCCCTGTATAGGCGGCGGAGGGCTCCACCTCCCCCGTCACCATCCGGAGATCCACCTCGCTGGCGCCCGACATCACCTCGGCGTCGACCGCAAGGCGTTCACCGGCCGCGATCAGCAACATATCGCCCGGCCGGACATCGGACGCCCGAACAGCCTCGGCGACACCATGGGGGCCTATGCGGGTTGCGCTGGCAGTCTGGAGCGCTGCAAGGGCGTTGGCCGCTGCGTATGCGCGCCTGCGCAAACGGGCGTCGAAGAAGCGGCCGATCAGCAGGAAGAACAGCAGCATCACCGACGCATCGAAATAGGCATGCTCGCCGCCGCGCGCCGTCTCGTAGAGGCTGATCGCAATCGCCAGAACGACCGCCAGCGAAATCGGCACGTCCATGTTGACCCGGCCACGACGCAGGGCGGCGATGGCCGACTGGAAGAATGGCAGACCAGAAAAGGCCGTCGCGGGAATGGCGATGATCGCCGAGGCCCAGTGCATCAATGTGCGCGTTTCCGGCGTGACGTCCGGGCTGAACCACAGGGGTTCGGACACCACCATCACCGCGATGGTCGCAAGGCCCGCGATCACCATGGCGATCAAAAGCCGGCGTTCGGCAGACTCCTTGCCATCATCGGGCTTCGCAGCGTCGCAGGCGGCCGCGCCATATCCCAGCTTCGTGATTGTCTCGGTAATCCGACGCGGTTGCAGGCCGCCGGTCCATTCCACATGCATGCGACCGGTCGACAGGTTAAGCCGTGCGGCGGCGACGCCAGGCAAGGCCGCAATTGCTCCTTCGATCTTCGCAAGGCATCCGCCGCAACTAGCGCCCCGCACCATGATCTCGAGCGCGCGGCGGCCTCGGCTTTCCGTCACGAACGCCGAAGGATCCTGGGCGAAACCAGCGGGAGACGCCGGCGCCAGTCCACTCGGACATCCTGCGACCGCGTCGATCACGGCATCACCAGCGTCTTGGCGGCCTGGAAGACAGCGGCATCCTCATTGCGCCGCCGTGCGGACACCTGAGTCTCCACCCGCGCTTCGGCCGGGGCCACGATCTGCGCCACATACTCGCCAGGCGCCCCTTCAGCGAGGTCGATGATTGACGCCTTTGCTTCTCCCGCCACATGCACGCTCGCCGTAACAACAAGCCCGGTCAGCGGAGCCTGATCTGCGCCGATCATGCGCACGACAAAGCGGCCGCTGCCGGCGCCTGCAAGACCAACCTCGGCCGACCAGCCCAGCGCGTCTTGCTGGCGACGACGCTCGACCTCGCGGTTGTAGTCGAGGCCAAGGACATAGGAGTTCTTCACCTGCTCGCCGGGGAAGGAGGTCAGCGCCGAGTACAGGAAGACCGCGTTCGCGGCGATCATCACTGCGAAGAAGCCGCAGAGCCACCAGAAGAGGTGGATTCCACGCATGCCTTTTGCGGTAGTGGTCGCCATGTCAGTTCTCCGGTCCAGAGAAACGTGTCGCCGCGCTCACCCGCGCGCCCTCGGCGTCGGTCAGCACGATTCGAATGTCCGCCCCTCCCGATTTGATGCTGTCCGCTGGCGCGGTCACCAGCACGCGATAACTTTCAACGGCGTTGGGTTCGATGTGCAGACCGTGAGCAGCCAGATCAGTCTCGCCGATCACTTCCATCGTTGCGCCTGAAATGCCTTCGATCGAGAGACTGAACGTGCGGGCATCGCGCTGCTTGTTCACCAGCTTCAAGGCGTAGGTGTTCCGGATCTCGCCCGTGCTGAGTTGCACGAAGGGCAGCGACCGGTCCTTCAGCGCCGAGAATTCCAGCGATGTCCGCGTTGACAGCCCGAACACCATGAGGCCCGCCGTCAGCAGGAAGACAACAAGGTACAGCGTCGTGCGCGCGCGGATCGGCCGGAATGCACGCTCCTTCTCGCCCACCGAACGCAGTGCGACGTTGTCGTCGGTGTCATAGGCAATCAGACCCTTCGGCCGGCCGACCTTCTTCATGACAGCGTCGCACGCGTCGATGCAGAGCGCACACTGGATGCATTCGAGCTGCGCACCGTTGCGGATATCGATGCCCATCGGGCAGACGACGACGCATTGCTGGCAGTCGACGCAATCGCCCCGCCCTTCCCAGCTCTCATTCTTCTTATGCGGGCCACGCGGCTCGCCGCGATCGGAGCGGTAGGTGACGGCCATCGTGTTCTTGTCGACGAGCGCACCCTGAATGCGCGGCCACGGGCACATGTAGGTGCACACCTGCTCGCGCATCGTTCCGGCCAGGGCATAGGTTGTGGCCGTCAGGACGGCCGCGAAGGCATAGGCCGTGGCCGGCGCCTGACCCGTGAAGAAGGACTCCGCGACAGTCGGCGCATCATGCCAGTACAGGATGAACGCGCCGCCGGTCAGGAACGCGACAAGCAGCCAGACAGCGTGCTTGGCCCCCTTGCGCCATAACTTGTCGACGCTCATCGGCGCCCTGTCGCGCATCATGCGAGCGTTGCGGTCGCCCTCGAAGAAGCGCTCGACCACGATGAACAGGTCGGTCCAGACGGTCTGCGGGCAGAAATATCCGCACCACACGCGACCGAAGATGGCCGTCACCAGGAAGAGGCCGATGGCTGCTAGAATCAGCAGGCCGGTGATGTAGTAGACTTCCTGCGGCCAGATCTCGAGGAAGAAGAAGTAGAACTTCCCGCCTTCGAAATCGGCAAGCACGGCCTGATCAGGCAGGCCCACGCCACGATCCCAACGAAACCAGGGAAGAGCGTAGTAGACGCCCAGCGTCAGGATCAGCAGCGCCCATTTGAGCGTGCGAAACGGGCCGGAGACGAGCTTGGGGTAAACCTGCTTCCGTTTCTCATAGAGAACCACGGGTTCTTCGCCCTCAGGCGGCGTGTCGCCGCCGGCCGGGGCGGGACCACGCTTCCCGCGCTTGTCGATCAGCGTGGTCGAGCCCATGGCTACTCACCACCCCCGAGGGAGTGAACGTAAACAGCGAGCGCGCGGATCGTTGCATCGTCAAACCGCTCCTGCCAGGCCGGCATGATGCCATTGCGCGGCCCGAAGATCGTGCGGCGAATGGAGGCGCGATCGCCGCCATACAACCAGTCCGCATCCGTCAGGTTTGGCGAACCCTTCGTACGGTCGCCGCGCGCATCGACGCCATGACAGCTCGAGCATTCCTTCTGGAAGATCGGAGCTGCACGCGCCGCGGCGGCAGTATCGGCCGAACGCCCTGAGATCGAAGTGACGTATTCGACGAGATCGCTGATCTGGTCAGCCGGCAGGAAGCCATCGCGACCGAACGCCGGCATCTCCGAGAAGCGCGCCTGGGCGCCGCCATTCCGAATACCGTGACGGACAGTGTATTCGATGTCGGCAAGCGAGCCGCCCCAGAGCCACACGTCGTCCGCAAGGCGAGGATAGCCTTTGGCGCCCCTGCCGCCCGAGCCGTGACACGTAGCGCAGTTGTCGCCGAAGGCGCTTTCGCCGAGCGACAGCGCCAGCTGGCTCAGTTCGTGGTCTTTCAGGATCTCACCAATGTCGCGCGCCATAAGCTGGCTGCCCAGCGCCGACCGTTCTGCCCTCGCCTCAGCGACGGCGACCGCCACATTACCGCGATCCGAATGCTCCCACACGCCGCGCGTGTTGCCCTGCATGCCGGGCAAGGCGGGCCAGGCCGGCATCAGCACCCAGTAGACGATCGAGAATACGACCGATCCCCAGAATATGAACCGCCACCAGCGCGGCAGCGGATTGTTCAGCTCCTTGATGCCGTCCCACTCGTGTCCGGTGGTCTCGACGCCGCTGTGCGGATCAACTTCAGGCGAGTGGTCGGTCATCGCCGTGCTCTTTCTCTTTCATGGGGAGTTCTGCAGCGCGTTTGAAGCGCGCGCCGTTACGGGGCCAGAGGGCGTAGACCAGCACGACCAGGAAGATCGCGACGAAGTAGGCCGTGCCGCCGGTCTGTGCGAATGAAGACCATCCTTCGTAGTCCATGGGATCACCGCTTGTTGGAGAGGTCTTCGGCTTCGTAGGTCGAGAAATCGACCATCGTGCCGAGCACCTGGAGATAGGCGATGAGCGCGTCCATTTCGCTTGGCTCGCCGGGCGTGCCGTCGAAGTCGCGAACCAGGACACCGCCTTCACGTCCGGCGATGGCCGCATAGTCCGCCTTCATCGCCTCGACATCGAGATCGCCGCCCGCCTGGGCCAGCACATCATCAGGAGCACGCTCGATCATCGCCGGGGTGTAAGGCACGCCAGCAATCCCCAGCGTCCGCATATCCCGCTGGATGCCTGCGAAATCGAGCGGCGTATTCGCGAGGAAGGCGTAGGGCGGCATGATCGATTCCGGCACCAGCGAGCGCGGATCGACGAGATGCTGCTTGTGCCACTCGTCCGAATACTTGCCGCCGACGCGGGCCAGATCAGGCCCTGTGCGTTTAGATCCCCACTGGAAGGGGTGGTCGTACATGCTCTCCGCAGCGAGCGAGTAATGTCCGTAACGCTCGACCTCGTCGCGCAGCGGGCGGATCATCTGCGAGTGGCAGACATAGCAGCCCTCACGGATGTAGACGTTCTGCCCAGCCAGTTCGAGCGGCGTGTATGGCCGCACGCCCTCAACCTTCTCGATCGTGTTCTTGAGATAGAACAGCGGCGCAATCTCGATCAGGCCGCCAATGGCGACAGTGATCAGGATGCCAACGAGAAGGATGTAGCTGTGCCTCTCGAGGAACTTGTGATTGCGGAGCAGCCAATTTGGTTTAGCAGCCCCAGCTTTTTTCGCAGCCATGTCTGCTTCACCTATTCAGCGTGTTGAAGGGTTGGGGCCGCGCCAGCGCGTTTGCGATCCTCGGCGGGAACGTCGCCACGCGCAGTGCGGACCAGGTTGTAGACCATGATCAGCGCGCCCAGCAGGAACAGCCCGCCGCCAAGAGCCCGGATGATGTAGGAGATGTGCTTGGCGCTGACGGTTTCGACGAAGGAGTATTCGAGGAAGCCGAAGTCATTGTAGGCGCGCCACATCAGGCCTTCCATGATGCCCGACACCCACATCGAGCAGATGTAGAGAACGATGCCGAGGGTCGCGATCCAGAAGTGCCATTCGACGAGGGCGTTGGAGTAAAGCTTCGGACGCTTCCAGACCCACTGCGTCAGGCAGTACATCGACCCGAAGGTGACAAAGCCGACCCAGCCGAGCGCGCCCGAATGGACGTGGCCAATGCCCCAGTCGGTGTAGTGCGACAGCGCGTTGACTTCGCGCACCGACATCAGCGGACCTTCGAAGGTCCGCTGATGTCGGTGCGCGAAGTCAACGCGCTGTCGCACTACACCGACT
>Ga0075152_10001084_pt1 | contig 19716 bp, 15 predicted proteins | sample JI61114C2DNA_FD_70964 | JGI IMG/M metagenome (GOLD analysis project Ga0075152, IMG submission 70964) | Wastewater effluent complex algal communities from Wisconsin, to seasonally profile nutrient transformation and Carbon sequestration -... | ecosystem: Engineered > WWTP > Effluent > Algae...
AAACTCAACCGACATCAAGTGCAGCAGAGACGTCAAGCTCTTATGCGCCACCGCGTTCTCCAAACGCCCGTCTCTGAGATGAGTTTGGAGCCCGAAAGTGCGCAAAATCGCGCCGATTTTTTTGATCTTTTTTCGTTATGTTACATATACTTGACTTAGTGGCGGTGGAGGCAGTCGGACCCGAACCTCTCTCCGATTGCATTTCCCTGTAATGCAGCGAATTTACAGGGAATTATGGAGATCCGGCACCGCATTGATGCATTTCCAACCCACCCCGCCCAGCTTTTCGGCGGGTTAGCCTGTTGAATTCCCTAAAATTCAATGCAGGGAATTGATTCCGCAAAACAGAGACATCGATCGAGACAGCAGGGAGCCTGTTTAGGTCACTCCACCCGCTAGATTTGAATCACTCTCCAAGCAATTACACACAGAAGCTAGTGCAGATCGAACCTGCCCACGAACAGAACGACTTTGCCGATACGCGTCTCAAACCTACCATCCCCGCCAAAGAGGGGGTCGACAACGCTCCTCATTTCTCGCATCGATAGGACGGAAATGGGAGGGTATCTTGAAACGCATGCAATCGACACTGGCGATCTTGGCACTCGCGCTCATTAGCTATCCAGCCGTTTCTAAGCCTGCGAAACCCGCAGGTCGTCAGGTGATGGTAGCTGGCAACGGAGACTTGGACGCCTGCATGAGCACGTCTTCGGTAAAGCAGCTAAAGCCTGGCAGCTTTCTTTCAGTCCGGGCTGGGCCGAGCGTCAAAGCAAAAGAGATAGCCCGCTTGCGTTCAGGAGATGCGGTTTGGAATTGCGATGATGCGGGCGCATGGGTCGGGGTTGTTTTTAACCCCAAGCACCGAACGCAGGATGAAGGCATTGAGTGCGATCTTGGTCCCAGCAATACAGCGCGTCGTCCTTACCGGGGCGACTGCCAGTCAGGGTGGGTGCACGGAAGCTATTTGATCAGCCTTGCTGGCTAGAGCGCCATGTGAGCATTTCCTTCTTCGCCTATCATGGTCAACCCGAGCAACGCCAGATTGTCATTGACCATATTGGCCATCTCGCGAGCCAAGGTTTTCTCAGCAACACAACCAACAGCAGTGATCATGCCATCAGCTTTCTGGAAGCGTTGGCGGATGGCAGTCCCGATCCTTCCGTTGCATTTCAGAAAACCGGGTTCCCCTATCCGCTATTACAGATTTGCGAGAGCATTTTTCAGGGCATGTCTACCGAGCAGGCGGTGGCCTTTGCGGTTGAACTGGTCCAGACGGCACAAATCGATGCGGATATTTCGGATGTGACCTTCCATTTTCTGGAATGGATGATTGAAGACGCACTATCCGCTCATGGAAAGTTGCACCTGCAATCTTCAGCAAAAGACAAAGGGGGTGTTTTGACGAAACTTGCGCAAATGCCATGTGACGTCTCAAAACGGGCGAAGCGACGAGGTTTGCCGCTCTCGACGCCCGATGAAAAATTCGCGCACTACGCCATCCAGTTATTACTCGGCGGCGGTAATGCCGGAAGTGCGGTAGATTGGATCGCTGGCCTCGCCTCAAATCCAGGGGCGAAATATGGGCACTTTGCCCGCAAGCTCATCGAAATGGTGGAAAACGCCTGACTTTCGAATAACTCTAAATGCGGCTGTACAAGGCAGTGATCGAGCAGAGGTTGCTTCAATCACCCGATGATATCATCCCGCCGAAAGCATCAGATAACGGCGCGCAACCCAACCGGACCGGCACGGTCCGCGATAGGCAACAGGTCGCTTACTGTTCATGTCGGCAAGTCCGCAATCATGCGCGCCGTAAGGTGACATATCTTCTTTGCCCGGTTCATAGTAGAGCACACCTACCCATTGCTGGTTGGTAAGCCCGGTGCAGATAATAACGGGGTAGCCAGGTGAAATGCGGTCCAATTCGGCGGATTTAATGCTGGGGGAATTCCGGACAGCGAGATAGGACCCGGCTTTCATCGGCCTGACTGTCGCCTGGGACAACGCATTTGCGGTGCAGTTGTGACCGGCAAATGCCCCCCCGACCATGATAGGCACAGATGGTGGCTGGAGATCTTCGCTACACGCCAAAGTGGAGTTTGGGTTTAGTGTTCCGAAACCAAGAGCCATGACGGACACAACAAAAGGATGCCGACACATCCGCATTTACAAATTCTCGCATAAAATTTGCTGTGGGGGCCCACCCAATTTATACTGCCCGCGATCATATCCTCTGCCATCATAATTCTGCCAGAGATCCACAGAATATATCCAGCAGCTGTTGTCAGTCTTGCGTGCTGCTACCCATGCACCAATCTGGCGATACTCCGGGTAAGAGGTGATCTCGTTCTTATGGACATACCAGGCTGCACTGTAGGGATGAATTTTGAGGATAGTTTGCCCGGGCACCAAAGTCGGAAACGCGGCGCGGAAGCCGGAAATCCACTCCGCATTGGTCGATAAGGCTGGTTTCAATCGAACCGCTGCAAGAGACTCGCCCCGGTTGCTTGCAACTAACGCCGCGATCTTCCGGTCATCTCCCATCGTTTTCAATGCCGCTTCAGCGCGGCCCAATATCGGCCCTACTTCGTTCATGTCGGGATAAATTTTGGCAATTCCTGCCAAGCTGTCGCGAAGCGCAAGCATGCTCATTCTCTGTCCCTTGGCCAGACAGATATCCTGTTCAATCGGCGGGACATAACCCGCCGGTCCACGCTGGCCTGCATTGTTGAATGCTTCCAGGTAACTATCGATGCTGCGTTCTGCCCCCAACACCTGGCGCAAATAGTTTTTGCGTTCCAAGCCCAGCTTTTTGGCGTCGGTGGGGCCAGCAAGAAAATCCGAAAGCAGGCGATTGGACGCATCGATGTCCGCCTGTGCCTGATCAGCTTCCGCGCCGCATCCTCCGCGGCCGCCCAGATTGATGATACCGAAGCGTTTCGTGAAATCCCAAGTTCGCTTAACCGGATTGTCCGAAGATGCCTTCGCGGTGGAAGATGCTGACGCACTTCCACCGGATCGCCTGTCATTCCGCTCATTTTGAGCGAGCAAGCCGGACGTCAACGCCAGCGCGGAAGCCATCCCAATGAATAGTCGAATGGACTTGGACATACGCATATTCCTCTTAAACCATGGAATTGGCCTGCCTCGGTTGACTGTCTGGCTCAATCCCCACAATCAGAGGGAATGATAGGCACTATGCTGGACCCGGGATAATAAGCGAAAGTGTCGTTCCGCTTTCATTTCCGTCGATTTTCAAGTTGCCGCCCACTGCTTCTGCACGACTGCGCATGCTGGTCAAGCCGCGTCCGCCCTTGATTTCAGCAGGCAATCCTCGGCCGTTGTCGCGGACTGAAATGTGGATCAATCCATCATCATCGATCCGGCTGATCAATGAAACTTCCGTGCCGCCTGAGTGCCGCATCGCGTTTGTAACAGCCTCCTGCAAAATGCGCAGAATTTGAAGTGTCGGACGCGGTCCGGGGCCGGGCTCACCATCTTTCAAGCCGTGCTCGACAGTGAAGGCCAGGCCCGCTGCCTCCACTTGAGCGCGCACGCGGTGTTCGAACGATCGGAGTGTTTCGGCAAGTCCGTCATCGGCCGAGTCCATGGAATCAACAATCAACCGCAAATCCGCGATGCTTGCTTGCAGTCCTTGTTCCACTTCGACCTTGTCCGCACCACCTTGCCGCACCTGCATCATCAAGCCCAACAACTGGCCGCCGATACCGTCGTGCATGTCCCGGACGATGCGCTGGCGCTCTTCCAGCATCACTTGACGCTGTAGCATCTGCTTCTGGGCATCATAGCTGCGCGCGAGCTCGGCATTTTGTTCGTCCAGCTTGGCTGCAAGAATTTCGTTGGATTGAACAACCGTCCGGCGCGCCTCGCTGGCCTCACGTGCAATCGACGCTACGACGCCGAGACCGAGCAGCAAACCGGCCGAAGCAGCCGCATAAAATGTCAGCGGTAGCTCGGGAAAGAAGGGCACGGTCCAGTCAAATGCGGAATCCCCGGCATCCACCACCAAGGCCAACAGGCAGAACATCAGCGCAAAGCGTTCCAATCGACGGCCATCACTTCGCGTTGCAATTCCCCATGCAAGCAGCGGCAGACCAATCAGGGCCAAGATGAGTAGTGCGACCGAAATCAACAGGGCGAGATTTTTAAACCATTCCCGGATCGCAGGACCCACGACGAATCCCGCGATAGTGATGCCGGCCAAGTAAACGATCAAGGCGATCCACAGCCAGAAGAACCAACGCGACCATTTCTGCGATAGCGGCTCGCCCGCCAGCAAGTGCCGCGCGAAGGCAAAAACCACCGAGCCTTCCAACACATAATAGATGAAGCTTGTAATGAGAAACGGGAGCTCAATGGGTGTCTGAAAAGTTATGAAATAGGTCCGTGCAGCCCAGACGACCATCAACACCATCAGCGTTCTTACACGCGGTTTGTCCACGCTTGGCCAATTCACCACCGCACAAAGTAGAAAGGCAAAAATCAGAAAGGAGACCGCAATGGTCGGTATGAAATTTGTGATGAGATCAATTCTATTCGTCGCCCGTGCGGCTTCTACCGCAGGGCCAATATGAAATGGCGCCAGCGCCAAAATAGGACTCTGTGTTTCGACGAGTACCTTGATTTCATTATCGCCAGCGCGAACCGCCGAAAGTGGCAGCATATAATAGAGAGCTTTCCCATCCGCAGCGCCCCGCAATGTATCGAGCGGAATGTTAGGCTGGATTACCTGACCGTTTAGCTGGATCTCCTGCAATCCAGGTGTCGGCCCGATAAAGAAGGCCAGATCATCCTCTAGCTTGTTTGTCTTGAACGGTATCAGGAACGCAACGCGTCGACCGCCTTCTTCGACCGTGGATCGATAGATAGGATCTTTGAAATAGGGCGCTGTCAGAATTTTCTGTGGGTCAATAACATTGCCGTCATCATCAATCGGTTGGAACTGGACCGAAGGACGCGAGGTCATGCCGTCGGGTCTGACGGCTTTCTCCCCCATCAAAACCGCACCCCAAAAGGAAAGCAGAACCAAAAAAACAACGAGAGCTGCCGTCGTGCCATCACGCCATATTCTCATTGCGTTATCTCCCCCACAGTCTGGCCAAATGCTAAGCAAAGCTTCGTTCCTGTGCCACTGCTTTCTATCGAAAGCTCTCCGCCGAGATTACGCGCACGTGTTTCCATACTGGTGAGCCCTCGTCCCCGACGCAGGGCGGAAGGCAGGCCTGTGCCATTATCGCTGACGCTGATTTGTATAGTACCGGCGTCGTGCGCGGATCCCTGGACTGTGATCTTCGTCGCCGCCGAATGCCGCATCGCGTTGGTCACGGCTTCCTGCAATATGCGCAAAACTTGCAAAGTTGGTCGCGGGCCCAGATCGATCGACTCTTCGATATCGTGATAAAACTCCAGCTCGATTCCGCTCGCTTCCACTTGCGTCCTGACGCGATGTTCGAACGAGCGGAATGTTTCCGCGAGGCCTTCTTCGGCACTATCCATCGAGTCTACAATAAGCCGAAGATCCGCAATACTCGATTGCAGCCCTTGCTCGATCTCGACCTTGTCGGCGCCACCTTGCCGTACCTGCATCATCAAACCCAGCAACTGGCCACCGATACCATCGTGCATGTCACGGACGATTCGTTGCCGTTCTTCCAGCATTACTTGACGCTGCAACATCTGCTTTTGCGCGTCATAGCTGCGACTAAGCTCAGCATCTTGCTCGACCAAACGCGCCGCCAATATTTCATTTGAGCGGGTCACCTCGCGCCGCGCCTCCCCGGCTTGCCGGGCTAATGACAAGACCATCCCGATGCCCAGCAAGGGTCCGACGAGCGGCGACCAATAGAGACTGATCGGCCAGTCCGGATTAAATGGTGCGAATGGTTCGAAGAAAAGCGAGAATCGATCGACTGCAAGAGTTGTCAAACACAGTATGAAGATAAGACGTTCGCCCCACCTTTCCATAGCTGACTTTGCCGAATGACGGACTATCGCCAGGATCGCGAGTATCGCTATGACGAGCACAGCCCCATTCGACAATAGCAATGCAATTCGAAAGGGTGCGAGGCTATATTCCGGCCAAAAGATCAACAATATGATGATGGCGGCGATAATGGCGACAGCGAATCCGCTCACTGCAAAATTTGGCCAACGCTGTCGACTGCCGGTGTCGAGGACCGCATAACGGCCTGCACTTAAGCCCAAGGCAAGATTGCAAAGGACAAGAATTGGCAGTTGAAACCAAAGCAGGCTACCCGCCTGCGGTGCCAAAGTGAAAAATAGTGTTGAAGCGGCATTGATGGTCAAGAAAGCGATTAACCAGCGCATGCGCGATCGATCTTCATGTGGCCAATTTACGACCAAACATAAGGCGACGGTAAACAGCAGAATTGCAACACCCGCGACGGGAATATCAACCTGCAACAGGCCTCTTAGGCGGTAGGCAGATTCAAGGTCGCGCGCAGGACCAACTGCGAACGGCGATAGGGATATCTGCGGAAGGACTGTGCTTGTCTTTATATAGAGAATATTGGTGCCATTTTGCAGGTAGTTGGCTGGTAAGGGATATAGTGCCGTTTCGACGCTGATATCGCCCTGCAAACGCCGAAGCGGCTTGTCGGGCTGGATTGGGACGCCATTGAGACTTATTCCATCAATATCCTCCCGGTTTTCCAGAAAGAATGACAATGGCTGGTTCTTATCGGCGACGGTAAACAACACGCTAAAGACGGCATGGTCGGCTTTTTCACTTCCGTTCGCGAAATAACCGCGAAAGCGGTCCCGCTCTGCCTTTAACTCCCAACTGCCGCTGAGCGGCTGTCCATTCTTGTCGTAAAGCACATAGTGAACATCTGCCCTCATCGCCATGTTCGCTGGCCGTGCTGCGCGCTCGGTTATGCCGACGACTGACCAAAATAAGGCTTGCGATAACAGCAATAACAGCAACCCAGCCCCCCACATCCGGGCCTTTGCCATGGGGGAGGAAGCGTCCATTACTCCGGGATCGCGCGATAGGTTTGAAACCATTGGTTGATCGGTATATCGAGGCAGGCAGGCATTTCAATGGCATCGATCATTTCAAAGCCTTCACCTGTCCACGCCCATCTTCGTTTCCATCCACAGCTGCGGACATCTTCGCCCGTATAATAGCCCGTGAGTTGACCCGATGCAGGATCGTACCAGCTGTGCGGAAGTATAGGCCGTTCGGCATCGCGGCCTTGCTCGGGCCGTGGCAGCTTGAACAATTCAAACCGGTTAGCGCTTGTCTCAACCATCCACAAATGTGTCGGATTATGCGGCGTGATCGAACAAATGATCGACCATAGCGCTTGCCCATTTTGCAGACGGAAGCGCTGGATATTGGTTTCGTTGGGATCCGAAGGACCGCTACATTGCGCTCCTCTTATCCGTTGCACTTCCTGATGATCAGGCATTTCCGAAGATGGCTCATTAATCCCGCGGATGACACGCACCACCGGGCGCAGGGGCGCATTTGGAACCGAGCCGGCTGATTTTTTGCCTTTTGCATAGATGGCTGTTTCTGTTCCTCGGCGCTCTTGAAATTCATCGATGAACCGCATGGCCGCAACCAACCCCCTGGTTGTGATGATGCCATGCATCGCACCTGTTTTCCGGCGTGTGGCTGCACGATCTGTTTTGCTGCTTTCGATAAAAAACTGATCGACCAACGAAGGCGCAATTTCATACCGTCCAGGTTCAATCTCGAGAAGCGTGTAAGCTTTGCCCGTGCAGTCACCGTCACAATCCTTGTAGACATGCAGAGTCAACGCACCCAGTGGCTTCACTTCACCCCAGGTTGAGGTGTCGACATAAACCCGTGCCATCGCCTTTGGCCCAGCCGATCGCTTCACCCATAATTTGGGGCTGGCATAGTCTCCGGGATCCGTACGATTGATCCGGTCGACATATTCACGCGACGCACTGACTGCGGTGCATTCACGAGCATTATCGCAAGCAACCGACCAATCCCCGAACTCCGTGACTTCGGGTGCAATCCATTCTCCGAGCTTTGAATCTTCTGCGGCGACTGGAATTGCAAAGAGCAACATCAAGCCGATCGCAAAACCCGATTTAAGCATGCGAAAACCTTTTACGCCAACCGGTTATCGTCATCGCCGAGCCAGCAAGAAAGACTGCCCCAGCCCCCAGATACCACCACATCATATAGGCGAACGAGGTCTTATACTCGAACTCTTCGGTCAACATCATGCTGTCATAATCCGATGGATTGTGAATGATCGTCGTTTTCTGTCCAGCATTCAGCGCGTCAAAATAGGAGCTACCCACTGCGATTTCCCGTGACGTCACGGCCGGATATTGCGGAACGGGAAAAGGCTTTCCCGCTTTCCAGTCTGCATATTTCTGCTGCGCATTGAAATCATGGCTGAGATTGAGGTTATAGACATCGCGGCTCTTGGTCCGGCCCTTCCGATCGGTATAGCTTTCGCTCTCTAGGGATTTGTCTTTAACGATCGCCTCGGCAACCATTCCGCTGCTCTTCAATGTAGACAGATTTCCGCTTTCCTGATTTGTAAGAAACAGCCCGAACGGTGCCACAATCATCGCGACGAGGCCGGTCATCAGCAGAAGTTCGCCGGGCTTGCCCTTTCTGCGTTCGCGGAGCTGGTCCAGAGCAGGTTGATAGTCGTTCATGGATTTGTGCCCGGCACGGTTGATGCGGCAGCAATACCCCGCAGCATTGAAGCCTTGCTAATGCGGCGCCCGATGAACCAGAGCAGCAGCGCAAGGACGAGCGCGATGCAAATATTTGGATAGGCGTCTGACGGATCAAAGTCGCGAATATCGGAGACCAACTCCGGCCCGAAACCGCTAAATGGTGCATCAACAACAGTGAGCGTGTCGCCAACCTTTGTCTTGTCATAAAGGTCACGCGATACCCAGATTACCTCAACAAACGCGCCATCTTTCATAGTATCACTTGTGACCGGTGGTGCAGTCGGCAGTTCAGCGTCTTTCACTTTTGAGGGATAGTCTGCATATTTGACGGTCGATTTGGGATCAAAGCGCACGGTCAGCACCCAAATGTCATTTTCGGTTGTACTGCCCGAACTGCGTCTGCGAAGTCCGCTTGTCTGTGTAGTGATCGTATCCTTCTCTTTTTCTACAACGACCGCCTTCGAAACCGTACCCGAGTTGCGGTAGTTGTTTACTCGCGATTGCTCCTCGTCCATCCGCATGAAGAAGATGAAGGCAAAAATGACAGCGATTACTGCTAGAAGCTTGAAACAAAGGCCAATCCAAGGCCGGGCAATAGCATTCATGATAAAATTCCCCTGATTCCAATGATCAGGGTCGCTTTACCCCCTCAACTATGGGGGGCGCATTCCCTCCATTTGTGGGGGGTATGTCGGCATATTTCCAGCTGGTCGGATACCACACTTTGGGCCATAAATCATAGGGCACTGCCCTGCAGCGATCATAGCGCCGGTCTTCGATCATCGCGAATTCATTACCGGTATATCCCATCTTCAACCAATGCCCGCACGCTTCATTCCCTTTTTTGGGAATTTGGATTTCAAGGAGCGATGTCCCTGTGTTAAAACCAGCATAGCCGTGGGGATGTATCTTCCCATCACTATCGGTGACATCAAACTTTACTGGCTCTTGCCCCACTCTTTGCAGGAAAACCTTTGATCCCTCCGGGCAATCCGCAGTAAAAAGGAGCCGGTCGGAAGCAACACGGACACCAAATGGCCTGTCCACATATGTCCGCGTATCGCATGATAACAACACAGATTCCGGTACACTGCCTTCGAACGGCGAAGCCCGCAAAATCACATAGTGATATTCCTTCAGCCATTTGGCTGTTTCCTGCGCCGTCAACCGGGGCTTCTTGGGATGTTGTAGCCGGTCCATCTTGCGAAACAGCCGCGCCAGATCTCCTCTGGGCATTTTAGCTATGCTCCGGCTCCGATCATGCACGATTGAGCCCGGCCATCGTTTAAGCGCGCTGATGATCTTGGCCGCAATATCTGGGTTCACATTATATGCGCCATCGGCTTCGATTTGGCCTAGCTCCAATTTGATAGGTGGCGGCATCTTCGGCAAGCCCCGCGAATAGAGCCGCCAATTCGTCACGGGCAAAGAGGCGTCTATGCGCCCGATGGAATCGACAAATGCAATCCGCAAGCTGGGTTTTGCATCCTTTGCTATACCGCGCTTGATCATTACGACTGCGCGAACGCCCAGATGATCACGAGGGATTTTGACGACACCGATGATCTGACAAAGTCGCGAGCCATTGCATTGGAGCGTCCAGTCGCCGGCATTATAGGGGCGGTCGAGGTCCTTTAGGTAATCAGGCATTGGTTCCGCTGATGTAGCAGGAGCCGAAGTGAGCAATATGATGAGAATTGCGAATAGGAACCGCATTGTCATTCCTTTGGACTGAGAGTGTCGGCGCGGTAGGTTTGGATCCAATGCGCCGGACCCAACCCTTTACAAACCGGCATTTCGCGGCGTTCGACGAGTACAAAGTCATTACCGGTGCCAACATGGCCCCAGCGTTCAAACACACCGCAGTCTCCTGCTAATGATTTTGCTCGGATCACATTGACCAGCCCCCGATCAGGCTTTGGTTCAACGTCGATGATTTCGTCTGGTGCCCGTTCTGGATATTCCACCATCCAATTGTGTAGTTGTTCGCCATCGAACGTGGAAAGTTGCACAGTGTCCGCTTCCGGCGGAACTGGATGGGCATAGTCATACATCACATTATCGGGCCGCAAGACCAGCGCGCCGGGCGTGTCATCAAGCCCCTGTTGCCGGTCAAAATATGCCAGAGCCTCTTCAAATTGTTCGGTATTCAAGGATAACCCGCGCTTGTCCGCAATCGAAACAATGACCCGAGATGCCCGGCGAAGGCCGTAAACAATGGATCGGGCCTCCTCATCGTCGAAACGATACCCTCCTTCGCCGTCAATCGAGGCGTGGTAGATGAGGACATTGCCCACACCCGGATTATCGTTGAAGTGAAATACCATTGTTACCAATGGCGGTCTCAGCACCGCAGTAGCTGACGGATTTTCGGGATCTATCAGCCGTATTTCCGGAATGGCATCGCGTTGCGGATGATGCCGGAATTGCAAAAAAGGAATGCCGCCATCCAAATGCACAACATCCCCTGCATCCACCATACGGATCGCGGTGCAGATATTCTCATTGTTGCAGCCAGCGATCCAGCCGCCAAAGTTTGGCACCTTGGCCTCGGTAAACTCGGTCGGTGTTACGGCGAACAATAGGAGTAAAAGCCAGATGAGCATTACCAATATTCGGGCATGATGACGGCCGGGTTGCGATAGGTCTGGACCCAGTCGCCAGAATAAAGACCGATACAGTTGCGAGCCTCGCGCCGCTCGGCAAGGACAAAGCCCGAGGGTGTTGCAGCGTAAACGGCCAGCAAGCCGCAATCGTCCGACCCCGCCGATTTCCGGGTTACAAGCAAGCCCTGGCTCGGTTCGAAATAGGCATTGTAGAGCCCTGCTGCTTTACCGCCGATTTTTGGGCCTACAGCTTCGTCTATCCCTATTGGAGTGAGCTTGCCCTGCTGCTTATCCAACGTGAACCAGAGCATCTCGGCGTTAAATTCGCCCTTGGGCGAACAGACATAGCGCAATAGGCGAAAGTTACCGCCAACATCCCAAGCAGCTTCGATGCTTCCCTTGTTGGGCGCTGTACATTCCGCCAGCTGCGCATCTGTCAGTATCGGTGAACGAAAATTTTGCAGTCTGGCACCTTTCAGCGGCATGACCGGCTCTTGCTGCACCAGCCTGACCGGATAGGCCTGCAGCCATTGCTGGTGCAGGGTTTCCAGCCGGGGGAAGTCACGTCCAGGCAAATAGTAAAATATATCGTCGCCGTCTTTATAGGAGAGCATAAAGATACGGCCATCGCGCAATTCGGCGAGAAGCGAAGCGGCCTGCCGGGGCGATAGCTTCACATCGGGTAGCCTCTGTTCAAAATCGAGGGGGATGATTGTCAGTTCAGGATCCTGCCCTTCGACATTGTTGAAAGCAATGCGGAGTGCGCCTCTTGTGCCATCCATTTTTGCCTTGCGAGGTGGCAGCGCACCGATCGCGACACAATTGCCGAGATTGTCACATCCCATGTCCCAACCGTCGACCTGCATTACGGCTTCGTTGATGTAACGTGGCGGGATATCCCGATCACCCTTGGGGGGCAAACAGCCGCCCAGCATCATGGTGATGATCAAGGAATAGGTGTAGAAACTCATGGTCCGCTATCCGGACCGTTGATCACAGTCGCGCGATAGATGACTATCCAGCCTTCGGGTCCAATGCCTGTTCCGCATTGCGGCATTAAACGCTCCTCGACCAGCTTCATGCCTTCCACTCCCCAGGAATAGTTGCGGTAAATACCGCAATCCTCGGTGAAGCTTTGCCAGTGACCAAAGAAGTGCTCAGAGCGAAGATAGCCGCTCTTTTCATCGAACCAGCTATTGTAAAGCGTTACGGGTTGACCATCGCGGTCCTGAAAATCAACTTCTGTGGCAGGCGCGCCTTGTGGTCCGGCTACAAACCAGAAACTGATCGCGTTGAGCCCCTCATTTCCGCACCCGGCGCGCCATAATGTCGGGCCTCCAATTGCGCGCCACGCCTGCGTGGATTGCCCCATATGCCCATCGGGGCAGCGCTTAGCCGCAAGCAAAATTTTTGGTGGCGGAATAAGCTTTTCAAGCCGAACTGCAGGGAGAGGTGTCACGACATCGATCTTCGCTGTTGTCGAAGGTGATCTTGTGCGCCACGCCTGAAGAGTGGCTATCACATTGGCAAATCCCGATCGCGGGATATCAAAATGCCGCCCACTGTCCACGACGTGCACAACGTCCGGCCCGTCACTTTGCTGCAAATCTTGCTGAAGCTTATTCCCTGCTTCCGGCGACAGGATTGCAATTTGCTCGTCCCGGCGGCGGATGGAAAAGACATAGCCATCGGCCTTTCCCCCAGCCCAAGTCATCTGGACATAGGGCGTGTCATCTCCTTCGTCCGATGCATCCAAAGGTGCGATTGCGGTGCATGTCTTCAAATTATTGCAGCCCACCGCCCATTGTCCGTAAAGTAATACGTCTTTTTCAACGTTTAAAGCATCGACGGCTGGGCCTTCAAGCACAGCACATCCCGCCAGTAGACGGAAACAGACCGCCAGAGGCCAAAGCTTGCGGGGCCATCGAGCGCTACTCATCCGGACCTCCACCTTCGGTCGACATATAATGGGTGCGGATCCACTGGTCGGGCGTTATCCCTTTACACAGCGGCATTTCGCGCCGTTCAAGCAGCTGCCATCCAGAAGCGGTAAATCCCCAGGCACGGAAGGTGCCACAATCCTCGCGGCCGTCCCGATATTGGTAGGACCGCAATATGCCAAAATCCCAGTCAAAAGCCACGCCGTCCAGCCCGTCAATACCGGCCCGAACCTTGCCATCGCGCGGTTCTGGTAAATCCACGGGCGCAGAGAGCGCGAAGACACTTGGTGCCATATCCCAAAGCGTACGCGTCAATCCGGCTGCGTTTGTGCATTCGAAACTCCAGAGTATTGCTCCATTAGCGAAGTGAAATTGGCGAGGATTGGCCATGAAATCATTTTTGCATCGGCCCTCTGCCAAGATCGGGACAAAGCCGGAAACAATGGTTTCGCGCGCAGCGATCCGCTTCAGTTTCCCGGCAACCGGCATAGTGCTGCCGTCAGGAAGCTCGCCGGGTAGATCGTCAATCGCCCGTTCGGCCCGTATTTTGAGCAACTGCGCATGCCGACTGTGCATGGCGGTAAAGGCACGATTGAATTCGGCTTCGGGGAAACGAACTACGATTGTGTTGTTGGACAAAGCCTTGCCTTCCAGCCGCTTGTCGAGCCGCAAGTGTTTGACAACAGCAGCCGCCTCCATTGGCGAAAGTGTCTGGCGGGAAATGCCATGCGGAATTGAAATGGCCGCAACTTCATATTCGACATTGAGCACGAAGGGACCGCTCGAATAAGCCGTTGCTTTACCAGCTATATCGACACCGAACGGGACCAATTCAACCACCGGAGCTGCGTCTTCAGACCCGTTAAGACTGATCTGGACAGCCATGTCCTTGGTAGTGACATCAAGCTCGCGCATGATTTTTGGCTTTGGAAAGCCGATCATTGTGCATTCGGTATTGTTGTCACAACCAACCAGCCAATCTCCATATTGCTGCACTTCACCGCGCAACAGATGGAAGTCGGGATGCAACGACTTTGCGTATGCGTTTGCCGAAAAAAGGCTGGCCACCGAGACCACCAAGGCGGATGACAGCATCGACGCTGCCACCCGCCCGCGCGACTGCCGGGCTGGCTGTGGGCCACCGTCCGACAGCCGGGGTGCACCCCGGAGGGAGTTAGAAGGCGAAGCTGACACCGGCGTGGACCGCATGACGGTCGGTCTGGCCAACTTCGCCACGGTAACCGATGCTGAAAGTTGCCCCATTGCGGATGGTGTAATCCAAAGCCACACCGAACAGTCCTTGCAAACTGTCACGGGTATCACCCTGAAGAACAATGCCCGCATTGCTTGCAGCAAATGTTACCGGGATCTCGCGATCGCCCAAAGCACCAAGATAGCGCGCGCCCAGATCGATGCGCAGATCAACGCCTTCCGGTGTTTCCTCTCCGCCATTTGACCGATCCCACAGGCTGGTTTTTGCGGTCAACTTGGCCTGGCCTTCAAGGCTATTGGTCTTCAGCTCGCCAATCGAGAGACGCAGCGGGCTCGTTCCAGATTCGCTATAGGCGTCCTGCGTCTGACGGACATAGCTTCCGCGTGCTTGTGCGCTAAAAGCCCAACCGCCGGTCGAACCAAGCGGCACGCCCAATTCTGCAAAGCCGCCAAATATTTTGGAATCGGTGCTGCCATCTACGCTCGCCGCAAAGCCGTTGAAGCTTACATTGCGCGTGGTGTCCTGATCGACCTTGCCGAACAGCAATCCGCCGCCAAACACAAACCCGGAGCCGGAGTAACGGGCATGCAGACTACCCAAAAGGCTCGACTGCTCTCCGCCGCCGCCATTGGCACCTAAAGTGATGTCGCCTTTCGCCCAACCAAAAGCAGCGCCGAGCGTCACATTCGAACCTGCATCAAAGTTGATACCGCCACTCGTGCCTCGCGTATCATGGTCGTAAGCGAGGGTTGTGCCAGACGCGCTTCGTTTACCCCACGCGCCAAAGCCATTCAGCCAAATGCGGTTTCCTTCACCGTGCCGCACCTCACCGATGCCGATGCTATCTACGAAGCCGAGAGCTGAATCGGCAGCTGCCATCGATTGCGCATTGAACGTTGAAGGACGGGCGGTCAGGACCGATGGTGCCATAAATGCGCTGTTTGTCTGGTAGATGACCGCCAGCGGTAACTGGGCGCCGATCGTTTCGACCGTTGCAAAAGTCCCTGTCAAAGTGCCGCCGGTGCGCAAGAAGGTTCCGCCCTGCCCTTCGGCACCTCCAATCGAGACGAAGCGCAGAGTGCCGCCATTCAACGTCGCGTTACCGGTAACGTCGAGCAGATCGATATTGCCCGCGCCATCAAATTCGATTTCCAGCACCGAATTGGCGTTATGCGTGTAGTTGCCCTGAACCGTCAACGTGCCAATGCTGTTACCGGGTGCAACGGTTCCGTTATTCGTCAGGTTACCGATAATACGGCCGGTTCCGTCCAGTGTCGCATTTGCACCAACAGTGACGTTTGTGGTGCCGACGACATTCATCCGGGTGCGGCCTGCCTGCAGGTTGAGACTGCCGAGCGTGAAATTGTTGGCAAAGCTCAGTTGCCCCGTCCCCAGCTTGTTGAAGCTACCGGAACCCGACAAGCCATTTGCAAAAGTAACCGCATTGGTGTTGGTGTAATTCAGCGCAGCGCCAGCGGCTATGTTGACAGCACCCGAACCGAGAGCACCACTTCCGGTGACATTCAAACTTCCGCCGAGAATGCTAACTCCGCCGCTATGGGTATTTGTCCCCGATAGAGTCGTCGCACCGCCAGACGTTTTGATGATTTGCCCTGCACCCTGAACATTGTTGCTAAAGCTAATGTCGCCCAACGCAAGTTCTGCACCGCTGTTGATCTGGACTATACCCGTACCAAGACTGTCACCGAAATTCAGCCCCAGGCGACCTGCGTTAATCAGAGTGCCGCCCGAGTAACTGTTGCCAAAAGCATTCATCACCACGGTACCCGAACCGTCTTTTATCAACGTTCCGACACCGTTGATCTGGTTGTTCAATGCCACATTTGTCGTGCCGTTATAATCGACCGTCAGCGTTGTATTCGCGCCACTTAGCGATACTGCTCCGGTTCCTAAGGCTGCGGGACTGTTCACAATAATCCCGCCCTGCTGAATGTCGGTGCCACCGCTATGCGTATTGGTGCCCGTCATGACGGCGATATTGTTTGCCGTTTTGATAATCTGGCCCGCGCCCGATACATTATTGGCAAAATTGACACCGCCAATTCCGAGGATCGCGTTCTGCAAAACAACGACATTTCCTGTGCCGAGGCCCAGGCCGTTGTTCAGCCCCACGCGACCTGAATTGATCACGGTTCCGCCCGTGAAACTGTTGGCATTGTTCATGACTAGAAGCCCGGTGCCATTCTTCGTCAATGCACCCGCACCGCTGATTACGGTATTGCTGACTTCCGTGGTGCTGTTGTCGAATACAAGCTGCGTATCGGCAGCGGTCGTAACCGGTCCGCCTCCCAATGCCGCAGCCGTATTCACAATGACACGGCCGCCAATAATATCGACACCGCCCGTCAGACTGTTGCTGAGTAAGGTTAGATCACCCACATCCGATTTGCGCAAAATGCCGGCGCCTGTAACCGATTGGTTGAGCGTTTGCTGTCCAGCAATGGAAAGGTCCAATGCCGCACCCGCCTGGACCGTGATGGCGCCAGTGCCCAGGAAGCTGATATCGGTCACCCGGATGGCACCTTGCTGGATATCAGTGCCGCCGCTGTACGTGTTTGCGCCGATCAAAGACACCGTTCCACTACCGGTTTTTACAATGCGCCCCAAGCCGGTCACATCGTTTGACAAAGTGGTCAACGCAGCGGTGGAGAGATCGAGAACACTGGTTGCACCAGTGAGATCGATCCTGGCTGTGCTACCGACATTCTGGCTGCCTTCAATCTGCAGCGTACCACTGTTGACAAAAACGATGCCCGACAAATTGCTGTTGCTTCCCGTAAGGGTGAAGCGGTTCGAACTTGCCAGTTCCAGATCGCCTGCTCCGGTAAGTGATGCAGCGATAACGGTGTCCACGCCTGCGCTATTGACCGTCACATAGGAACCAGATGCGATGCTGACTGTTCCGGAACCGAGCGCGCTACCATCGGACGCCTCAATCCATCCATCCTGCACATCAAGCAGTCCGGTAAAGCCGCTGTTGTTTCCCGTAAGGGTAGCACCGTTGTTCGCCGTTTTGACAATATTGCCGACACCGGTGATGGAGTTGGCCAAGGTTATGTTGCCAATGCCCAACTCAGCACCGCCATTCACCTCGATGTTTCCGGTGCCCAAGGCGTTCCCGTTGTTCAGCCCGATCCGGCCCGCACGGATTACGGTTCCGCCTGTGTAAGTGCTGGTCTGGTTCATCACGACATCGCCAGTGCCTTCTTTGATGAAAGAGCCGGCACCGGTCATGAAGGGCGTCGTTTGAAGTAGTTGCCCTGCGCCATTGTAGTTGAGGATTAGAGCGCCTCCAGAATTGGCAATAACCTGACCAGTGCCAAGGCGGGCGAAGCTGTCAACGCGGACCGCACCACTATTGATTAGCGTTCCTAACGCATAGCTGTTGGTCCCTGTCAGATCGAGGATGCCTGTGCCGCCCATGACCAATGCAAGGTTACCCGTAAGGTTGTTAGAAAGCACTTCGTTGGTCGTGTTTCCTAGCGCGAGAACGGCCCCGGCAGTGCTCGATGTCACCATCCCGGTGCCAAGAGAATTGACGCTGGCCACGTCGAGCACGCCGCCCTGCACATCGAGGCCGCCGGAAAATGTGTTTGTGCCGCTCAGACGGCTATTACCGACGCCAGTCACGATGACCTGCCCGGTGCCGCTGATATTGTTGGTCAGGTTAAAGCCGCCAAATGAAACCGTGCCGCTGTTGGAAATATTGCCGGTACCCAACGCATCGGCGATGGCCACCACGGCGGCCGTGCCCGTGCCAACCGCGACTGCACCGCTATAACCACTGCCATTACCCCCAAAGGTGATTGTGTTGCCCGATGAATCGACGTTCAGCCCACCAGATCCGGTCAACGTATGATTGAAGTTTGCCGACGTGGTGTAGTTGAGATTGAGGTTGCCAAACTGGCCAATATCAATGGCGCTGTTGGACACACCCAGCGGAGCGCCGCTGTTCACGGTAACATTCCCACTCTGCACGTTGATTTGCGTGGCGTCTGCATTGCTGCCAGTCAGCGTTACCGCCGTGTTGGGATTGATGTTAATGGTTTCAAAACCGAGGGTGTTGTGGATCCAAGTGCCGTTATAATTAAGGCTGAAGGTGTCATTGCCTATACCCCCATTAAAAATCGCAGCACCCGCGCTCTGGGTCGTGACATTCGCAGTCCCGCCTATCGTGATACTGTCATCTCCGTCACCCAGCGCGATGGCAAGGCCGTCACCAGGCCCCTGTAGGATCCCCAAAATCGTAACATTCTGGTTACCCGCTCCGCCATTCAGCAAGTATTGCCCGTTACTGCCGGTGGTAAAAAGGCCGCCGCCTACGTTTATGAATATCGTGTTCTGCTGGCCAACTGCGGATGATATGCTGGTTTGACCAGGGTTTTGGGTAACTTGCGAACCACTACCAAAGATCAATTGCGAATCTGCACCAGTGATGTTGACGATCGAGCCATTAGATATCGCGTTGCTACCATAGAAAAGCGTGTTTCCAGTACCGGACATCGTCACCTGCGATCCGTTCAGCGTCGCATTGTTACGAACTTGGACGACATTGTTGTTTCCCGACACATTGATGTTGGCCCCAGTTACGAACGTACCTGATCCATTGGTATCCACATTAGTTCCGTCGGCGTTCACGGTAACGACCTGCCCATTTACGACGCCCGTACAAAGGACGATCGTCCCATCGGTAGTGATCGCATTGAGCGGCTGGCTGGGGGTCGGCACGCACGCCGCCTGCGCCTCACCCGCCATCATGATCGACATGAAAGATGCCGATGCCAAAAAGCTGAGATTGCGGACAAGCTTCTGATTTTTACGAACGCGAACAACAGACATGGGTATTCCCTTTGGTTACAATTTACCCTGCCTCCCTCCCACTCCAGCGACGAACATCATATCCCCACAGAGGAGGGGGTCTTTTTCGCACAAAAAACCCCGGCCAGTTGCCTGGCCGGGGATGAAGGATGGAGCACATTACTCCGGTGGGATCGCTTTCGCGAAAGTGAAGATCAGTCTCGATCGATACGGATCAGCTTGGCCTGGATCGCTTCGAACACGGCCTCGCCACGCGATTTGACCTGTAATTTCCGGTAAATGCCCTGAACATATTCGGCGACGGTATAAGGCGACAGGTTCATGATCCGGGCCGCCTCTTTCCTGCTTAGTCCGCGGGCAAGATATTCGAGCAATTCCCGCTCGCGTGGGCTAAGGTGCG
>Ga0075152_10001085_pt1 | contig 19676 bp, 10 predicted proteins | sample JI61114C2DNA_FD_70964 | JGI IMG/M metagenome (GOLD analysis project Ga0075152, IMG submission 70964) | Wastewater effluent complex algal communities from Wisconsin, to seasonally profile nutrient transformation and Carbon sequestration -... | ecosystem: Engineered > WWTP > Effluent > Algae...
TCCTCGATGTCTGGCAGGGGTACCTGGCGCCGTCGACCTCTGTTGACGTGGCCGCACCGGGCGCGCCTCCAAATCTTCGGACTGTCATCGAGGCCAGCCGCGACGCCTGGACCGACCATCTCCAGCACGGTGCGGCGTACTACCCCTTCCTCGTCACTGCCTACACCCACGACCTCGTTGCGCCGCCGACGCTGGTCTCCGTCGTCCTCGACGGAGAGGGCATCGGTACGCTGGAGCAGTTGATGGAGCTTGCACCAACGCTCGCGGTTGAGGTGCGCCAGGCAGTGGCGGCCAGCGCGGTGGTGCTGCCGCCGAGCGGCGCGGTGGCTGGTGCGTACGCGGCGACGGATATGGAGCTGGGCGTCTGGACAGCGCCCGCGAACCGGTCGCTCTCCGCCGTGCTCCGCCCGAGCGTGTCGCTCGACACGGTGGAGCAGGAGCCGCTGAACATCGATCCGATCACGGGCAAGTCGATCAACGCGATCCGCGCCTTCACCGGCAAGGGCACGCTCGTCTGGGGCGCGCGGACCCTCGACGGCAACAGCCAGGACTGGCGCTACGTACCCGTTCGCCGTCTGGTCAATCACCTCGAGCGGTCGATCCTGAACTCGACCGGCTGGGTCGCGTTCGAGCCGAACACCGCCGCCACATGGGCGACGCTCAGAGCCACCCTCGAGAACTACCTCACGGTGGTCTGGCGGAACGGCGGGTTGAACGGCGCACGGCCGCAGGACGCGTTCACTGTGGCGTGCGGTCTCGGTCAGACCATGACCGCCGATGACGTGACGAACGGCCAGCTGTCGGTCATGCTCGCCCTCGCGGTGTTGCGCCCAGCGGAGTTCCTGAACGTCACGCTCAGGTACGCCGTACAGCCCGCGTAGTCAGCGTCCTCCCGTCACATCGAGGATGGCGCCGGTGACATACGACGCCTCGTCGGACAGCAGCCACAGCACGGCGTTGGCGACCTCGTCGGGGTTTCCGCCGCGCTTCATCGGAATGGAACCCGCCAGGCGATGGACACGGCCAGGTTCGCCGCCGCTGGCGTGAATCCCGGTGTGGATCAGGCCGGGACGCACCGCGTTGACCCGGATGCCCTCGTCTGCGACCTCCTTCGAGAGACCGATGGTCAACGTGTCGACGGCCGCCTTTGCCGCCGCGTAGTCGACGTATTCGCCGGGCGAACCGATCCGTGCCGCCGCAGACGACAGGTTCACGATGGCGCCGCCGTGCCCTCCGCGCTTCGTCGACATCCGACGCACGGCCTCGCGGCAGCACATGAAGGCTCCGGTCACGTTCGTGGCCAGCACGCGGGTCAGCCGACCGGCGTCCATCTGGTCCACGCGCATCTGCGTTTCCAGCATGCCCGCGTTGTTCACCAGCGCGTCGAGGCGGCCGAACAGCGAAACGGTCGTCTCGAAGAGCCGCACGACGTCGGATTCCTGCGCGACGTCGGCCTGCACCGTGGCCGCCCGTCCGCCCGCCTTCAGAATGTCGTCGGCGACCGTGTCCGCCGACGCCCTGTCCTTGAGGTAGCTCACACAGACGGCATACCCGCTGGCTGCCGCACATTTCGCCGTCGCCGCGCCGATTCCCCGCCCGCCGCCCGTGATCAGCACTACCCTGTTCATGCCGCGAGTATAGGCCGCTGCCGTGCCGGGTCTGCTGCCGGAACGGACATCTTTGTCGGTTACTCTGATGGGGCTCGGTGGCACCCGGGACCCGGCGATAATTGACGGACCTGACCCGCACCGAATTCTTGTGGTTCGACCGCCGGCCCGACCCGGAGCCAGCAACCACCGCGTTCCCGCACGAATCTTCATGAGCATCCACGTCGCCCTGCGCCACGTCACTGAATACCGCTACGACAAGCTGGTCACGCTCTCGCCGCAGCAGGTGCGCCTCAGGCCGGCGCCCCACTGCCGCACGCGCATCCTGTCCTATTCGCAGCGCGTCACGCCAGCCGACCACTTCGTCAACTGGCAGCAGGATCCCCAGGGGAACTACATCGCCAGGTTGACGTTCCCGGAGCAGGTGCACGGGCTGCGCGTCGAAGTGGACCTCGTCGCCGAGATGGCGGTCTACAACCCGTTCGACTTCTTCCTCGAACCGCACGTCGAGCAGTTCCCCTTCGGCTACGACGACGTCCAGCGGCGGGAACTGCAGCCGTTCCTCGAGATGGCGCCGCTGACACCTCTGCTCACGGCCTACCTCGACACGATCGACCGCCGGCCGCGCCGCACCATCGACTTCCTGGTCGACCTGAACCAGAAGGTCCAGCAGGACATCCGCTACCTGGTCCGGCTCGAACCCGGCGTGCAGACGCCCGACCAGACCCTGACGCTTCAGTCGGGCTCCTGCCGCGACACCACCTGGCTGCTCGTCCAGCTGTGCCGTCGACTCGGGTTGGCTGCACGCTTCGTGTCCGGCTACCTGATTCAGCTCGTCGCCGATGTGAAGCCGGTCAGCGGACCGGCGGGACCGGCGGCTGACTTCACCGACCTTCATGCCTGGTGCGAGGTGTACCTGCCTGGTGCCGGCTGGATTGGGCTCGACCCGACCTCCGGGCTGCTTGCCGGCGAAGGGCACCTGCCGCTCGCCTGCACGCCGGACCCGGTCTCCGCCGCGCCGATCACGGGCGCCGTGGAGAAGTGCGAGGTGGAGTTCCACCACGAGATGTCGGTCCAGCGCATCGTCGAGTCGCCGCGGGTGACGAAGCCCTACACCGACGAGCAGTGGCGCGCGATCGTCGATCTCGGACACGTCGTCGACGAGGACCTTGCCTCGCTCGATGTGCGCCTCACGATGGGCGGGGAGCCGACGTTCGTGTCGGCGACCGACAGGGACGGCGCCGAGTGGAAGACCGACGCGCTCGGGCCGACGAAGCGGCAGCGCGCGATGGAGCTGCTGTGGCGCCTCCGCAGCCACTACGGCCGGAACGGCTTCGTGCACGCGGGTCAGGGCAAGTGGTACCCGGGCGAGCAGCTTCCGCGCTGGGCGCTGGGCTGCTACTGGAGGACCGACGGTCAGCCGGCGTGGACCGACGATGCGCTGTGGGCGGACGAGGCGCACCCCGATGGGCACACGCCTGCCGACGCAGAACGATTCATCCGCGCGCTCACGGCCGAACTCGGCGTGTCCGACGCGCACATCGAGGCAGGCTACGAAGACGCGTGGTACTACCTCTGGCGCGAACGCCGGCTACCGGCCAACGTCGACCCGTTCGACTCGAACCTGGACGACGAGCTGGAGCGCAAGCGGCTGCACAAGGTCTTCACCCAGGGGCTCGACACAGTCGTCGGCTACGCGCTGCCGATCATGTCGACCGGTCCGGACACCTGGGCCACGGGCGCGTGGTTCCTGCGCGCCGAGCGGATGTACCTGCTGCCAGGCGACTCGCCGATGGGGCTTCGCCTGCCGCTCGACTCGCTGCCCTGGTCGAACAGTGCTGATCATCTGGAGGTGATCGAACGGGATCCGTTTGCGCCGCGATTACCGCTGCCGCCCTACGGCGCCTCCGCCGGTCGCGGGCAGGCCGAGCCACAGCGCCAGATGCCGCCCGGACGTGCCGGCGGCGGGCCGGTGCCGCCGCTGCCAGGCCGCAGGGCCGAGGGGACCCGCGGGTCGGCCGCAGCGCAGGCGCCCGGGCAACCGGTCCGCGGGCAGTCCGCGCCAGACATCGTGCGCTTCGCTCTCTGCGTGGAAGCGCGTGGTGGCGTCCTGTACGTCTTCATGCCGCCGCTCGCGACGGTCGAGGCTTATCTCGACATGGTGGCGGCGATTGAACGGACCGCCGCGGGGCAGCGCCTCCGCGTGCTGATCGAGGGCTACCCGCCTCCGCACGACCCCCGGCTGTCGCACTTCAACATCACGCCCGACCCTGGCGTGATCGAGGTCAACATCCAGCCCGCCGGTTCGTGGGAGCAGCTCGTCGAGCAGACGACCACGCTGTACGAGGAAGCCCGACTCGTGGGGCTGTCGACCGAGACGTTCCAGCTGGACGGCCGCCACACAGGCACCGGCGGCGGCAACCACTTCGTCCTCGGCGGCGCCGCCCCATCGGACAGCCCGTTTCTCCGGCGGCCCGATCTGCTGCGCAGCCTGGTCAGCTACTGGCACAACCATCCGTCGCTCTCGTTCCTGTTCTCGGGGCTCTTCATCGGGCCGACGAGCCAGGCGCCACGCATCGATGAAGCGCGGCACGACAGCGTCTACGAGATCGGCATTGCCTTCGCGCAGTTGCCGCAGGCCGGGCAGCAGGTGCCGCCGTGGCTCGTCGACCGCGCACTGCGTCACCTGCTGGTGGACGTCACCGGCAACACGCATCGGGCCGAGTTCTGCATCGACAAGCTGTACTCGCCGGACAATTCCTCGGGCCGCCGCGGCCTCGTCGAGTTGCGCGCGTTCGAGATGCCGCCCGATTCGCGCATGAGCCTGGCGCAGCAACTGCTGCTGCGCGCGCTGGTCGCCCGGTTCTGGCGCGAGCCGTACACCGTGCCGCTGACCAGGTGGGGTACCGACCTGCACGACCGGTTCATGCTGCCCTATTTCGTCTGGATGGACTTCACTGACGTGATCGACGAACTGCGTCAGGCCGGCTATCCGCTCGAGGCGTCGTGGTTCGCGCCGCACTTCTCCTTCCGCTACCCGGTGATGGGCGAGTTGTCCGCCAACGCCATCGAGCTGACCCTGCGCCAGGCGCTGGAGCCGTGGCACGTGCTCGGCGAGGAAGGCACGGCCGGCGGAACGGTTCGATACGTCGATGCGTCGCTCGAGCGTCTGCAGGTGCACGTGACCGGGATGACTCCCGATCGGTATGTCGTGACGTGCAATGGCAGGCCGGTTCCGCTCCAGCCGACTGGCAGGAACGGCGAGTACGTGGGCGGCGTGCGCTATCGGGCGTGGCAGCCGCCGTCCGCGCTGCACCCGACCATTCCGGTACACGCACCGTTGACCTTCGATGTCGTCGACACCTGGATGGAGCGCTCGGTAGCAGGATGCCAATATCATGTGCAGCATCCCGGCGGCCGAAACCCTGATGTGTTCCCGGTGAACAGCTTCGAGGCGGAGAGCCGGCGGCTGGCGCGGTTCAGCCGTCTGGCGCACACGCCGGGCCGGGTGCGTGTCTCGAAGCCGACGCGCAGCAGGGAATTCCCGTATACGCTTGATCTCCGCGCGGAATGACGAACGCGAGTCCACGATCCCGATGACCGACCCGACGCCCAGGGGCGTGGCCAGAAAGGCCGACCCGCTGACGCCCCTCCTCGGGGCCTACGCGGTGCCCGACGGGCACTTCGACGAACTTCGCGCCGACTCCGGTGCGCTGCGGCCCGTCTGGCGGACCTTCGCAGCGGCCGAGGCCGACCTGAGCGCGGGGACGTGCGCGCAGGCACAGCAGCGCGTGGCGCGGCAGATCGACGAGAACGGCGTCACCTACAACGTCTTCGCGACCGACAAGCAGGCGGTCCGGCCGTGGACACTCGACGTGCTGCCGACGATCATCCCGGCCGCGGAGTGGGCGCATCTCGAGCGTGGACTCCGGCAGCGCGCGAGGCTGCTGAACGCGGTCGCCGCGGACATCTACGGCGCGCAGTCGCTCCTTCGCGACAGTCTCCTGCCGCCCGCCCTGGTCTTCAAGAATCCCGGGTTCCTGCGGGCCTGTCACGGCGTCAGGCCAGCAGGGGGCACGTTCCTCAACATTGCGGCGTTCGATCTCGCGCGCACGCCGGATGGACGCTGGCGGGTCGTGGGCACGCGCACCCAGGCGCCGTCGGGGCTCGGCTATGCGCTCGAGAACCGGGCGATCGTCTCGCGTGTGTTTCCGGATGCCTACCGGTCGCTCGGCATCCAGCCGCTGTCGCCCTTCTTCCACCTGCTGCGCGAAACGCTGTCGGCCCAGGCCCCCTCGGGGGGCGGCGTGCCGTACATCGTGCTGCTGACGCCTGGGCCCTACAGCGAGACCTACTTCGAGCACGCCTACCTGGCGCGTCAGCTCGGCTTCCCGCTCGTCGAAGGGAGCGACCTCACCGTTCGCCACGACCGCGTGTTCCTGAAGACGGTGTCGGGGCTGCGGCCGGTCCACGCGATCCTGCGGCGTACCGACGACGACTTCTGCGATCCGGTCGAACTGCGTGCCGACTCGGCGCTCGGTGTGCCGGGCCTCGTGCAGGCGTGGCGCGCGGGCAACGTGCTGGTCGCCAATGCCTTCGGACTCGGCGTTCTGGAGTCGTCCGCGCTGCTCGGTTTCCTGCCGTCCATCTGCCAGCAGCTGCTCGGTGAACCGCTCGAAACCCCAGCGCTCGCCACGTGGTGGTGCGGCGAGGCCGCGGCGCTCGACGATGCGACGCGTCGTCTCGAACGGGGCGTGATCAAGCCTGCGTTCCTGCGGGCGTCCATGCAGCCGGTCTTCACCTCCGAACTGGACGTGTCAGGACGCAAGGCGTGGCAGGCAAGGCTCGGCAGCAGCCCGGACGACTACGTGGTCGAGGAATACCTGCCACTGTCACAGGCGCCGGTCTGGCAGAACGAACGGATCGAGTCGCGCGCGCTGATGCTTCGCGTCTTCCTGATGGCCGATGGCCACGGCGACTACCGCATGATGCCCGGCGCGCTGGCGCGCATCGCGGGCGCCGATCCCGGCATCGTCTCGAGCGGACGCGGCGGCAGCAGCAAGGACGCGTGGGTCGTGGCCGAGGCCACGCCGGCCCGGGCGACGCCGATTGTCGGTCGTGCCAGGGCGCGTGAGTCGCTCGGCGAGCGCGTCACCTCGAGCCGTGCGGCCGAGAGCCTGTTCTGGCTCGGGCGCTACGCCGAACGGAGCGAGAACGCTGCGCGTCTGCTGCGCGCGGTGCTCAGCCGGCTGGCCGACGGGGGATCGTCGACCGACACGATGCGTCCCGCGTTCATCCGTGTGTGCGAGCGGCAGGAATTGCTCCTGCCGCCGGCGAACGGCACGAGTGACGAGGCCCGCGACGCGTCGGACGCCGTGCTGGCGCGCGATCTGCTCGACGGCGTGTTCGACACCGAGAACCGGCACAGCCTGCGGTTCAACGTCGAACAGGCGGTGCGGGTGGCCGGGAGCGTGCGCGACCGGCTGTCGTCGGACAACTGGCGCGTCCTGAACCGGATGGTGCATCGCTTCACGAGGTGGCCCGCGACAGGCGGACATCTCGACCAGGCGCTCGACATCATCGACGACACCTTGATTTCCCTCGTGGCGGTCGGCGGGCTCGAGATGGCCCACATGACGCGAGACCAGGGCTGGCGGTTTCTCAGCCTCGGCCGCCACCTCGAGCGTCTGCTGTTCATCGCGACGTCGCTGTCCGACAGTGCGGCGCGCCCGTCCGCCGGCGACTCGAGCCTCCTCGAATGGCTGCTCGAACTCTCGGACAGCGTGCTCACCTACCGGGTGCGGTACGTGCAGCGGCCGGAGTGGCACTCGGTCATGGACCTGATCGTGTTCGACGATCGGAATCCGCGCTCCGCGCACTTCCAGGTGGCGAAGCTCGCGAAGCACGTGCGGCTGCTGCCCGACGCGCCGGTCGGCGACATCATCGCCGAGGCGGACCGCGTGCTGGCGGCCTGCCGCGCCGCGGACACCGGGGGCCGTTCGGGTCTCGGCCGCGATCGCTCCCTCGAACCGCTGCTCGGGTCGCTGGAACGACTGTCCGCCCGCCTCTCGGACGTCATCACGCTGCGCTACTTCAGCCACGTGGACGACGTACGGTCGACGGTGGCGGTATGAGCGTGGTGCGCTATCGCATCGAGCACGAGACCCGGTACGAACACGACGGGCTCGCGTCCACCTCGCAGCACGTCGCCTGCCTGACGCCCCGGTCGCTGCCACACCAGGCGCTGGTGTGCCACTGGCTCGACATCGATCCCGAACCAGCGGCGCGCCAGACGCGGACCGACTACTTCGGAAACGCTGTGGACCAGTTCTCCATCCTCTCCCCGTACACCGAGATGCGCGTGGTGAGCCGCAGCGAGGTCGACATCGAAGCCCCGCAGCGGGCGGTCGTACCGGAGAAGAGCCCGGCCTGGGAGCGCGTGCGGGAGCAGTTGCAGTATCACGGCCGCGTGCCGTATCCGCAGGCGACCGAGTTCAGCTACGCCTCGCCGTACGCGCCGCTCGGCGCGGAGGTCCAGGCGTTTGCGCGCGAGGTGTTCGAGCCTGGCCAGCCGATGCTGGAGGCGGCGATCGCGCTGATGCATCACATCCACGAGGAGTTCACGTTCGATCCGGCCGCCACCTCGGTGGCGACGCCGCTGGTGCGCGTGCTCTCGGAGCGGAGGGGTGTCTGCCAGGACTTCGCCCACCTGCAGATCGCGGCGATGCGCGCGCTCGGCCTCCCGGCGCGCTACGTGAGCGGCTACCTGCTGACCGATCCGCCGCCTGGACAGCCGCGTCTCATCGGAGCCGATGCGTCGCATGCCTGGGTCAGTGTCTGGTGTCCCGAGCACGGCTGGGTGGATCTCGACCCGACGAACGATGTGCTGCCGACCATCCGCCACATCACCCTCGCCTGGGGACGCGACTACGGCGACGTCAGTCCGCTGCGCGGCGTCGTCCTGGGCGGGCAGGGGCATCGCCTTCACGTCGGGGTCAGCGTCTTCCCGATTCCCGCCTGAGCGGACCGTTCGCCGTCACCCCGGAACCGGGAGTGCGCGCCGCTCGTCTTCCATGACGGACCTTTGCCCACGTTCGGGCGCGCTCGTAAGATGGCACTCATGGATCCAACGGACCTGTTCGGCGCACTCGTGCGGGGCGCCTTCGCCACCAAGCCGCACAAGCGGGGCAAGAAAGCGCTCCGCTACCTCACGGGTCGCGGGAGCGGCAGCTTCCTGACGGCCGGCACGATGCTGACAGCCGCGGGTGTGGCCTGGGGCCTGTACGACACCTGGCAGAGCAGCCAGGGCGGCCAGCCGGCCGCGGGCGGACAGTGGGGTGGCGGCACCCCGCCTGCGTCAGCGCCGATCCCGACGCCTGGTGGACCGGCAGGTCCGGCAGCCGGCGGTCCACCGCCCATCCCCGGAGCCGCGGCACCACAGGGAAGCGGCCCCGGCGCCGATATTCCTCCAGCGGTGCGTCGCGTCGTTCAGCTCACGATCTCGGCCGCGCGAGCCGACGGGGCGCTTGGTGAACAGGAGCGGACGACCATTCTCGAGCATGCCCAGGCCATCGGCGCCGGCGCCATCGTCCAGGCGGAGCTCGATCGGACGACGATGTTGAGCGAGATCGCGTCGGGCGTGACCGATCCGAAAGAGAAGGAAGAGATGTACGTGCTGGCGTTCTCGATCGTGCGTGCCGACGAGAACGTCACGGGCGCCGAGCGCATCTACCTGGCGCAACTGGCCGCGAACCTCGGACTGGATGGTGCGACCGTGGCTCGACTCGAGCAGGACGCTGCCAGCCGCATCGACGGGCAGGACGAACCGCGCTGACGCCAGCCGGCGGCGCTGCCCCCAACACAGGAACGGACACACAACATGCCTCAGTGGTACATGGCGATTGGCGGGCAACAGGTCGGACCCGTCAGCCAGGACGACATCATCACCAGCATTCGCGGCGGCAGCGTCGCCGCTGACACGCTCGTGTTCACCGCGGGCATGAAGGACTGGGCCGCGCTGAAGGACGTGCCCGCGCTCGCGCAGTACCTCCCCGGCGCAGCCGTTCCGGCCGCTGCGGCCGGCGTATCGACGCCGCCACCGGTATCGGGCCGTCGCGCCCACGAAGTGGATTTCAAGATCGTCGGCGTGGAGATGCAGTTCGTCGAGGTCGAGCTCGATCCGGGCGAGAGCGCGGTCGCTGAGGCCGGCTCGATGATGTACATGATGCCCGGCATCAACATGGAGACGGTGTTCGGCGACGGGAGTCAGCAGCAGGGTCAGGGGCAGGGGAGCGGCCTCATGGGCGCGCTGCTCGGCGCCGGCAAGCGGCTGCTGACCGGCGAAAGCCTCTTCATGACGGTCTTCACCAATCAGGGCGTCGGCAAGCAGCGCGTCGCCTTCGCGGCGCCGTATCCCGGCAAGATCCTCGCGATGGACCTGAAGGCGCTCGGCGGCGAGCTGATCTGCCAGAAGGACTCGTTCCTCTGCGCGGCGCGCGGCGTGTCGATCGGCATCGCCTTCCAGCGGAAGATCGGCGTCGGCCTGTTCGGCGGCGAAGGGTTCATCATGCAGCGCCTCCAGGGGGATGGGCTCACGTTCGTGCATGCGGGCGGCATGCTCCACGCCCTCGAACTCGGCCCCGGTGAAACGCTGCGCGTCGACACGGGCTGCCTCGTGGCGCTCCAGCCGTCGGTGAACTACGACATCCAGTTCGTCGGCAAGGTGAAGACGGCGCTGTTCGGCGGTGAAGGTCTGTTCTTCGCCACGCTGACAGGCCCCGGCAAGGTGTGGCTGCAGTCGCTGCCGTTCAGTCGCCTGGCCGATCGGATCTACGCGGCGTCGCCCAAGGGTGGCGGCGGCCGCAGGGAAGAGGGCTCGCTGCTCGGCGGGCTCGGCGGTCTGCTCGACGGCGACAACAGCTAGGGGGAAGGTCGGGACGGCCCGGAGGGTCGGGAGAGTCGGGAAGGGCGGGCAGGGCAGGCGGGGCTGGCAGGACTGATAGCAGTCTCATATGCCCGACCGGCCCGACCTGCTTTCCCTTCTTGCCTGACCCACCCGACCCACCCGAGTCCGCGTGGTTCTCCGCGCTGCTACAATCGTCCGCACGGAGAGATGGCCGAGCGGTTTAAGGCGGCGGTCTTGAAAACCGTTGAACCCGGAAGGGTTCCGGGGGTTCGAATCCCTCTCTCTCCGCCACTTCCTCCCGCCTGTTCCTCCCGGCCTCACGCGACAACTTGAGACAGACAATCACCGGACGATGCGGGAAGATCGCTCGTCACGCGTGAACGTCCGGCCACGTCTGTTCTGATTTCATCTATGCCCCTGACCAACGGACCCTCGAGACGCGACTTCTTCAAGGGCATCGGCGCAGCCGCCGGTGCGGCCGGTCTGACAGGCCTGAGCCAGGATGCTCTCGCCGCGACGGCGATGTCGCAGGCTGCGGCGGCCGCCGCGCCGACCACGCCACTTCCGGAGCCGGCTGCCTCACCGTTCCCCGCGATGAACCAGCGCGCGCTCGGCTGGCTGCGGTTCCTCTGGGAGAAGGCGGTGACGCCCGACGACTGGAGCAGTGTCGGCATTCCGCATCCGTGGTGGGACCGCTACTCCAACCCGGTGGTGTTGAGCTACGGCCGGTTCGACCTGTCGTACTCGGCCTACGGCCTCATGATGATGGCCGACCAGACGCCGGCGTGGCGGGAGGCGTACACCCGCATCACCGACGAATTCGCGAAGCGCTACCCCACCTACTGGGGCGCCATCGACTGGTTGACGCAGATCGGCGACGACCCGACGCGCGCGAAGTACCCGGCGCCGATCATGGCCACGCTGCCGCCTGATCTGCGCGGCAAGTACAACCGGTACGGCTGGACGGCGAACGGTACTGAGCCCTGGGGGTTGCAGAAGGATCCGATCGGCGCGGACGGCTATCTCTTCTTCCGCGGCTGGTTCCACCTGCTGCTGGCCACCCACAAGTACGTGTCGGGCAGCGACAAGTGGGCAAGTCCGTTCAAGGTGACCGGCTACGGCGACGAGGAGTTCGAGTGGGACCACCACCGGCTGGCCACCCGGCTCGAAGAACAGTATCGCCAGCGTCCGGAAGGACCGCACTGCGAGAACACGAAGATCTGGTTCTACTGCAACAGCGCCGCAGCGCTGGGCATGTACCTGTACGACAGGGTCTACAACAAGCAGACCCATCTCGCGGCGGATAACTTCCTCGAGTACGCCCGGAAGAATTACGTTGGCGTCGGTCCCGACGGCAAGCTGCAGACGGTCACGGCCTATTACGACCCGAACGTGAACTTCAAGTTGAACGGGCCGGCGGCAGGTGGCCTGCTGGCCGCGTTCCTCATTGCGCCGCAGAACCGCGAGTTCGCCACGTACCTCTACGACGCCGCGGCCAATGCGATGGGCTACCGCGACCCGAACGCTCAGGTGCGCTCGAATCCGTCTGCCCTGGTGATGGCGCGCGAACTCGGTGACACGCAGGTGGCCGAGCGGCTGCAGGCGGCCGCTGAGCGCGAGGGCGACCCGCGCTTCTTCGGCAGGAACAACGAGATGTTCGGGTGGTGGACGACGTTCCCGACGGAAGGGCATCCGCGCGGACAGGCGAGCGCGAACATGATGGTGTCGCAGATCGGTCGACCCGGCGACTGGATCCGCTCGCTGCAGGCCCCCTTCATGGACAAGTTCACTGCGCCAACGGTCGAAGGGGTCGACTTCCCGGCGATGGGCTGCTACCAGGCGTGGAACGATCCGGCAAGCGGCACCCTCAACGTCGGCACATACGCGGCCTCATCGGACAAACGGGGCGCGACCACCAGCTTCCGCATCACGAACCTGCCGGACTCCGGCGCAGTGCGGATCACGGTCGATGGTCAGCCGTTCACGCGGTTCGAGGTCACGAGCGCGACAACCATTCGCATCGACACGACGATCGAGAACAGGCGCTACCGAATCGTGACCGGTTACCGTGGTGCGGACCGTCGAGCTGATGAGCGGTTGCGCGAACCGCAGGACCGGGCATCACTCGCAGGCGCTCCTGGCGTCGCGCAGTCCGCGCGACAGGCGGACAGCGGCGCTGAGTCAGGGCGTCCCGCGCCGCGCAACCTGTTCTCGACCCGGACGGTCGGCTGCGCCTGCTGCTCCGCGTAGCGAGCGAGGCTCTTCGACTCGCTTCGATCGCGCAGGACGCCGATGCGGTAACCGGAGCGGGCCGTGCTGCGGCCCGTCGCTCCGTCAGCGTTTGGCGCGGGCGACGGCCTCCTCGAGCTCTCTCACCGTGAACGGCTTCGGGAGGGTCTCGTAGCGAGCGACATCGGTCTTCCGCTCTGCGAGCGCCTCAGCGGAGTAGGCCGTCATGAGCACCACCTCGAGGTTCCGTCCCTCCGCGCGCAGGGCATCGGCGAGTTCCACGCCGGTCATTCCCGGCAGGATGACATCCGACAGCAGCACGTCGATGCTGGCCGCAGACGCCTGTGCGAGCGCGCGTGCGTCTTCTGCCGTGGAGGCAACCAGCACGTCGTATCCGAGCCGGCGCAGCATGGCCCTGGCGATGGTCTGGACGCCGGGGTCGTCCTCGACCAGCAGCACCGTCCGCAGTTCGCTGGTGTGCCGCAGCACCGGGTTCGCGTGCGCGCGGGTCTCGGCGGTGCGCGGCAGGAAGACCGTCATCTCGCACCCAGTTCCCGGTTGTGTCGAGAGGCGAACCCAGCCCTGGTGCTGGGTGACGCTGCCGTAGACGGTCGAGAGGCCCAGCCCGCTGTTCTGTCCGAACCGCTTCGTGGTGAAGAACGGGTCGAAGGCATGGGCCGCCACCTCCGGCGTCATTCCGCGTCCGGTGTCCCTCACCACAACGACGGCATAGTCGCCCGGCCGCGCGTCTGGCAGCGCGCTGGCCTCATCCTCATCGACGTGCACGTTGCGTGTCTCGATGTCGATGCGGCCCGTCGTGTCGATCGCTTCGCGCGCATTGAGGAGCAGCGCACTGAGCACGTCCGTGAACTGCGCCTGGTCCATCATCACGGGCCAGGCGTCCGGCGCCAGGTCTGTACTCACGCGGATGGTGGGAGGGATGGACGGTTCGACCAGCGCGAGCGTCGCACCCACGGCGGCGTTGAGATCCATGGCGGCTGGCGCGGACGGCCGCTTGCGGGCGTACGCCATGAGCTGTTGCGTGATCGTCGCGGCATGCCTCGCGGCAGTCTGGATCTCCCGCAGTTCCCTCGCCACGGGTCCACTCGCCTGCACGTCCATGAGGGCGAGGTCCACTCCGCCCAGGATCGCCTGCAGCTTGTTGTTGAACTCGTGCGCCACGCCGCCGGCCAGCCTGCCGACCGATTCCATCCGCTGCGCAGCGACGAGCCGCGCTTCGGCGTTGCGAATGGGCGTGAGGTCGCCGAACAGCGCGAGCACCTCACCACACTCACCGATCGGCGCCTCGTAGATGTCCACCCAGAGCCTGGCGCCGTCGCGTCGCAGCATCTCGGTCTGCACCCGCTGTCGCGAGCCGTTGTACAGCTGCCCGCCCGACGGAAGCGACGGGCGTCCACCGACGTGCAGTGCGTCGATCGGCGTGCCGACCAGCTGTTCCGGTTCGTAGCCGAAGAGCCGGCCGATCGCGGCGTTCGCCCAGACGATGGTGCCCGCGCGGAGACGGGCCACGGCCACGAGTTCGTTCTCCAGCACGACCTGCTGATCGCGTGCGTGCTGCTCGAGGATCTGGTTGCGCAGCCGAACCAGCTCCGAGATGTCGTAGGCCACCGAGCGCGACATCACGAACTCCCCGGCCGCGTTCCTCACCGCTGTCGCCGACAGGCTGATGGTTCGAACGAGTCCGCCCGGCCCGACGAACTCCACCTCCAGTTCGCTGATGGTGCCCCGGGTCTTGAAGACAGGAAGCAGGTTCTCGACGCGGGCGCGGCACTCGGGGGTCATGAAGTCGAGCGGCCCGAGCCGGCCGAGGACCGCCTCGCGCGTGGTGCCGAGCCATTCGAGCTCGGTGTCGTTGATCTGCGTGTACAGCCCGTCGGCGTCGATGGAGTGATACCCACACGGGGCGTGGTTGTAGAGATCGGACACCGTATCCGCCAGCGTCTTGATCCGGATTTCATCGGCCCGGCGTTCGCTGACGTCGATGAAGGTGGCGACGACGTGGGTGGGGCGCGGCGAGTCAGGTTGAAGCACCGGCTCCGCGTTCACCTCGATGAGGGCGCGAGTCCCATCGGGCCGGTGCACCGACATGAACACGTTCCTGACAGCCCTGCCGGTGGCGAGCGTCACCATCGACGGATGGGTGTCGCCGGGAAACGGCGAGCCGTCCTCGTGTTCGGCGCGCCAGCGCGGATCGACCGAGGTGCGTCCCGTCAGCTGGTCGAACTGTAGCCCGAGGATTCGCTCGGCAGCGGGATTGGCGAAGACGATCGCCCCATCCTGCTGCTGAATCACGACCCCTTCGACCATCGCCGCCAGGACTGACGGCAGTAGAGGGGCAAGCTTGTCCGGATCGGGAGCGGACATTCCCGACATCTTTGTGGTTTCCTCATCTCTACGATGAGCCGATCCCGGGCGCTCGTCAATCCGGTGTTACACGCACGGCGGTGCACAGGACCGCGGCCACATATGGTCGCGTTTACTGGCCGCCGACCTCCACCGAGAGCATCGACAGCGACCCACCCTCGAACCCTTCCACAGGGAACGAAATGCGATCCGACGACTGGTTCGTGCCGAGCACGTAGAGCAGCGGGAGGTAGTGATCCGGCGACGGGATCGCGAGCGCCGCGTCGCGGCCGAGCGTGTTGTAGCGCACCAGCGCCTGATGGTCACCGCCCAGCAGAAGCCCCCGGGCCTCGATCTCGAACCGCTGCGCCCAGTCGTACACCGCGTCCGGTTGTCCCCAGGCGTAGGTCCGCAGGTTGTGAATCAGGTTGCCGCTCGCGAAGATCAGCACCCCCTCCTCACGCAGCTGCGCGAGCTTGCGTCCGACCTCGAAGTGGAAGGCGGCCGGTTTCGTCGCGTCGATCGACAACTGCACGATCGGGACGTCCGCGTTCGGGTAGACGTGCGTGAGCACCGACCACGTGCCGTGGTCGAGCCCCCAGCTCTCGTCCAGCGTCACAGGGAGGGGGGCGAGCAGCTCCTGCACCCGACGCGCCAGCGCCGGATCGCCAGGCGCCGGATACCGCACCTGATACAGCTCCTGCGGGAAGCCGCCGAAGTCGTGGATGGTGCGCGGCGCCGTGCTGACGGTCACGCCAGTCCCGCCGATGTACCAATGCGCAGAGATCGCCAGAATCGCGCGCGGCCGGAGCCGGCGGCCAATGTCACGCCAGGCCTCCGTGAACGCGTTGGTCATCAGTGCGTTCATCGGGTTGCCGTGGCCGACGAAGAGTGAGGGCAGTGTGGTCATTGTCCAAGTCCCAGCTGCTGCAGGTACACCGCATTCTCCCTCGCCACCACTACACCTGAGAGCACCGGCACGCCGACCACCAACATCCTGTTCATGACTGCAGCCTCCTGCGCATCGGACTCGATGCTGCTCTCGCTCATCGCAAGCGACGGGCCGTGAGGACGGCTTCCGTAAGTCGTTGAATCCAATAGAGGGTCATCCGCGAGACAACCAGTCGTTCCATCAAAACGACTGGTCTGTTGGCGTCATTTTGATTGCAGACCGGCTCGCCGATCCACCGGATCGTGACGCGTCGTGCAGCCCTGCCATCGTGAGGATTCCGGAGCCGCCGCCGATTACTGACGCGTCAAGCCATGTCGAAGTCCGTCCGGATGCCGTTCGTCAAGCCAGGGGCCGACGCCCTTGCGGGAGCCCGTGTATGAGTTCCGTCTCCATCGTCAACGCCGGCGGCCTCTACAACACTCCGTCCCCCATTACGACGACGACGGATATCTCCGGATACACCAGCGACCAGATCCACGCGCTGACCGCGAATCAGGTGTCGTCGCTGACCACCAGTCAGGTGGCGTCGATCGCCACCGATGCCATTGCCGGTCTCACCTCGCGGCATCTGCAGGCGATGGCGACCCGCGGCGTGGCGGCGCTGACGTCGCAGCAGATCCAGGCCTTCTCCGCATCGCAGCTGAACAGTCTGAGCCGTGCGCAGGTCGGCACGCTCTCGAGCGAGCAGTTGAACGCGCTCACGTCCGATCAGTTCGCCGGGCTCCGTGCGACGCAGGTTTCGGCCATCAGCGTCGCCCAGCTGGCAGCCATGGACACGGGCCAGCTCGCGCAGCTGTCCGGCAGCCAGATGCAGGCGCTGACGACCGCGCAGGTGGCCGGGCTGACGAGCGACCAGGTGGCCTCGCTGGCCACGGACCAGATCTCGAGCCTCAAGGCTGCCCAGATCAAGGCCATCGAGACGGTGGACCTGCGGGCGCTGCTGTCCGGGCAGATCCAGGCGTTCACGCGGACGCAGATGGCCGCGCTGACCTACTCGCAGGTTGCGGCGCTGCAGACCTCGCAGGTCGCGGCGATGGAGGCGAACGACCTCGCCGGCCTGTCCGCGGCCCAGATCGCGCAGCTGTCGTCGGCCCAGGTCCGCGCGCTCGACACCGACCAGCTCGTCGCCCTGTCACCCACCAAGATGGCCGCGCTCAGCACGTCGGCCGTGGCGGCGCTGTCGTCCGATCAGCTGCGGGCGCTGACCGGCGATCAGCTACGTGCCCTGACGAACGCCCAGGTGGCGGCGCTGACGAGCGACCAGTTCGATGCGCTGGACACGGCGCAGCTGTCGGCCTTCAGCACGAGACAGGTGGCGGCGATCGAGACGGCGGACCTGGCCAGCCTGTCGACAGACAAGATCGCGGCGTTGACCTCGGCCCAGACGGCCAGCCTGACCTCCGCGCAGCTCCGGTCGCTCACCAACGGGCAGGTGGCCGCCATCGAGACCAACGATCTGGCCGGTCTCAAGCGCAGTCAGTGGGATGCGTTCTCGACCGGACAGATTCAGGCGCTCAGCACCGATCAGATCTCCAGCCTCAAGCGTGCGCAGGTCACGCTGCTCTCGACGACGGCCGTGTCGGCGCTGACGACCGATCAGATCGCGGCGATGAACGCGAGCCGTCTCCAGAGCCTCACGTCGCAGCAGATCGCGGCGCTCACGACCGACCAGCTCAACGCGCTCACGACCGATCAGCTCGTCAGCCTCAGGCCCGACCAGGTGTCGGACATCAGTGCGTCCAGGTTCGGCGCGCTGAGCACCGACCAGGTGAACGCGCTGACCGCCAGCCAGCTGTCGCGGCTGACCACGGCACAGTTGAACGCGCTCGATGCGTCGCTCCTGTCGGCCGTCTCCACATCCGGTCTCGGCGGTCTGTCGAGCGCGCAGCTCCGGTCGCTCACGACCGACCAGATCCAGACCTTCAGCACGGACCAGGTCGCGGCGCTCTCGGCCGGCCAGGTTCGCGCCTTCACGACCGCCCAGGTGGCCGCGCTCACGACCGGGCAGATGCAGGCGCTCAGCACCGACCAGTTCAAGTCGCTCGGTGCGTCGCAGGTCGGCGCGCTGACGACCGATCAGGTGCAGGCGGTCAGTTCCGACCAGCTCCGCGCGATCGATCAGCGCAACGTCTCAGCCCTCAGCACCGCGGCGCTCGCGGCGCTATCCACTGGTCAGATGGCCGGATGGTCCGCCCGGCAGATGGCGTCGATGACGACCGACCAGCTCCAGGCGCTCGGCGCGGCGAACATCGCCGCGCTCGATACCGCCGCGCTCAGCGGGCTTGGCACGAACCAGATCGTGGCCCTGACAACCGACCAGACCGCGGCGCTGACGACCGATCAGATCCAGGCGCTGAGCGGACGGCAGGTGGCGGCTTTCGAGACGGTTGATCTGAACAGCCTGACGAGCGATCAGGTGGCAGCACTCACCGGGGGCCAGGTCGGCGCGTTGACCCAGTTCCAGGTTGGCCGCCTCGGCACCGCGCAGCTCGCAGCCATCGAGACCAACGATCTGCAGGTGATGCGGACGTCGCAGCTGGCGGCGCTCACGACGGGGCAGGTCGGCGGCTTCACGACCGACCAGATCGGCAGCTTCCTCGCGACGCAGATGTCCGGCTTCGGCACCGCGCAGCTCGCGACGCTCTCGACCGATCAGATCGACGCGCTGACGACGACGCAGCTCGCCGCGCTGCGCGCGGCACAGTTCCGCAGCCTGACGACCACCCAGATCGCCTCGCTCCTGACCGACCAGGTCCGGGGGCTGACCACTGGCGCGCTCGCCGCGCTCACCACCGACCAGGCGCGCAGCCTGACGACCGACCAGGTTGCGGCGCTCGCGACGAACCAGATTGCGCGTCTGAGCACCGGCACCGTAGCCGCCCTGACGACCGACCAGCTCGGTGCGCTCACGACCGACCAGGTCGTGGCGTTGACCAGACCTGCGGTCCAGGCGTTGACGACGAGCCAGCTGCTCGGTCTCTCCACCACGCAGATCGCGGCCATCGACACCGGAGACGTGGCGGCGATGACGTCGGCCCAGCTCAATGCGCTGGCGAGTGACCAGATTGCGGCGTTCACGACCTCGCAGGTGGCGGCGCTCACGGCGACCCAGGTGTCGACACTCGACGTCGACCAGATTGCGGCACTTCGCACCGATCACATCGCGGCCATGACGTCGCGGCAGCTGAAGAGCCTGACGGGCGAGCAGGTGGCCGCCCTCACGACCGATCAGGTCGGCGCGATCGAGACGGCCGACGTCCGGGCCCTCGGCGCCACGCAACTCCAGGCGCTGCGTGCGGCGCAGGTCGCGGCGCTCAGCACCGACCAGATCGCCGCGCTGCGACGCCCGCAACTGGCGACGTTCGGCACCGACCAGATTGCGGCGCTGACGACCGAGCAGGTGCAGGCGCTCGGGACCGACGTGCTGCCCGGCCTCAGCACCACGCAGGTCGCCGCGTTCGGCACCGCGCAGATCCAGGCGCTGGGCACCGCGCAGATTGCCGGTCTCTCGAACACGCAGGTCGCCGCGCTGTCGCCGGAGCAGATCACCGCGCTCACGACCGACCAGCTGGCCGCGCTCGAGACCAGCGACGTGGCCTCCCTGTCCTCCACGCAGGTA
>Ga0075152_10001086_pt1 | contig 19674 bp, 20 predicted proteins | sample JI61114C2DNA_FD_70964 | JGI IMG/M metagenome (GOLD analysis project Ga0075152, IMG submission 70964) | Wastewater effluent complex algal communities from Wisconsin, to seasonally profile nutrient transformation and Carbon sequestration -... | ecosystem: Engineered > WWTP > Effluent > Algae...
CAGGGCGCGGATGAACTCCTCCGGGGGGAGCACCGGACGCCGTCGCACCGCCTCCTCGATCGCCTGCAGCCGTTCGGACATCATGGCCTCGGCCACGGCCCGCATGACCTCCTCCTTGGTCGCGAACCGCGCGGTGACGGCGCGCTTTCTCAGCCCGGCTTCCCGTGCGATGTCCGTCAGGGTCGTGGCGGCGTAGGTCTTCTGGATGAAGCAGCGGCGAGCGGCGTCGACGATGACGCGGCGACGCAGCAGTCGCTGGGTTTCACGATAGGTGGGCACGGAGTTCCCTTTGGATGCAGAAGTGCATCAAAACCCTAGGGGGCGCAGAGCGCGCGTGTCGAGCCGCTTCTGCACCCGGATCAACCAGGCGTGCCGATCGCCTGACCTCGATCTGGTCGAGAGGGCGCCGGCGTTCAGCCCAGCGCGCGGCCGAGCAACTCGCGGAGCTCCTTGTAGTGCCTCTCGGCCGCCGCCTCCTGGTAGCGCCCGGGGGCGTCGGCCATGGTGTAGCCGTGCGGTGCGTCCGGGTAGGTCGCCAGCGAGTAGCGGACGCCGGCGGCGTCCAGCGCCTCGGCGAGCTCGGCCTGGGCCTCGGGCGTGGCGCCGGGATCGGCGTCCGCGAACCGGAACAGCGCCTCGCCGCGCACCCGCTCGACGTGCCGGAAGGGGTTGTCTGGCTCGTCGGCCGACAGGCCGCCCGCGTGGAAGACGCCGACCGCCGCGACGCGCTCGCCCAGCTCCTCGGCGATCAGCAGCGCCAGCATGCCGCCGCGGCAGTAGCCCGTGACGCCGACCCGGTCGCCGGCCACGTGGGGCTGGGCGGCGAGCCAGTCGAACCAGGCGGCGGCGTCCGCGGCGGTGTCGGCCAGCGGGACGGCGCGCGTCCACTCGAAGGTCGTCCGCATCGCGCTCATCATCTTGTCGGGGTCGCGCAGGTTCATCATCGGGATCAGCGGCAGCCCGTGCTCGCGGTAGACCAGGTTGGGGGCGAGCACGACGTAGCCCCAGGACGCGATCCGCGCGCACATCGCCCGGATCTGCGGCCGCAGCCCGAAGACGTCCGGGATGAGGAGCACGGCCGGGTGGCTGCCCTCCGCCGGGTGAGCCAGGTAACACGCGGCGTCCCCCGCGGCGGACGGCACGTCGATGGTCTGCTGCACGATCTCCATGTGCTCACCCTTCCTTGGACGGGGCGCGTCCGGCAAGCCTTTCGGGATCGGCGGCGAAGTCGACCCAGCGGACGGCGTCGACGAACCGGGACGCGGTCAGGTCGGGTCCACCGCGATCTCCATCAACGCTCCGTGGTAGAGGCCGCCCAGCACGGTGGCGAGCGCGTCGGCCCGCAGCAGCGCCTCCTCGGGCGGCAGGCCGACGTGCTCCAACCACGCCTGGGCGTAGGCGGCGAGCAGCGCCTGCTGGCGCGCGGCGTACTCGGCGATGACGCCGACGAGCTCGGGATCGCTGAGGAAGACCGACCAGGAATGCACCCTCAGCGGCGCCAGACTGCGCAGCCCCATCGCCGCGACCAGCTCGCGCAACAACTCGTCCGGCGGCACGACGGGACGCCGCAGGCTCGCCTTCTCGATCGCCTCGGCGCGCTCGGCCAGGAGGATCCCCGCCACCTCGCGCATCACGTCCTCTTTGGTCTCGAAGTGGGCCGCGACCGCCTTCTCCGTCAGGCCGGTCTCCTTGACGATGTCGGCCATCGTGGCGGTGGTGTAGCTCTTCTGTAGGAAGACGCGGCGCGCGGCGTCCGTGATCTGACGCCTGCGCAGGAGACGCTGGGCCTCGGTGTAGGTCGGCAACTCCACCTCCTCGGGGTCGGCGACATCACCCTATTCGCATGCAAACGACCTTGTCGAGGTCGAATCCGGGCCGCTCAGCGGTGCAGGCTGCGCAGGATCACGTCGACACACGCGTCGTAGCCGAGGCGTCCGCTGTTGAGGCAGAGGTCGTACTCGCGGTAGTCGCCGAACTCGGTGTCGGCGAAGAAGCGCTGGTAGCGGCGGCGGGACTGGTCCATCTTTGCGATGTACGCCTCGGCGCGGCCGCGCCGGACGCCGTCCAGCTCGACGGCCCGGCGTACCTTCGCCTCGACGTCGGTGCTGTACACGAACACGCTGCGGCTGCGGAGGCCGGCGGTCCGCAAGATGCTGTCGGCGCAGCGTCCGATACGGGCTCGGCGTGATCGCCGCCCCCGCGCTCGGGCCGACGCTGGGCGGCTACCTCGTCGAGTACCTGAACTGGCGGCTGGTGTTCTACATCAACATCCCGGTCGCGATCCTCGGGGTGGGCATGGCGATCGCCATGTTGCCGACGTTCGCGCGCCAGCCGACGTACCGCTTCGACGTTCTCGGCTTCCTGACGGCGGCCGGCGGGCTCGTCGCGCTGCTGCTGGCGTTCTCCGAGGGCGAGTCGTGGGGCTGGTCCAGCTACGGCGTCGTCTCGCTGATCGCGGCCGGCGTCCTGCTGCTGGCGCTGTTCGTCGTCATCGAGCTCGAGGTCGAGCACCCCCTGCTCAACCTGGACGTCTTCCGCTGCTTCCCGTACGTGAACTCCCTGGCCATCATGAGCATCGTCCAGATCGGCATGTTCTCCACCCTCTTCTACATCCCGGTCTTCCTGCAGCTGGCCATGGGCCTGCCCGCCCTGGACGCCGGCATGCTCGTCCTGCCGCAGGCGCTCGTGATGGCCGTGATGGCCCCCCTGTCGGGACGCATCTACGACCGCATCGGCCCGCGATGGCTGGTCTTCACCGGCCTGCTCATCTCGGCTTACGGGACCTTCCTGCTGACCGGCCTCAACCCGAACGTCAGCCGCGGCCAGATCATCCTGTGGACGTGCGTGCGCGCCTTCGGCACCGGCCTGTCGATGATGTCGGTGATGGCGTCCGGGACGGCGGCCCTCGACCCGCTGCTGACCTCCAGCGGGACGGCCATCAACAACGTCGTCCAGCGGGTCAGTTCGGCCCTCGGGCTGGCCGTCATGTCGGCCCTGGTCACCACCCAGCAGGCGCAGCTCGCCGCCGACCGCGGGGCCCTGTTCCAGGCGACCGACCCGCGATTCGCCCGCCTCGGCGTCCTCGGGCTCTACCAACTCAGCCGGGCGGTCAACCTGGACGCCGTCGTGAACTCCTACACCAACATGTTCCGGGTCACCTCCCTCATCACGCTGCTCGCCGCGTTCGGCGCGCTCACGCTGCGCAGCGGCCCCGTCCGCCGGCCGGCGGGGGCGTCCGCGGCCGTCATGGACTGACGGCCCCGATGGACGGGGCCGGGGGGTTACCCCCTAGCCTGGGGCGATGTCCGAGCCCACCCCGCATGAGGAGCCGCGCCTGGGCGCGCCCGCCGGGGGGTTCGGGGCCGGCCTGGGGTTCGCGGTGCTGTCGGCGGCGTCCTTCGGCACCTCGGGGACGCTCGCGTCCGGGCTGCTGCAGGCCCACTGGACGCCGGCGCTCGCCGTCACGCTGCGGATCACGATCGGGGCGGTCGCCCTGCTGCCCGCCATGCTCCGCGCGCTGCACCGCCGCTGGCACCTGCTGCGCGACAACGCCGTCATCATCGCCCTGTACGGGGCCCTGGCCGTCGCCCTGCCGCAGACCTGCTACTTCTTCGCCGTCGAGCGGCTGCCGGTGGGCCCGGCGCTGCTGATCGAGTACATCGCCCCGATCGCCGTGCTGGGGTGGCAGTGGGCGCGGCACGGGCAGCGTCCGACCGTGCTGACCGTCGCCGGGACGGCCGTCGCGATGGTCGGCCTCCTGTTCGTGATCGGCCTGACGACCGACACCCCGCTCGACCCGATCGGGGTGCTGTGGGCGTCCGGCGGGCTCTTCGGCGCCGCTGCGTTCTTCGTGCTGTCGGCGCGCACCGACACCGGCCTGCCGCCGATGGCGCTGGCCGGGGGCGGGCTCACCGTCGGCGGGGCGCTGCTGTGGCTCGTCGGTGCGGTCGGCGTCCTGCCGCTCGGGGTGGGGGACGCCGTCGCCCACTACGGCGGGACGGGCGTGCCCTCCTGGGCGGCGCTGCTGGCGCTGGGGCTGGTGTCGGCGGCCCTGTCGTACTCGGCCGGGATCGCGGCGACACGCCGGCTGGGGTCGCGGCTCGCGTCCTTCGTGGGGCTGGGCGAGGTGGTCCTGGCCTTCGGCTACGCCTGGCTGCTGCTCGGCCAGACCCCGAGCGGCACGCAGGCGTTCGGGGCCGTGCTGCTGCTGGCCGGGATCGCGCTGGTGAAGTGGGGCGAGCCGGCGGCGTCCTGACCGTTCGTCCACAGGGGGCGTCCGGCCGCTGAGAACTGTCGGGGGCCATCCGTATGATGCTGCGCATGACACCCCAATTCCCTGTGCCCACAGCCGCCACGATCCTGCCGCCCAGCCCCCTGGTCGTCGGCCAGGCCATCACCGGCGCATTCGCCATCATGCGACAGCGCTTCGGCCTCTTCGTCGCCCTCGCCTTCGTCCCGGGGCTGATCGCCGTCGCGATCGTCCTCGGCGTGCTCGTCGTGAGCGCCGCGGCCATCATCGGCGCCTTCGCCGGCACCCGCTCCGGCGCCGAACCGGGCAACGTCGTCGGCGCGATCGCGCTCCTGGTGGTGCTGATGCTGGTCGGCACGCTCATCGCCGCGGCCGTCCAGATCAAGGCCAACGGCATGATCGTCCTGCTCGCCCACGAGACGGCGCTCGGACGCCGCCCCGACTACCAGGCCCTCAATCAGGGCACCCGCGGCATCGTGGGGCGGACGTTCGTCCTGATCCTCGCGGCCGCGCTGGCGTATCTCGTGCTCTCGGGCGTCGTCTTCGGGGTGCTGGCCGCCTTCCTCGCTCCGTTCACCACGACCACCGGGTCCAGCACGTCGGGCGGCTCCGCCGTCGGAATCCTGGTTCTCGTCCTGCTGATGCTCGCCATGGCGGTGGCCATGGTCTTCCTGGGCACCCGCTGGCTCTACCTCACCCAGGGCCTCGCCATCGAGGGACGCGGCGGGTTCGCCTCGCTCGGCAATTCCTGGCGCCTGACGAAGAACGACTTCTGGCGCACCCTCGGCTGGTACCTGCTGGCCAGCGTGGTCGTCGGTGCCGTGGTGGGCGTCTTCGAGACGGTCAGCATGGGGCTTCTGACCCCCTTCATGAACGCGCTCACCGAGGGCAACAACCCCCTCGCGGGCGTCGGCGGCGTCCTGATGTTCGTCTACGGCCTCTTCCTCGCGGTGCTGCAGGGCCTGGTCGTCCCGTTCCAGCTGGCCTACACCACGGTCATGTACATCGACCAGCGCCGCCGCAACGAGCTCGCCGCCGCCGGGGTCCCGCTGCGGTGGCAGCCGCAGCAGTACCCGACCCAGCCCGGCTACGGGACGCCCACGCCCGGCTACGCGGCCCCCACTCAGCCCACCGCCGTCCAGCCCGGAGCGTCCGCCTACGGGTGGCAGCCCCAGGCCGGGACGCCGCAGCCCGCACCGTACGCGCCGCCCACCCAGCCCGCGCCGTACGCACCACCCACCCAGCCCGGGGCTACGGCGTCCGGTTGGCAGCCGCCGACCCAGCCCCCGACGGGCGGCGTCCCGCAGCCCTGACCCTCAGCGGCCGAAGGTCAGCGGGATCCGCTGGGCGCCGAAGTCGCCCGGCTGAGCGTCGAAGTGGCCGGCCAGCGGCGTCCCGCAGTCGGGGCAGCGGCCGGCGGCGTCCAGGCGATAGGTGACGAGGTCGTACCAGTCGCGGACTATCAGCGTCGCGCCGCACGCCGCGCACCGCGTGGTGTCGCCGTCGCGGTGGTGCACGTTGCCGGTGTAGACGTGGTGGACGCCGGCGTCCCGGGCGATCGTGCGGGCGCGGACGAGCGAGGCGAGGGAGGTGGCGGGCACGTCCCGCAGCCGGTGGTCGGGGTGGAACGCCGAGAAGTGCAGCGGCACGTCGGGCCCGAGTTCGGCGACGACCCAGGCCGCCAGCGCCTTGAGCTCGGCGTCGGAGTCGTTGCGGCCGGGGATGAGCAGGGTCGTGATCTCGACCCAGACGTCGGTCGTGCGCAGGTAGGCGAGCGTGTCGAGCACAGGTCGCAGGCGCCCGCCGGTGAGGGTGCGGTAGAAGTCGTCGGTGAAGCCTTTGAGGTCGACGTTGGCGGCGTCCATGCCGGCCAAGAAGTCCTCGCGGGCGCCCGGGTTGATGTAGCCCGCCGTCACCGCGACGTTGAGCACTCCGCGCGACCGGCACTGCGCCGCCACGTCGAGGGCGTACTCGGCGAAGATCACCGGGTCGTTGTAGGTGTAGGCGACGCTGCGGCAGCCGTAGGCGACGGCGGCGTCCGCGATGGCCTCGGGGGACGCCGCCGCCTGCAGCTTGTCGAAGGAGCGGGCCTTGGAGATGTCGTGGTTCTGGCAGAACTGGCAGCCCAGGTTGCAGCCGGCCGTGCCGAACGACAGCACCGACGTGCCCGGGTGGAAGTGGGCCAGCGGCTTCTTCTCGATGGGGTCGATGCAGAACCCCGAACTGCGGCCGTAGGTCGTGAGCACCAGGTGCCCGCCCTCGTTGGCGCGCACGAAGCAGAACCCCCGCTGCCCCGGCCGCATCGTGCACTCGCGCGGGCACAGCTCGCACCGGACGCGTCCATCCTCCAGCGCCACCCCGTACTTCGCCGGGTGACTCAACCCCCACTCGCTCTCGGTCACCGCCCTCACCTTCCCTCCCTCACTCCCACACCGGCGTTAACAGCACGTTCACAGAGGCATATGACCATGTGAACGTGCTGTTAACGAGGCTCCGACCATTTCTGGACCGTGTAGCGCTCCAGGCGGACGTCCGGGCCCCAGTAGGACGCCGGCAGCCCGGCCTTGCGCTTGAGGTGCGCCATGAAGTCGCGCGGGTCGGGCAGCTCGTCCCACACCTGGGGCAGGAACGTGCCCCGCCGCCCCGGCGCGGTGAGGATCACCCCGTCGACCCCCGGCCGCAACTGCGCGACGGCGTCCGCCTCGTCGGCGAACGTCACGGGGCTGGACGCCGACAGCAGCGACACCTCGACGCGCAGCCTCGGCAGTTCGGACGCCGCCACCGGAGGGAACCGCGGGTCGCCGAAGGCGGCGGCGCGGGCGTTGGCGACGACGTCCTCGCCGACCCCCCGCCACGCCTGCAGCGAGCCGATGCAGCCGCGGAGGCGTCCGGCGCTGGTCAGCGTGACGAACGTGGCGCCGGGCTCGCGCAGCCAGGGCGCCTCGGCTGCGGGGGCGACCCGCCCGCGGCCGCCGACCAGTTCCCTCTCGATCGCGCCCCGGGCGAGCGTCAGCAGGACGCGGCCGGCGTCCTCGGGGATCATGACCCCTCCACGAACCCGAACGAGGCGTAGCCGACGACCCGCGACCGGTCGCCGGCGGTGTCGCCGGAGTTGCAGGCGCCCAGCAGCACCGGACGCAGCCGGTGGGCGGGCGCCGCCGCCAGCAGCCCGTTCAGGGGCGAGGCGCCGCACGCCTGGTCGTGCCGGACTGGCCAGCGCAGCGCCAGCACCGCCTCGACCGTGGCCGCGTCGATCGCCTTGGCCTCTGCATAGCGGTGGTAGTGCGACAGGTCGGAGCTGATCACGACGACGGTCTCGTCGCCGCCCCAGAGCGCGTCCAGGACGTGGGCCACCTCGTGGGCGGGCGCGTCCCCGACGGCCAGCGGGATGACCGTGAACTCCCCCAGCGCCCGCTGCAGGAACGGCAGCTGCACCTCGAGGCTGTGCTCCTGTGCGTGCACGTCGGGCCTGGTCACGACGTGGTCGATGCCCTCGGGCGCCTCGACCGGCACCTCGCCCAGCGGCGTCCCCATGGCCTCGCAGCCGGGCAGCGCCAGGCCGCGCACAGGCACCCGGTGGCAGGGCCCGAGCAGCACCACGCGCGTGATGCGGCCGCGCCCGGGCGCGAGCGTGGCGAACCCCAGCCCGGCCACCGCCCCCGAGTAGACGTAGCCCGCGTGCGGCACGACCAGCGCCTTGGGCCAGGCTTGGGTGCCGTCGGGACGGGCGGCGTCCAGCGGGGCCCCCGCGTCGAGATAGGCGTCGACGGCGTCCGCGAGGACGCGCCGATCAGCCGGGTAGAACAGGCCCGCCACCGCGGGCGGACGAACCGGGAGCACCATCGCCAGCACCTCCAACCGGATGTGACCAGCCTAGTCCTGGCCGCCCGAGATGGACCCGGCACCCCAGCGTCAAACCAGGTTCGGGATGGGCCGCTCGGCCATGAGTTCGCGGACGATGCGCACGGTCTCGGCGGCGACGGCGTCCTGGGCCTGCTCGGTGGACGCGCCGATGTGCGCCGTCCCGTAGACCCCCGGCAGCCCGATCAGGTCGGAGTGGAAGTCGCCCTCGGTGCCCGGCGGCTCGTCGGGCCAGACGTCCATGGCGAGCCGGACACCCTTGGTCTCGATGGCGTCCTTGAGCGCGGCGATGTCGAGCAGTTCGGCGCGCGCGGTGTTGACCAGCAGCGCCCCCGGCCGCAGCGCGTCGAAGAACGGCTTGCCGATGCGTCCGCGGGTGTCGTCGGCGAGCACCATGTGCAGGCTGACGACGTCGGACGCCGCCGCGACCTCCTCCGGCGAGTCGAGCCGCAGCAGCCCCAGGTCGGCGGCCTTCATCGGGGTCAGGCTGCGCGACCAGCCGACGACGTGCATCCCGAACGCCCGGGCGCGCGCCACCAGCTCGGCCCCGATCGACCCGACGCCCACGACCCCCAACGTGCGGCCGTACAGCCCGGCCGCCTTCGCGAACTCGCCCTTGCGCCACTGGCCGGCGCGGAGGGCGTCCAGGTTCTCGGGGAGGCGGCGGTCCATGGCCGCGATGAACGCGAACGCCAGCTCGGCGACCGCGATCGAGTTCATGCGCGGGCAGTTGGCGACCGGGATGCCGAGGCGTCGCGCGGCCGCGATGTCGATGTTGTCGTAGCCCGACCCGGCGCGGATCACCAGCTTCAGCGGCGCCGCCTCCAGCACCTCGGTGGGCGCCTTCGTCGACCGCACCACCAGCACGTCCGGGCTCAGCCGCCCGACGGCCTCGACCAGCGCCGGCCCCTTGACCCCCGGCTCGTGCGACACCCGGCAGCCGAGTTCGGCCAGCCCCGCCAGCCCCGCCGCCTGGAACGGATCAGCGATCAACACATGCATAAGAGCACCGTAACGCCGCGGCCCGGGGCGCCGTCAGGGCCCGCCCTTTCTCCTCGGCACGGAATAGTGGTGAGTTCGTTGCGCGAGACGGACAACGAACTCACCCGAGATCGCGGGGACGCACCATCAGCCCGCGTTGACCGCCGTCAGGAAGGCTTTGAGCAGCGGCCCGCACGTCGTCGCCCCGAAGTCGCCGTCGGCCACCAGCACCGACACCGCGAGGTCACCCTGGATGGCGATCAGCCAGGTGTGCCAGTGCTGCGTCCCGTTGACCATGAACGTCGCCGTGCCGGTCTTGGCCATGATCTCCCCACCCGGCGTCCCCGCGAGCGCCGACGACGCCGTCCCCTCGGTGACGACGCCGCGCATCAGCGTCCGCAGGTACTCCGCCTCGGCTGCGGTGATCGGGTTGGCCGGCGCCGGGGCCGCGGACGCCGCCGCCGACGGCGAGCCGGACGCCGGGGGCGCCGCGGCGTCCCCGGTCAGGAAGACGGGCGTGACCAGGCCGCCCTTCCCGATCGAGGCGGCGACGTTCGCCATCCCGAACGGCGTCGTGAGCACCTTGCCCTGCCCGATCAGGGACGCCGCGTGCTCGGTCGCGCTGGACGCCTCCGCCGGGACGCGGCTGGTGGTGCCGATCACCCCGGCCGGCACCGACTGGGTGAGCCCCAGCCCCGCCGCCGCCGAGACGAGCTCGGCCTGCGTGACCGTCGCGGCCTGCCCCAGCACGGCGGTGTTGCAGGAGTGGGCGAACGCGGTCGTCCACGGGATGCTGCCGAGCGCCGAGCTCGGGTAGCCGTCGTCGTTGTTGAACGTGTAGCCGTCGATGGTGATCGAGGCCGGGCACTCCAGGGTCGAGGTGGGCGTCAGCCCGTGCCGGATCATCGCCAGCCCGCTGACCGTCTTGAACGTCGACCCGGGCTCGTAGAGCGCCTGCGTCGCCGTGGACGCCACCCCGTCCGACCCCGGCCCCGACGCGATGGTGAGCACGGCGCCGTCCGAGGGCCGGATCGCCACGATCGCGGACGCCGGCGTGGTGTTCGCCAGGATCGACTCGGCCGCCGTCTGCAGCCGTGCGTCGATGGTCGTCGTGACGTCCTTCCCGTCCACAGCGACGACCCGCTTCAGGTCGCGCGCCTGGGACCCCTCGCGCAGGATGGCCTGGACGACGTACCCCGCCGAGCCGCGCAACACCTCGTCGCGGGCCAGTTGGAGGCCGCCGGTGCCCACCAGGTCGCCGGCGACGATCTTGCCCCCGGACGCCGCCACGGCGTCCGCGGACGCCTCGCCCACCTGGCCCAGGATGGGCCGCAGGAACGAGGACGAGAGGCCGAGGGCCCGCGTGACCTGCAGCGAGTTGACCCCCGGCAGCGACTTCACGGCGGCGGCCGCGGCGGCCTGCTTCGGGTCCTTGACCCGCAGGACGGCGGCCTCGACGAACGCCTTCGCGCCGGCGGCGGCCACCTTGCCGGCGTAGGTGTCGGCGTTGACCGCGGTGCCGGCGGCCGTCAGGGCCGCCGCGAGGGCGCGGGCCGCGGGGTCGACGGCGGCGGCGTCCAACCGCGACTTGTCGATGCCCACCCGGATGGCCGGCTGGTTGAAGGCCAGCGGCGTCCCGCCGGCGCCCAGGATCGAGCCGCGCGCGGGGGCCAGCCGGTTGACGAGCAGGCGCTCTGTGTCCTTGAGGTCGGGCGCGACGGCGGACGCCGACCAGCTCGCCAGCCAGCCGTCCGCGGTGAGCTGCAGCGGGACGGTCACGTCGTAGGCCCACGGCTCCTGGGTGGGCGACGGCGTCCAGACGTAGTGCAGGGCGGCGTCCGCGTACCTGGCGTCGGAACCGGGCTTCACGCCGGTGACCGTCACCGCGGGCTTGATCCCGCCCATGCCCTTGACGATCGTCGCGTACTCGACGGACGGGGCGGTGCCCGGCGTCGCGTGGAAGTAGGCGTCGACGATCGTCCCGGACGCCAGCGACGCGGCCAGCTTCTCGGCCAGGGTCCGCTGCAGCCGCGCGTTCTCGCCGCCCTTCCAGACCAGGTAGCCGCCACCGCCCCCGGCGACAAGGAGGGCGGCTGCGACGACGGCGGCGATGACGATGGTGCGGCGACGGGGCATGCGGCTATCTCACCACGCCGGGCGGACAGCCTGCGCACGAAGTGCGGCGGCCGCCGCAAAGTGCCTCTTGAATCGTTCCGTGGACACAGTCGCCCCACGTCATGCGCAGACCAGGGTCGTAGCCGGTCAGCCCAGCGTCACGACCGCCGTGTCGGCGAGGGCCTGGGCGATGGCGTCCTTGGCGGCGTCCGTCTTGAGGTAGGACCAGTCGGCCGAGCTGCGCAGGTTGCCGACCTCCAGCATGACCCCGGGCGCCCCGGAGAGCAGGTTCAGCCCGGCGATGTCGTCGCGCGGGAAGACGCCCGTCCCGTCGCCGACGTAGGTGGACCGCGGCAGCGGCGTCAGGCTCCGCAGCCGGCTGACGAGCGTCTTCGCGACCGTCACCGAGGGCGCCTCCAGGGAGGCGTCCGCCATCGCCGTCGACACGATCACGTGGAACCCGCGCTGGCTCGCCCCCAGCGCGCCGTCGCCGTGGATCGACAGCACCAGGGCGACGCCGCGCCGGTTCGCGATCGCGGCCCGCTCGTTGACGCACGGTCCGACGCCGCCGTCGCTGGGACGCGTCAGCACGACCGTCGCCCCTTGTGCACGCAGGAGTTCGACCAGCCGGACGCCGATCGCCCACGTGAGCACGTGCTCGGCGGTGCCGTCCACGGCCTCGGTGCCGGAGGTGTTGCACGGCTTCGTCGCGCCGTTGCCGGCGGGCACGAGGTGGTTGTCGATCGACGGCACCACGACCCCGTTGTGCCCCGGGTCGACCTCGATCAGGCGTCCCGAGAGCGGCCCGGACGCCGTCGGCGCGAGTTCCGCGCCGCCGGTGCTGGGCTTGTCGTAGGCGCCGGACGCCGCGTCCATCCCGTCCAGCGGCGCGCCGGTGGGCGCCGTGGTGCGGGTCGTGGTGTTCGTCGAGGTGGTGGGCGCGGACGCCTCGCCGGGCGTCGCGGTCGCGGACGCCGTGGCGTCCGTGGGCGAGGGAGTGGTCAGCGACGGCGTCCCCTCGGTCGGCGATGCGGACGGCGTGGCGGCGTCCGGGGTCGAGGCCGAGGGCCGCGCTGTAGCCGACGGGGGCGTGATCCCGCAGCCGACGAGCAGGGACACACCCAGCAGCCCGGCCGCGAGCCCCGCGACCGTCCGGCGGGGGCGGCGTCCCCGGCGCGGGCCGGGCGTCACTTCGTCTTCGTCGGCGTCGCGGAGGTGGAGGTCGACGGCGGGAGCACGATGTTGCCGGCGCCCGCGGCGACCCCGTCGGCGAACTCCTGGAGGCCCTCCGGGGTCGACAGGATCGACCAGTCCGGCTGCTGCACGATGTTGCCCATCTCGATCAGCACCGCCGGACCGGTCTCCATGGTGTTCAGGACGCCGAGCATGTTGCTGTTCGCGATCGTGCCGTCCTTGTTGCTGCCCACGTAGTTGGAGATCGGGATCTTCGAGTGCGCCGCCACGGCCTGCACGAGCGTCTTCGCTGCGACCGTCGACGCGGCCGCCACGGCGTCCCCGCCCTTCATCTGCTCGCTGTGTTCAACGGAGAAGCCGCGGTTGGTCGGCTTGTCGTTGCCGTCCGCGTGGATCGAGATGAGCAGGTCGGCGTGCCCCCGATTGGCGATCTCGGCACGCTCGTCGTTGCAGGGGCCGTAGCCCTCGTTGTCCGGCCGCGTCAGCAGCACCGTGGCGCCCCGGGCGCGCAGGATCGTGACGACGCGGCTCGCGACGTCCCAGGTGAGGTCGGCCTCCGTCGTCTTCTTGTCCAGCGCGGTCGAGCCGGCGTTCTGGCAGGGCCGGCGTCCGGCCTTGTAGTACGCGATGGTCTTGCGGTAGAGCAGGTCGGTGTCGTACTTGCCGCTGTGGCCCGGGTCGATGGCGATGATCTTGCCGTCCAGCAGGCCGCTGCCCGTGGGGGCCAGCCGGACGCCGCCGGTGCTCGGCTTGCCGTACGCGCCGTCGGCCACGATCGTCGGGGTGGCCGACGCGGTGAACGCCGGTGCGCCCGAGTCCACGGGGCCCCCGCCCCCGCGCGAGGGGGCCCCCGTCGACGCGGCGGCGCATCCCGCGAGGGCGAGGCACAGGGCGGGGACGAGGGCGACAGCGCGGGCGATCCCCCGGCTGTGCGGGCGGCGTCCGAATGTCACGTCAACTCCTGGTACTGCCCGGAATCAACACATCCGGACTTGTGGCTGACAACGATTGTGACCGAGCCCCTTCCGAAACCAAAGCGGCGCGGCGGCGTCCCACAGCATGCTCTCAGACCGGAGACGCGCTCAGCCCTTGCCCGTGGGCGACGCGGACGCCGTCCCGGAGCTCGCCCCGGACGCCGACGGCGACGGGCCGGCGGTGGTCGGCTCGGGGGACGGGGACATGTACTGCGGCTTGAGCAGGGTGTCCTCGATCGCGGCCTCGAGGGCGACGGCCGTGGCCTCCTGGCGGGCCGGGTCGACGAGCCGGGCCAGATCGGTGGGGTTCTTGAGGTTGCCCATCTCGATGAGGGCGCCTGGGGCCGCGGTGAGCCCCGCCAGGACCATCAGGTCGCCGGGCCGCTCCCAGACGGCCTCCGGCTTGCGGGGCACGTAGTTGCTGACGGGCTCGTCGGTCATCGCCTTCATGTTCCGGACGATGTTCTCGGCGAAGGCCAGGGAGCGCTGCAGCAGCTCCTTGTTCGCCTTGCCGCCGCCGATCTTGCTGTCGATCTGGGTGTGGAAGCCGACCGGGTCGGCGATGCCGTGGCGTCCCAGGGCCTGCCCGTCGGTGTGGACCGAGATCAGCAGGTCGGCGTCGGCCGCGTTGGCGAGGCGGGCGCGGTCGATGTTGCAGGGGCCGAGGCCTGCATCGTCCGGCCGGGTGAGGATCACGGTCGCGCCCTTGGCTTGCAGCACCGCGGCCAGCTTCTGGCTGACCTGCCAGTTGAGTGCGTGTTCGGTGACCGACTGGTCGGCCGTCTCGGTGCCGGTCGCCGAGCACATGAAGGGGCCGAACGGCGTGTCGCCGCGGTGGTTGAGGATCGCCGGGTTGAAGCCGCCGTTGTGCCCGGGGTCGACGACGATGACCTTGCCGTTGAGTGGTCCGCCGGCCGTCGGGGCGAGCGTCGGGCCGCCGGTGCTGACCTTGTCGAAGGCCCCCGACGGCATGATCGTCGGGGTCGCCGCCGGGGTGAAGGGGTACGCCGGGGTGGCGCTGGTCGGCGTCCGCCCGCCCGCCGCGGACCCGCCGCCGGCCGACGGCCCGCCCGTCGTCGTGCCGGACGGAACGGCGCAGCCGGCCAGCACCAGGGCGGCCACCGCGGCCCCCGCGGCGCGCGTCAGGCGTGGTGTGGGTGTGCTCACGGACGGCTCCTCGGCCATCCCGCGTTCACGAGATCGGAGGGTCGATCCGGTGGCCTGGACGCCATTGTGTCCGATGCGGCCCACGATCCCGAACTCCGACGCGCCCCGCTCCGACAGATAGACGCGCCCCCCACGCGGGTGACAGACCCAGTAGTGTCGCAAGCGACGTCACCGACTGGAGTCCGATGCGCGACCTGACCTACCTGATCGGAACGACCCTCGACGGGTTCATCGCCGGCCCCGACGGCGACTTCTCCGTCAAGTCGAGCCCGCCCGACCTCATCGCTGCGACCGCGGAGCTGTACCCCGAGACCTTCCTCGCCCGCGAGCGGGACGTGCTCGGCCTTGACGGCCCCGGACGCCGCTTCGACACCGTGCTCATCGGCCTCGGCACCTACTCCATGATGGCCCGCCTCGGCGACACGAGCCCGTACCCGCACCTGCGGCAGTACGTGCTCACCGGCGGCGACGAGCCTCCGGTGCGGCACCCCGACATCACCTTCGTGGACGCCCCCGCCGCCGAGTTCGTCGCCGACCTCCGCCGCGAGGACTCGAACCTGGGGATCTGGCTGCGCGGCGGCTCCCGGCTGGCGGCGTCCCTGGTCGACGAGATCGACCGGCTGGTGTTGCGGGTGTGCCCGGTGATCCTGGGCGGCGGCGTCCCGCTGTTCGCGCCGACGATCACGCCGCACCCGCAGGAGTTCCTGTCCGCCCGCACGCTGCCGTCTGGGGCGATGATCGTCAGCTACCGGCGTCCGAGCGGGCCCTGTCAGTAGGGCTCAGGCGTGGGCGTCCACCCACCGGCGCAGCGCGGGTAGCGGCAGGGCGCCGCGCTGGACGCCGACCTTCTTGCCCCCTTTGAACAGCAGCAGCGTGGGGATGGCCTGGACGCCGAAGCGCGCCTGGGTGCGCGGGTTCTCGTCGACGTTGACCTTGACGAGTTTGAGGCGTCCGGCGCGCTCGGCGGCCAACTTCTCCAGCAGCGGCGACACCTGGCGGCACGGGCCGCACCAGGGCGCCCACAGGTCGACCAGCACCGGGATCTTCGCCGAGTCGGCCACGGCGTCGAAGTCGTCGTCTCCTGCGTTGGCGACCCACGGCAGGGGCTCCTTGCACTGCGGGCAACGGGGGACGCCGCCGGCGACGGCCGGCACCCGGTTGCGCGCCCCGCACCCGGGGCAGGTCACGATCGCGTTGGCCATGGACGTCAGGGTAGCCGCGCCCGTGGATCATCAGGCGGGGAGAACCCGACGCCAGACCGCCGACACGCCGCGGTTTCCTGTCTTCGTTCGCGTCCGGCGTCGGATTTCTCCCGGTCCGGGAGGTTACTTGGCCGCGACGGCCTCGGCGCGCATCGTGGCCCGGGCGCGGGCCACGACGACCAGGCCGGCGACCACGCCGAGCGCGATGGCGCCCAGGGCGATCGGCAGGGACGCGTGCAGGCCGAGGAGCGCGTCGAACGAGAGCGCGCCGGGGCCGGTCAGCGCCAGCACCGCGCCGAGCACGCCGTAGACCAGGGCGAGCTCGTAGCCGCCGTTCTGGCCCCAGATCCCCTTGGCGGCGTGTACGGAGCCGGCGACCAGCATCGTCCCGATGAGGGCCGCGGCGGCCAGGGGCGTCCCGAGGCCGAGGACCAACAGGACGCCCGCGCCCAGTTCCGACGCCCCGGCGACGAAGGCCATGGGCTTGCCCGGGCGGAAGCCGATCGAGGCGAAGAAGCCGCCGGTGCCGTCGAGCCCGTGGCCGCCGAAGGCGCCGAAGAGCTTCTGGGAGCCGTGGCCGACCAGCAGGAGGCCGAGGACGAGGCGAAGGAGGAGCAGACCGAGATCCATGAGAAGACTTTCCGTGTGTCGTCTGATTACCGTTGAAGTCTAAACCAGTTTGATTGAAGCTTCAACATTGCCCCAGGACTCGCCTTCAGTCCTTGACGAGGGCGGGCCAGCTCCTGGAGAAGTAGTCGACGAAGGGCTCGCCGAGATGCTCGGCGCGGAGGTGGTCACGCGTGACGGGGAACGCGGGGGCCGCATAGGCGGCGTCCGCCATCGCATGGCGCGCGAACGCGTGGTCGGCGATCGCGCCCTTGCCGATGAAGGCGAGGTCGGCGCCCTTGTCGAGGACCCACTGCACGGACGCCACGCTCGAGAGCGCTCCGGCGACGCCGAGGGCGGTGCCGTGGCGGTCCAGGCCGAGGAAGTGGTCGATGAGCAGTGGGCCGCCGGTGGCGCCGGCGGGCAGCTTGGCGACGTCCCAGAGCGAGACGTCGACGTAGTCGAGGTCGCCGCGGGCCAGGACGTCGCCGGCCAGCCGCACCATCTCGCCCAGGTCGACCCCGAACCGCTCCGGCGACAGGCGCAGGCCCACCTGGAAGGCCGGGCCCGTCGCGGCGCGGACGGCATCGATCGCCTCGTGGACGATGCGGGTGCGTCCCGCGAAGTCGCCGCCGTAGGCGTCCGTGCGGGTGTTGTGGGTCGCGTCCAGGAACTGGCCCAGCAGATAACCGTGCGCGCCGTGGAGCTCGACGCCGTCCATGCCGGCGCGCTCGGCCCGGGACGCCGCGGCGGCGAAGTCCTCGACCACCCGGCCGACCTCGGCCGTGGTGAGGGCGCGGGCGCCCGTGGCGGCGTCCGCCCAGGGGGCGACCACGGGCTCACCGGAGGCGGCGGCGTCCGCCCGAAGCCCGCCGTGGTGCAGCTGGACCGCCACGACCCCGCCCGCCTCGTGGACGCCGCGGGCGAGGGCCTCGAGGCCGGACAGGTGGGCGTCCGAGGAGACGCCGAGCTGGCCGGACCACGCCTGGCCGGCCCGGCTGACGAACGCCGCGGCGGTCATGGTGAGTCCGAAGCCGCCGCGGGCGCGGGCCAGCAGCCAGTCGATCTCGGTCTGGGTGAGGGTGCCGTCCGGGAGGCTCTGCCGGTTCGTCATCGGCGCGAGGGCCAGTCGGTTCGGCAGCGCGCGTCCGTGGCGCAGGGGGATCGGGTCGCTCAAGGAGGTCACCTCCTCATTCAAGACTCGTGGACGCCCGCGCGCCAACTCCGCCGCCCGCCCGATCACGTGATCCTGTTGAACGCCGATCACCGCAATAGCGATCGTGTCCTGGCGTGACTCCTATTGCGGTGATCGCGGACGGGGGGCTCGATCTCCGCAATAGCGTTCACGCTCCGGAGCGAGTCGCCTGCCGGTGATCAGGTGGACGCCGATCACCGCAATAGCGTTCGCGTCCTGGGGTGACTCTCATTGCGGTGATCGCAGATGGCCGGCTGGATCACGGACTGCGGTTGTTCCTCGTCTTTCGGACGCCGATGCCCAGCGCATGGGCGCATGGCGCCACGAGTGGGCAGCGCCTCGCACTTCGGCCTTAGCCAGAGGCGTCCGGTGGGTGGTTGAAGCCGAAACCACGGCAAACGGCGCCTGGCCGCCGCGTTGGACGGAGCGGGACACGTCGCCGGTGGATCGCCCACCGTCCCCGGCCGCCGGAACACGGCAATCCGAGAGTGAGCGTTCGCTCACTCACCCCGCCGGGCGTGGCCGGACGCCGCGGCGCCCGTTGAGTGGCGAAATGCCGTGTTCCGGACGCCGCCGCGTCTGTTGAATGGCGGAAAGCCCCGTTGCCGGAGCCGCACCCCATGGGCGTCAGCCCCGCAGGTCAGCACATCGGGTCTGCCGGGCGCGCACGCTTGATCGTCACCCGGAGGTCGCCCACTGCCCCAGGGCCGTCGCGATCGCCGGCATCATCCGCCAGGCGAGCGCGACGAGCGCCGTACTGGGCAACCCCAAGATCGGGCCGAGCGTCAGCGAGACGGCGTGGCCTGTCTGGTCGGCGGCTGCGGCCCGGGTGAGAGCGAGACCCGCGCCGTCCGCCGGCGACCGGCCGACCATCCAGCCAGTCACGTGGACGGTCAGATGCGACCGGGCGCGGTCGCCCAAGGTGATGGCTGCACCTGCGGCGCGCAGGGCCAGCGTGCGCAGCGCCGCCAGATGGGCGTGTGAACTGCGTGACGTTGTCATGTTTCACATGCGGGCGGGGCCCGAGAGTTACGCGGCTAGCCGATCAACTCGTCCCGGTCAACCGATCGAAAATGGATTGACTGACCGTCAGTCAGTTGTATCGTGGACGCCGTGGTGAGGGTCTCGAAGACACCGGACGTCCGCCGGGACGAACTGCTCGACATCGCGCTGAACCTGTGCACGACGGTCGGCTACGACGCCATGGCGATCGACCAGGTGACCCGTGCGGCCGGCGTCGCGAAGGGCACGTTCTACTACCACTTCTCCTCGAAGCAGGACATGCTCACCGCCCTCGTCGCCCGCTTCGTCGACGACCTGTTCGCCAACCTGGACGCGACGGCGTCCACCCTGATCGGCACCGGCGCCGAGCGCTTCCACGCCCTCCTCGGCTCGGCCACCGCCTGGAAGACCGCCCGCGTGGACGACGCCCTCGCCTTCGTCCCACTCCTCTACAAGCCCGAGAATCTCGAACTACGACACCGCCTGTTCGACTCCTGGACGGCCCGCACCCGCGGCGTCTTCCTGCCCCTGGTCACGCGCGGCGCGCAGGACGGCTCGTTCGACGTCGCGGACGCCGAGGCCACGACCGACCTCGTGCTGGCCCTCTGGCTGGACGGCTCGTCGCGCATGTACGACCGGGCCCTGGCGTCCGACGACGAGGACGCCTTCGTCGACATCGTCACCCGCGGCATCGCGGCCCTCTCGGCGGCGGTCGAGCGCGTCCTCGGGGCAGCCCCCGACACCTTCACCGTCCCCTACGACCACAGCATCGTGCGCGCCATGCGCGTCCCCTTCCTCGCCGCCCTCCACGGGACGGCCCCGATCACCAAGGAGCCCTCATGAACACTCCCGACAACAGCAACACCGGGCGAGGTGTGTCGTGAAGCGCGGACGCCTCATCGCGGGCGGCATCGCGGTGGCCGTGCTCGCCGCGCTGGGCGGCGGCTACGCGTTCTCCCAAGCCAACGCCAAGACGACCATCAGCACGGCGACCGTGGCGACCCAGGATCTCGCCGTCACCGTCTCCGCCCCCGGCACCGTGGACGCCGCCGCGCGCACCTCGGTCTACTCCCCCATCGCCGGGACGCTGACCGCCGTCAACGTCACCGACGGCCAGGCCGTCAAGGC
>Ga0075152_10001087_pt1 | contig 19626 bp, 30 predicted proteins | sample JI61114C2DNA_FD_70964 | JGI IMG/M metagenome (GOLD analysis project Ga0075152, IMG submission 70964) | Wastewater effluent complex algal communities from Wisconsin, to seasonally profile nutrient transformation and Carbon sequestration -... | ecosystem: Engineered > WWTP > Effluent > Algae...
CCACTCTATTCCCGGGAGTCAATAAGGGCTTTGGAAAACTTTTGGAGAATGTCAATGCGAAAGACTGTTTCAGTGAAGTGAAGGAAATCAACCAAAGACCGAGAATTCCCGAGGAAAAGGTGAATCCTCTCGCCAACCTTATGATCGTTGATTCATTCGAAAAGGAATCGCCTGGAGCATCTCGCCCAAGCATCTCGGGAAATAGCCCTTCAAGACAAATCGATCATGTCCCACTGCACATCCTCAAAGAACTTTCACCTGAAGATGTCTTCGACGCATTTTTCTTTGACGAAGATCGAGAAAGAACCAGCCAGAATCAACTTGACTACTCCATGAGCTTCTCGGAGTTCAGTCGGATAGCTTCCCGTCATTTCCGGGACATCGAAAAACTCGAGGAGATCTTCGAAGCATGCGATAAGCTGGAAAATGGGACGATCAATTGTCTCGATTTCGGAAAGGCGCTTGACAAGTATCTCCAGCAAAACCCCAAGCTCCATCCGAATCCAATCCGCTAGATCTTCAGCCTCATCGATATCAAGCAGAAAGGTTATTTCACATTGGAAGACTACCAACGGTTCCTGGAGCAAGTGCTGGAAAGCGAGCAGTAAAATTACGAATCGGTAGCGAGATTTGCCTACAGGTAGCCTAAGATTAATACAGACTGTTCGAAATGGCAGACCTCAACAGCAACAAGCAGGTGGAATACTGGGGACTCTACTTCACGTAATGAAAATCATAATGCAGGAAGGAAACTGAAGAATTTCAAAGCTTCAGCGAATACCTCGAACAGTTCGAGTTTGAGGTGGAGATTTGACATTTCATTCATCATGCATCTTAATACTCCCTTCAGACCAGTTACATACTCGTCGAATTGCTTTGCCTATTCATGACGGGCGATTTTCTCTGAAGAATGCGATCGATTGGACCGACTATCCGAATGAGGCACTCACGATCAATGCTGAACAGTTTGGAGTTGGTCTGAGTTACTTTGTAGTGTACCAGAGAGACAATCGACACGTGAGACTATTCGCCAGTCAGGAAGGATTAAATACCAAAGTAGCTGCCCTCCGAGTAGTATTCGACGTTCTCTTCCACCAGTTTCTAGTCGTTGACTGTTTTATACGCAGAAAGTCGTCCTCGGGAGACAATGAATACCTTTTGATTTGATTCTCCCTCCTTAACGACGTACTCGTTTGAATAGGCGCAAATCTCCTTGGCTGTGTCGACTAATTGATTCAATTCCTGGGTATCAAGCTCATGGAAAACTTAGATCTTCGGTAGAGTCTCAGCCAGAAGCTGTCTTTTCTAGTTTGTCGAGGCATGAACTGCTCTCGAGAACAACTAGCGACTCAATGAATAGACCACTGAAGACTTTCTTGCTCGGACAGACTATTGAGATTGATGACCATATAGTAGCGCCAATTCGCCAAACGAGTCACCAGGAAGAAAGGTCTTCAAAATATGCTGCCGTCCCTAGACAGTAAAGGATGATTCGAGCTCTCCTTGATCAACCACAAACATCCTCTTGCATTCCTCTTGAGAGTTTATTAGCATAGTCCCTGCTTCGATTATCTCTTTTGGCATTGCGTCAATCAGACTATTGGTTTGCTGATCATCGAAGTTGCGAAACATGAATGAGTCCTTGAGCTTTATGAGGATACGAGTTTTTGTCTATTCGCTCTTCTTCTGGATTGGCGGCTGCACCTCTTCCGCATTATTCGTTCGGCTGTAGACCTCTGTAGTGATAGCCTTTCGCCTCTTCGCAAGGTACGATCTCTTTCTAAGGGCAAGTGTTTAAGCTGGAGCCTGCTCATTGTCGCTATCTGACTCCACAGGCTGCGCTGACAGTTTGGTCTTCATCTCGTAATCATCAAACCATTTCCTGCAGAATGGCACGACGTCAGTTGGACGCCTTGTCACGAGTTCAGTTATTAACCTTTCGAGATGAGGACTAACATAATCTTTGACGTAGCGGCGAACCTCTTCGTTATGAACCGGCATCATTTACGATATTGAAATGAACAATATCAAACAGCTTCTCCGCCAATTGTGTTTGGATCCATGAATGCTGGCTTTGTTTGCCTCTGAGTGCATATTATTTCTTAGGTAGGGAAAGATGCTTCAATAAGCAGACGAGGTCGCTGGGAAAGAATCCCATACCGGTGCTGCTGATGCTTCACGAGTTGAACTGTTCAGTGTACCTTCTCTCATAAGCATAGGCTGAAGCTCGCACAAACAGCTTGTTTGGCTTGCTACCCAGTTGCCAATCCGACGAATTGAATCGTGTCTTCTGTCCGGCCTTTAATAGCGATAGTTACCCAACCATCAACTCTCAGCTTGAGCCATCCTTCTCGATTGGCTAGCTTACTGCCGCTCATCGAACCAATTCCTCTCAGCTCATGATATCAGACTCCTATACAAGAGATCGAGAAAGGCCACCAAAGCCAATTGCTCTTCTAGAAAACCCTACCGAATAAGATAAAGCATTCATCAACCTCGTTGAGACTGTATCGGTTAAGCGGGCGCCAATCATCACAATTGTAAATCCGCCAAAGCAGCTTGAAGAAGTAGCTGCAAAGCCATACACACGCAAACAATCCTCCTCAGTTCATTTGAAAAGGTTTGGCCTTCTCACAGCCCCTAGCCAGCCTGAAGAAGAGCATTCCTATCGATCGGAGTATCTAGAACCATCGAGGAACGAGTCACCGGTCGAATAGGCAACCTCTGAAGACCATAACCCTCACAATTTGAATGCCAGACCAGACAAGAATATGAAGAAGATAATCTTCACTCCATTCAAACGCATCCTTCATGAACCAAAGCTGAAAGATGACTACGGCATCGATTTAACCGACTACTTTCGCATATGCCCTAACACTCGTTATGGACATCGGACCTGGATGGACTTCGAGATCGTATTCTGGTTTGTCGAAGAGCGATACAGGCAGGAGCAGGGAGCCTTCAAAAGATTCTTGGATTATATGAATGGCTGCAGGAAAGACATTGACGACTACGGCAGGACATCTTATGGCAAGCTTCAAGATAAGGAGTGGCTCAAGGTGTACAAAAAATACACGGAGTGTATTTACAAGGCGATGAACTCCGAGCAGACAAGTGAAGGACGGTTGGGAATACTTTACGGCAAGCGGTGCCCTTCCCAACATGCGATTAAAAACCTAGAGGAGAAGAAAAGCAGGTTCATTAAGGCGAGATTGATTACGAAGGATGAATCTGTATGACGGATAACGGCCAACACTTGACAGCTATTTGCTTTGTATTTGGCGAAGATAGTCAACCAGTCTTTTAGAAACTTGTCGGAGAGACAACTTTTGTTTTAATAATGGGGACTCATGGTCAAATGTAGCCCCCCCGGAAATGCTTTGTACTAACCGGACTGCCACATTAAAATAAAGGTGGAATTTGCCGTCCGCTAAAGTAAAGTCCCTCTACTTGGTCTTGGCCGATAGGAATCGTCGAATGGCATACCAGAGGAATTGGAAGCACATCAAAGAGGAGGTCATGGGCAAAGGGTTAATTGCGAATTTCAACACAAAAAAGCACATGAGGGATAAGCTAATATCCACCGGTAACAACGAAATCATTGAACACTACTAACACGATTCATATTGGTCGGATGGTGGAGGTCAAGGTCGAGTCCAAAACAAAATGAGGCACCTCTTGATGCGACTTCGCATGCAATTGAGACACCCTACCGATGGATAATGATAGTGGTCTGCAAGTACAGCATATATATTCCAGCTGAGCACTATCAAATCTCATCCTATGCCTCGAGCACGGGAAAATCGCCAATTTCGAGTGAGTCAGGTCTTGCGAATACTGCGTGCTTCTACTCGGCTTCGAAGTATTTGATTCCTTTGAAAATGCCGTTATTGTCTCCGTACGGCCCATCCAAAAGGATTCCAATGAAGTATCCATAGCCCATGCCAGGTACCCTTCCGACATACATGACAGTCCCTCTTGCACCGCTGCTGACAAGCTTGCAGCGTTCCTTTTCCTTGATGCACTCCGCGAGATTCTTCATGTATTCGTCGTCTCCATCTGCTGCGCTCATGGCGGCTTGGAGATTCTTATCAAGCAGACCAGGATTCGTTTCGAGGATATGCTTCTTCCACTTTCTAAAGTTCTCAGGAATCTTATCGTAGTCTTACTCTGAGATTACGTATTTGTCTATGCTTGCTAAGTCCTCAATCTCCTTATGAATTGAATTCGGGTTGAGGTCCATGACAAGAATGATGTTTCCGTTCTGAGCTCCGTAGAAAGCTAGTGTTCGGTTGTCTTCCTCCATGCTGGAGATCACTTTGCCCTTATCATCCTTCAGCACAAGCCTCATGAACTTCACGTCCGACCCGTACCTCTTCTCGATGTTCTCCTTGATGGAGAGGATACTTTGAAAGGGATCATACCGAACTTAGGGAATCTTGGAGCTTGAGATACTATGCTCAAGGTTAAGCTTGATGAACTGGCTATTAGAGCCTGGTGCTGCCATGTGTGTGGTTTGAATTGATTATGAATGTGTCAGACACGTTTAAAAAGGAAATAGGTAGCACTCATCAGAATTAATCTTTTACTAGAATCGTAATTCTCTGCAGTCGGCGTGTTGACTCCGCTAAAGTTAATCCATAGGTCAGCTAAGATTACCATAAGGCCAGTTATGACTCTAAACAACCGAATAATCCGCGATAGTATAGTGGCTATTATCCCTGCCTGTCACGCAGGAAACCCGGGTTCAATTCCCGGTCGCGGAGTTTTTTTTGTTTTTGCTGAGAGATCTCGCATGCTCCATGAAGTTTGCAGGCAACGCAAATCATAATCTACTTGAATTTCAAACCAGCCTATACTTGAGCCTCTGGGCTGATTGTTTGCGAAGCTTGGGTATATGAGGAGAACGGGCTAATTCGCCAAGCTGACCTTGGTTGGCCTGATCCGATTTGACTTTGTTGAGGCTGAAGGTCAGTTCAAACACTTCGTTCTCTTTGTCATCGATCTTCGCTTGCTCCTTCTTTGATCTTTTGCCTGGTCGTTCGAAGAGTTTGTGGAGTGGCATCTTTATCGATTCAGCTTTCTTCACCAATGGGTCTGTGTTGGGTCGCTCTATCATTGGCTAAAGCATTCGAAATATTTTCGTGGCTGGCCTCATGGCAATAGGGTCTTTCATAAAGGACAAGCAATTTGTGCTGTTCATACAGTGCCTTTTTGGAAGTGAATGCTCATGGGCCAACCCAAAGAAGTCTTCAGGAAAGTGCTTGCTGCTGGGACTGACCCGAAGGATCATTCGCTTGTTTTTGGAAGACGCGGCTGCTTTCTCGAGGGAATGCTAGTGGCGTGAATCCCCAGAAGCATACAGTCTTGGGAACACAGATTATGCGTGGTGCTGCTTGCTGTCAGTTATTTCATCTTTTTGCTTGAATCGCTTCGTGAGTAGCATGTTTACGCTTGATGGAAAAATGTTATTCAGACTTCCACAGGAAGAATAATAATTGGCGTCACAGCCAGCCTCAAATACCCATGTTGATCGACTCAACCTTGGGAGGATTTGCGGAATTGTTGCTTCGCATTGATATTCGTTTGTCTTTGTGGTAGGGAGATCCACAAGCCGTTCAGTAGTCTTTCGTCATTTAATAATTTTAACTCGAAGGAATCGAGATGTCAACTCAACCTGATGTACAATCTTTGTAAACGGAAGTCTTCTCGTCTTTTGAAGTTCAGTCGGCTGAACAGTTCCGGAAGGAGAACATCCATGTCAGAATACGAACCCAAAGAGGGGGTTAAGCTTGCAGCGATTCGCTCGATCAATAGGGGAGTCAAGTACGCATTCACAGCTATGCAGATACAACGATTTGAGCTTTATCACAGGCAGCAGTCTTAACAAACTACGCAAGGAAGAGGGTTAGTCCGAGAACATCGAGTACGTTACATCCCATGATTCGCTTGCCAGCATTCGCAAGAAACATGACGAGATTCGCCGTAACCGACTGAAGCGTTAGAACGATCTTGAGCATATGAAGGTAAACCTCAGGCTTATTCCAGGAAGAGCTACAAAAGTTGAAGGAGGAGGAGAAGCAATACACCGGAAGGAAATCCGATGCAAACGAACTCACAAAGGAGCTTGAGCGAACCATTATTGACAAGAGGCACCAACTGGATGAGGCTACCTTTGAGAATCGATCGATGGTGAACATTGTGCACCGTATCAAGCACGATAAAGTGGTGTACGACCAACGAAAATTTAACTTCGAGAAGGAGCTTGAGTTCCTGAAGAAGAAGCTTAATATTGTCAAGCGGGAGGAGCATTCAGTTGGAGAAAACGCTGATCGTGCCAAGAAGGTGTTCGAGAAGTTGGCAAGTCAACTCAAAACAGAGAGTAGAGAGCGAATAGAGCATCTCGCAAACCTTCAGAGCAGCATTCAGACGAGAGTGGAACTCAAAGAAATGACGAGCACACGAGAAATTGAGATCCACGAAATTGCGGAGCGAGCGATGCAGGACAAGGACGAAAACGAGAAAAACTGGAAAAAGCTGTTGTCAGTGCATAAGTTCGTGAGTATGGTGCTGCGGGAGAAGATGGAGAGAGAAATGAGTAAGTTCAAAGTAGTCGAAGTCGCATTCAAGAACATCAAAATTGCCACAGGCACTGCCGACACTGTCGAGCTGGTGAACAAGTTCCTCAATAAGGAGACTGTCTATGGTGAGCTCCTCAGCAAGATTGCTGACTCAGAGAAGAAAATTGACACTCTCAAACACGAACACGAAGATTTGGAACGACAGTGCCGCAAGATTCAAGAGGAAATGGATCTGTTTGAGATTACCAAAAAGGGTAATCCCGATCTGAGCAGTAATTACAAGCTTATGCAGAGGAATTCAAGCAGCTGGATAGCTATGAAGAAAAAGGGAAGAGATCGTAGCTGCTGAATCAAAAGACATTCCAGTGGGTATTGAAACAGCTTCGAAAGGTTTACAAGCAAGAGAAGGGCAAGATTAAATCGCTGAAGTACGGGGAAAGTCAGTTAAGCCAAGCCCTCTAGTAATTGTTTGTTTGGTTGGAAGCCAATGCGGAGAACACAGATGAGGCATACGAAGATGTAATGAAAGTGAACACTACAAGCAGCGGACAGTTGGAGCTAAACTTACGAGTAAAGGACAAGACAATGGAAGATGAAGAGACTGAAGATCCCGATGCTGTGGGTACAATTACATTTAACAAAGGAATCGAGGAAGAGGAGTACGTCGAGGGAGCCCGCACTGACCTGATAAAGCAAAACGATAGGTTTATGAAGGACCTCAAGAAGAAAGCTGAGATTGCTTTGAAACTCAGGATATAGATGGCTCCAAAGAAGAAAGAGGAAGGACCACCGATGAAAATTGCTCCGAACCCAGCCAGTACACTGGAATGATGGTTGCTTCCTTGACTCAATCGCTGCAAAAGCTAATTATATGCCTTCATTTATTGATGCAAGATCAGCGGACGAGATCCACAGGGTTTAGGAAGTATGGCGCAAAAGAACCTAGTGCCGGCAAGATGAACAAAACAGCTGCGAATTTTCCTTTTTTCCAATACTCGAAGACATTGAACAGAAGGTAAAGCAGCATCGAAGCTGCAATACAGCCTGTCGATATGAAGTCAGCTTGGAAGAAGTTGATGCAGATTATAGCTCCGATAGCGTAAGGCATGAAGAACAGCACTTTGTCCTCCAGGAGAAACATCCTTTCGCTGAGAATCCTCGTCTATTCGTCTTCTTCCTTCGGATAACATTACGCTTACCTCTTTGTGTTCAGTACTCTCCGGAAGATTCTTGTCCTTCTCTTCGTCTTATTCTCCCTCCTTTTTCTCGTTTTCTCCCTCGTCCTCATCAAACTTATAAATTAGGTTGTCGTTGGTCTCCTTCTTCTATTCACCCTCCTCTCCTTCTCCCTTCTATTCGTTCTTCTCTTACTATGGCTCTTCTTATTCCTCTTCAGTGAACTTCGGGTTTTTGAGTTTCTTGATTGTACGATACACACTGAACCCGAACCCAAAGACAAAGAGCGTGAGGAATAAGACATGCGTTATGAGTGAACTAAAGTAGAATGTTTTGCTCATCGGATATGAAGCTGGGAGGCTGGAAATCACTGGCATTCCGCCTAGAGTCGGCGTTAGGAAGTTCATATTGCGATTTTCTAAAACAGAATAATATTTGGAGAAGAACGATGACTTATCAGATCAAATTATGAACGCCAATTCAGGAAAGGATGAGTCTTTTCAGAATCCATTATTGAACTGTCGGAGCTATGTGCAGCATCTCATCAGAACGCCACATGCTGTGCCACATTTCTTTGTAAACCAATGTCGTTTTGTCTTTGGACTTGGCTTATCGATCGAGATCTACTGCCAAAAATGGGTCAACTACCTTTTCCACTCCTCCCATGAACATGAGATATGGGGTCGAGAGTTGAGCAAACATGGTTTCGCATTCGTCGATAAAGTTAAGAACCGCTCGGACGGATCCAGGGATGATCTTTCCGGTGTAGTTCAACGGGTCATCCTCGAACCTGCATTTCTTGTGCTTCAAACAGAAACTGCTCCCTCCCTTGTTACTCAACTCAAGTGTTGGCACTAACCAACCGATAAACTTTGCGATCTTTTTCATTACTGGGCTGGCTTCTGGATGTTGCCGAATTGAAGGAGCAAACATGATGAGACCCGCATACGGAAATTTGTTGTTGATGGCCATTCGAAAAGCAATGGCACCTCCCATACTGAGCCCTGCTAAGAAGATTTGTCTCACCTTGTACTTCTCCACCAGTTGAGTCAGTACTGCTTCTGCATCTGCCAAAAGCACATGAACGTCTTCAATATAACCGCGTTTTTCATTGGTTTTGGTAAGACCGAAATTTCGGAAGTCAAGACCGACTGCCACCATCGAGTTTTTTCGAACTACTTGCCGAGCGAAGTAAGCTGATGGCCCTGAGTGCCCGTCCATTCCGTGCATGATGAAAAGGAGTCCTTTGATATCACCAGCCGGCTCTTCATAGGATATATGGTGCTGGACACCTCTTGCTTCGATGAATGCTTCGTTCGGGTACTTATCCTGGTAAGTATCGTAGTCTCCTTCGACTTGTGGTATCTTCAAAACTTTCTACCTCCAGTCTGATCGATCTTCCAAAGGTATTTGCTTGAGGCCTTCAAAAAAGTTCTCAGGTTGCATGCCCTATTATTATTATCTTGTTGAAATGTCAGACATCGAGGAGTTCAACGATGACTTCAATAACATCATCCACATCAACATCAAGCAATTCAAGACCAGGAAGTTTGCGACAACTGTATCAGGCATCCCCGAAGAATTCGACTATCCCAAGATTCTGAGGTTCTGGAAGAAGACGTTCAATTGCAACGGGCGTATTGAGGAGAAGGACAAGGTGAAAAACAAAGACAAAACCAAGTAAGAGCGGGAGAAGAAGGATAACTAAAAGAAAGTGTTGGTCATAACCATCAGCGGTGACCATCGTGAAGAGGTTTCGAAGTTCCTGCAAAATGAGGGTATCGCACTCCGAGAAAACATCAAGGTCCATGGTGCTTGATTGCCTGAACGACTGTCTTGGAATCTAAATATCACGTTGGTCTATTTCAGAGTAAAAAGCCAGCATGGCGATCACTTTACGAACTTCTTGTTTTGTTGAGCAAATTTGCTCTTGTCAGAACGCTTCTTTGAAGTTTTTGGTTGACGAACTTCCATCTCAGGAAAGTCGTCTTCGTACTGGCACGAGATGTACTCTTCGTAAGGAGTCTACTATGGTGAGTTCACTGGGCTTGAACGACGTCCCTCGAGGAGCTCTTCGATCTCGAGGATTCCGAAGTTAATGGTTTCCATCAAGGCGACGGCTTCACTGATGCTTCCAGCCTGGTCAAGTAGCAGGCAGAATAACTAGAAAAGCTCTTCCAAATCTTGTTGCCGATTCTTTAGGTCGCTCAGTACTGCCTTGGAGATGCATGCCTTGACTGAAGCCTCTCGCTTCGTTTGAATTCTTGAATTCAAGCTCAGCAACTTCATTTGCAGCTGATTTCGCTCTGGATAGAGATGGTCGACACAGGGAGGATGGTCAGCTTCCTCGTTGTTATGCTCAAGGGTGTTTCTGGATACTTCTCCGATGACTTGAGAGCACATTGGACATTTGTTATTGACTTCCAGCCACGGTAAAATACACGTTCGGCAGAAGTGATGCTGGCATGCAAGTACCAGCTCATCCTTGGCTGGGTGGAGGCAGATGACGCAATCGATTGTCATTCCTGATTCTATTACTATATTGCCGGACGTCAGCACAACTGAATATTACGTAGCTGATCAATACGGTTGATTGCAATCTCTTTGATTAACCTGAACGTCATTCTTGAATTATGGATCTATTGGTGAGTACAGAGCTACCTAAGGGGAGGGGAAGAGGATCACCGATCATTCCAAAGACTTGGGTATCTGCTTCCCATGGTATTCTAGTAGGTTGTCAACCAACTGTCCAGCAACCGTTTTATCTAGTGTCTGATAGTTTATTAGGTTCCAAATAAAAGGAGGGTACCATGGCGGAGTCTTACAAGCCAAAACGCCTAACGACGCAACACATCAGGGATCCACCAAGCCATCCCCTTGATATACGCGAAGTGAGAACCCAGAACACCATCAATCCAATGAACACTAGCCATATCGTTCGTAGCAGCGAACACAACGTGCCTTCATTACACTTCTCTCATGGTATGCTTGGCACCCAGAACACTTAACCACAAAAAGCAAACTCTCAAAGATTGGAGGCAGGAGAACAGCGAGATGAACCGAACCCGCTGCCGAACCCTCGAAACCTCTACGAATAGAAGTAGCGGAGTTACAAGAAGCAGATCCAGTAACTACAGGATCGCTACGAGACACTAAAACTCAAGCACAAGCAAGCATTGATGAGTATTAGCCACCTGCACGGGAAGCTCAAAATGTTCCTCAGCGAAGATCAGATAAACTCTGATGCCATCAAGCTCGTTGCTGAGGAAACGGAGAAAAGCTATCGTGAAGTCTACTAGACGCTCCGCAACAGGACTGAGAACCTAATTGCTAGGCACCAAGTACCGATAAGGACACTGCTCGAACAGTATGGATGCACCTACGAAGAATCCAGCTTATAGGGCTTCAAAACCGAGGCTGAAATCATATAGATGCTGGTTGGCAAGTTCAGTGAAAAGGCCGATGTGCTTCGGCAGTATGAAGCATAGACCAGCGAAAAGCTCGCAAGAAGCCGATAAGAATTCCTGGAGTTGCAGGATTCCATCAAATACATTGTGGAGACGAACGAGCTTTATAAGATCAGAGAAGCGAAGTACAAGGAAAAAATGGACGAAGTGAAACAGGAGTGGCAGCAGGTCTGCGAAAAACTGGCTCGCAAGGACCTAGATAGCTAGCAATGGGAGAATCAAAACTACACCCTGAAGCAGAGAATACAGGAACTGGAGTTTGAACTCTCAAAGTTCGAGATGAATTCGGATTCAAAGCAAGAGTCTGAAAGTGCTGAGGTGAGGGCACTGCAAAGCCAGCTGGCTGACATGACCAACAGAGTCTCTGAGATCCATCTCAAGTATCAGCATTTGTATGCTGCCTACTAGGAAGCACAGCTAACCATCGAAGAACTCACCATCAAGGATAAGATGCGTGAAGGAGAGTTTGAGCGGGTAAGCCGCGAGGCAGTGCGCTGGAAAGAGAGATACGATTGGCTTGAAAGAGAGAGATATCAAAGCCTCTAAATTATCGAGTCAGAAAACAACAAACTTCGAGATGAGGTACTTCGGTAAAAACGACAAGGACGACCACAATATGAACCACAGTTGTAGTCGATATCCGAACAAGAACGAAGTGCCGACTACATGACACACCAATATTCGCTCAGGCCAAGTAATAATGTCGATGAGGACGGTTAACATGGACGAAACGAACTTGAGAATAGCAAACCAGTGTTCGGAAGGTATGTTGAACCTGATCCGAAGAGTAACGAACAATCTGCTCTAAGTTATGAGGATCAGCCAGAAAGGTACACTCACAAACACGAGAAGAATCGGGCGCAAAAACCAGCAAAACGGTATACAGAACAACAGGTACCATCCGAGCAGCTTTACACCCTCACTTCACCTTCCAACTCTGTTCCGAGAAGGTTAAAGCCAGGTGAAAGCTCAGGGGTCGATGGACGTATGAAACGCATTGAAGACTAGATGTCAAGACGCGGGATCAAGGCAGGCCCGGCAGACCAACGATTATAATAGCTCTTGAAAGAGTTCGAGGGGAAGCTCTGGAAGATGCAAGATAATTCGTTGCCAACTTAATGACTATTTCTCATTTTGATGGATAAGCCTGAAATACACTTGCACAATTATCAATCTCAAGCGATCAGTGACGACTACCTTCAGTGGAAGAAAAGAGCGCCACAGCTCTACGATATCCTGCATATCGCACAACTTGCGAGCTACAGCAATACCTTCCAATGGACAAGCAACCGTGAGGTTTCGGAAAATGGGACGGAAGTAGCTCATCGCGCAATTGTCGGTACGAGTACTCTAGAAGACAACCAACTTCTGCTCCTGAAGATCAAGTTACCACTTGGTCAACCCATGGTCAATACGGTGGAAACTTCTCCTTATGAACCAGCAGCATAATTTTGTACAAAACAGATTGAAGTGGAACATCGAATACCTCAGAACTCAGATGTGTTTCGAGCGAGATGCAACCCAGCCAAATCTTCGCTTGTTGCAGCAAAATGCTCTGGAGCTAACCCAGATCTCAATATATACGACTTTGCCGAAACCAGCAGCAATTAGCTCAATGACCCAGTAGTTCGGTTGGATGGTCATTCTGCGGAGGGGTTCGGGTTGGATTGGAATCGGCAAAAGCAGAGTTATCTTGCATCGGGTTCTTCTGACGGAAGGATTTGTATATGGGATGTTGCAAGCTCGAAGGAGACGGACTCTAGCTTGCCTCCGACACTTCAATATCAATTCCACAACGGCTGTGAAGACGTAAATTGGAATAAGATAAACCCTCATATTCTGGCTACTGCAGGCCAAGATCGGCTCGTGGCAATGTACCTTTTCGATGACTCAGATGGGATATTCGTGAGAAGAACAAAACGACTCCACAGTTCCAGAAAATTGCCCATCTTGGTCACGTGTACTCGATAGATTTTTGCCCTTTCAACGAAACTTTGCTTTTGAGTGGCGGCGATGATGGCTAAATAGCACTTTGGGATCTTCGTAATCTCGCTAAGCGAGTTCAAACATTCTTAGGACACGAAAGTTCAGTAGGGAAAGTACAGTGGTCTCCAATCAATAGGCAACTCTTTTCATCAATATCGAATGATCGGAGAGTTGTGTTATGGGACAGCAGCAGAGGTGGTGAAATCGATGAGTATGGTGAACCGGCAGAAATCGTGTTCATTCATGCAGGCCATGAGCAGGCAGTCATCGATTGCGACTGGCTCGCTGATAGTTACACTGCTGGTAGTGTCGATGAACGCGGGAGATTGGCAATATGGCGACCAGCCGGGACCATCACCGAACAGCTTCAAGATTTCGTCTGATTAGTACTCTCCCGACAGATTGCTTGCGACAATATACAATGTAATAATTACTTTGCCTCCGAGAAGGATGTTGTGGATTCCGTCCAAAAAGACGAAACGCTTTAGCCTCTATCATCTTTAGGAGAATGAGATCTACATCAGAGACTTCAGCGGGAGTTGCAGCTATGTCGACCCACTCAACAATGAAGAGCGATTACGTGATAAAGGTAAGTACTATGTTTGCTCGAAGAGTATCATCTTCGAGGCAGAAATACAAAGCACACCTCTTCTTAAGTTCAAGTTTGAGTCTATGCGTCAAGAACCAGTAGTCGTAAGTGAGGAGGACGATCAAGGAAAAGTAGTTCGTGCCATAACCTTCTCAGTGAACAAGATCATTGCCATTCGATGCTCATCCAACAGTCCACCTTAACCCTTTCGGCACGTCGAAGAGCTCAACACGAAGATCTGTAAGAAGTTGGAATAAGGCAGCCCTCTATCCTTCGTATGAGACGCCTGAAAAACTTATGGAATGGCTCTCTTTGCTGTACGCCTATGGCCGTAAGAAGGTGAGTTACGACCTTGACGAGCACATTTACGAGCTTATCATCGAAAAGGAAAACAAGCGAGGGTTCAATATGAGCTTGATTGACAGTGTGACAGAAAAACCCCTGTTGGAGGACAACAACATCTTCGTGAGACGTATTTTGCCGCTGAACCACGTCTACGGCTACATGTTTGCGACCGACGCCAGCATCTATTTCGAACCATTCCACAGCATCAGCGGCAAAGCAGTGCATAAAATCGATATCTGCGACATCGCGAAACTGTTCAAGCGACGTTTTGAGCTGCGCTAGGTAAAAGATGTGTAAAGTAGATTGGAATGGAGGTCATTACTCGAAAGTAAAAGTCGTATTACTTTACCTTTGAGAATCCAAATCACCGAAAACGGATGTATGAAGCCTTGCTGAGTCGAGTTCCGAAGGACTGCCTCAAACTTGAAAGTTTGTAGCAGATGACTTACAAGTGGCAGAACAAGGAACTCTCCAACTACGCATACTTAATGCATCTAAACCAAGTGGGGAATCGTTCGCTGTCCGACTTATCGCAATACCCGGTGTTTCCCTGGGTATTGGCCGATTACACCAGCCAATAACTTCAGCTTGGCGACTATAAAACCTACAGAGATCTATCGAAGCCAATAGGAGCACTCAATGAAGAACGGCTTCGAGCCTTTTTAGAGAGGTACCATGATATGCCCGAACCACGTTTCATGTATGGAAGTCACTACTCGGCTCCAGGGTATGTTATTGGGTATCTTGTTCGAAAGAAGCCTGAATACATGCTGAAACTTCAAAGTGGCAGATTCGATAAACCCGACCGACTATTCAAAAGCATCAAAGGAGACTGGGGCAATGTTATGGAGAACCCTACAAGCCTAAAGGAACTGATTCCATAGTTCTACCAGACTGATCCAAATTTCCTAGTGAACCATCTTAACTTGGATCTCGGAGTTCGGCAGAATAAGAAAAGAGTTGGAGATGTTAAGCTTCCACCATGGGCTAAGAACGATCCAGCTCTCTTTCTCGATACTATGCGGTCGGCACTCGAATCAGAGTACGTTTCCAACCACTTACATCTCTGGATTGATCTGATCTTCGGAGCAAAGCAGCGAGGACCCGAAGCTGTGAAAGCAAACAACGGTATTTCATACGATAATGCAGTTTTCAATTATATGACCTACGAAGGAATGGTGGACGTCTAGCAGATCACCGACCCCATAGAAAAAATGGGTGTCAAGTGTCAAATCAACGAATTTGGCCAATGCCCAAAGCAGGTATTTAAGATTCCCCATCCTGCAAGAGGAGCTCTAACAGTACTCAATAGCGTTCCACCTCTACTTCCAGCCGAGCCATTTGATGATGACAAGGACAGTCGGGACAATAAGGATAAGGAAGTCCAAGTAGAAAGGAAAGCACCGTTAACAAAGGTTGCTGAGATCTCAAGTCTTTACTCAGAAAGTGGCAAACCCAAAGTAAAGACTTTACTGAGTATGGGTAAGATGACTGACATCAAGTTCAATGAGATCCCAAAAGCGCATAAGATGCCCATCACAAGAATGCTCAGCCTGACCTCAAAGCCCAATACAATCGTTAGTATTGGCCAGGATGGATTCCTCAAAGTCTTCGACCTAGTTGAACGTGCCTGCCAAAAAAGCTTCAAGATATGCGAATTCTGCCTTTCTTCCATCGTGCCGATCAAGGGCGATGAAATATTTGCGATTGGCAGCTGGGACAATAGCATCTATCTGTTCAATATCGTCTACGGCAGTAAAAGCAAGCCAGTGTTAGCACACGACAATTCTGTCAGTGACCTCGTATTCTTACCGAAACGAAAGCGACTAGTCTCATCGAGCTGGGACTGCAGCATCAAATTATGGCGAATTGTAGGCAACAATATCGAAGCAGCCGATATCTTCCAGGACCATGATAACCAAATCAACTGCCTGGGCGTGGATGCCAATGAGTAACTACTAGCCTACGGAGATATCGAGGGCAACGTTATCTGTGTGAGCATATAGGAGAGATAGCGTCTCTACGAAATCAACATGGGAGGGCAGAAGATTTGCAGGACCATATTCATCAATAGCAACCTGATTGCAGCTGCAGAGATCGATATTCGACTCATCGATCAAAAAGGTATTCGAGTGTCTATTCAGGCAAGTACCTCACCACGTTCAGAATGGAAGATAAAAATGGTTGCCTGACGGATGTGTGTCTGGATGGTGAGCACCTCTATACCCTCACCAACCGCAAACATTTGGGGCTGTATGATATCCTGCAGGAAAAGAAGTTGGGAAGCTATTTCAACGACTACCGTACCATCAAGGAGGATCGCCTACCAAACGATAAGGAGCTATCATGTGTGGTTGTTGCTCAAGAGTCGACGATGGTGCTCGTAGGCTCAAGTACAGGAAACATTTACGTCCTTCGAAGCTGAGTCTGTATACAACTTCATCAAATTCTTCACCTTCCAACTAGGTTTATAGAGAAGTCAATTGTAGTTTTGAATCAGCCATTGCTCGAAGTCGTCGTAGCGAAGGCGGGAAGTTGCTCCTTCCTCGCCAATGTCAATGCTTGGACGGCCTATCTTGCTTCTGATGGAGCCTCTACTGCTCAGGCTTCTTTGGCTCTCCCTTTCAATAGCTTCTGCGAAGATGTTCGAAAAGGTTGTGAAATCTAGATCTTTACCGTCAGTAGCAACGTCGAGGAAGTCTTAGATATTGAAGGTCAGCTCGAACTGTTTGCGAATGATATTGATCAAAACTGCTTTTTGAACACTCCCCGACCGATCAGGATTGCCACCGAGAGCAACGAAGGCATTCACTTTGATTAGTGCCAATCGTACTTATCTCGTCAAGCTCGCAGTTCTATTCGCAATTCTATATGGCCACTTTGATGACATCGAGAAACACACTGTAGCCGAAACGAACAGTTCGTACGGGAAGCAGCCTCTCCAACTCAGTATCCGATACTTTGAATCCGCACTCTGATCATAGAAACAAGCAATACTGCACAGTAGAGCACGCATTTCAGTTAAGTTCAGCTCTGAACGTTCCGTAAAGGCTTCGACTATGACTTCCAAGAACTTCAATGAGGAGAGCCCTCGTTCAGCAGCCTCCCTTAGCATAATGTTCTGCTCATTCACCACTTTGGTTGGCTTCTTTTGCTTCGATATTCTCAGCCTTTACCATATTCTTCCTGCTGATCATGATTTCTATCTTTGGAATAGCAAGGGATATAAGTCTTTGAACAGACTGCATGACATCACTTTTTTTAGAGATCGTCTTGCTTCTTGGAGAGGATGACATCGCGCATCCTTGATACGTTTTTCGTGCCGGGATAATCACCCTACTTTAGGGCAATATTGTCAGCCACCTTCTACCAGGGACTACGCTAAGTCGAATCTTCTTCGTACGTAATTCTGGTTCTGTGTCTTCAGATTGTTTGCGTTTTGTCGGTAGCCTACTCTGTTGGCTTCCACTTGCTTCGACTTCTCGTTCTGATACTCTTGCAGTTCCCTCGCACCCTTCTCTCTTCGTTTTCGCTTGAGCTCGGCTTCTTATTCCTACATCAGCAGCACATCGTACAGCCTTCAGCCGAAGTCGATGCATTAAAGCGTCTTCGTCTTTTCGAATCCTTTCCAGTGCCTCATCTGCTTCCTCTGCTGAGGGGTCTGCTGCTTGGAATGGTTCGTCATAGTTAAACTGCGAGTTGTTGATCGCAGATGTTCCTATTGCAGTGGAGCTTGCGACTTGAGTACCCTCAGGAGTCTGCTGTTGGGGCTCCGACATTTCACTGTAACCGTGGAACTCTTCCTCGTCTTGTTTATTCTCGCTTTGGAAGAAATCGTCGTCCATGCTGACCCTTTATCCAACACGAAACTTATATAACGTGGACATACGTATCCCAGCAGCATGTAAAGGCTCATGAATTAATAGGGAGGCTTCTCAATGTGGCAAATGCTAAATGTCGCCATCAGGCGCATCTTCGATAGTTTGCTTCATCTCTCGAAAGTGACGCCGTTCTCAAGTCAACTAGGTTCTAATGTACCCAAGCAATAGACAGATGGATATATCTGGGAGACTTGGATGAATCCCAAATTATCGTTCTTTGAGTTCCAACCGAAAGATTAGGATGATTACCGCAATAACGACTGATTCTAGGATTGAAAGGTATTGGCCAACCAAAAAAGAAACGATTGAGGAAGGCTATTTCGCCTATTGCGTATATATCCACTCCATAGATCGATTAAAACAATCACGGGATGTTAAGCTCAGGTAGGCTTCTTCTGCAGGCTGGACACTGATGCTTGACTTCCATCCACGTTTTTAGGCAGTCTAAATGGAAGTAATGTCGGCATGGTGACTGGACAATATCACCCTGGGTTGAGCATTCTTCATTGATGCCAAACTCCGATAGGCAGATGCAACAGTCGCTGTTCGATAGAGTGTTTTCCGAGCCGATTAGTCTGTAGCCGTCCTCTTGGTAGTAAAACAAGCAGCATCGTGGTACAAAGAACCTTCCTCCGAGCCGAGCTTGTAGAAACAGAATTACAAGCTGAAATAAATAGGAACTTGCCCAAAGAGTACAAATCCCAAAGGAAGGTGCCAACCGAAAGATGTTAGTAGGGCATCCCCGAATATAGAATGGCAGCAATGCTCGGGCGCTGAGATATCCCAGATAGTATCCTGCTAGAAACCTCCCTTTCCTGGTATGCTTCATGTTTGAGTAAATCTGAGGCAGAATAACTGCTGACTGAATCAGGAGGGTTCCCGTCTCATATGGTACGAAGTACATCGCAATCATGTAGGAGGCTATGAGCACTACAAGCAGAAAGCAGAGCAGCAATATCTTCCTTCTCACGAACACAGCTGAGGTTTAATTTTGCGTTTGACAACGAAAGACGCTGGCAATAAGCTTGGCGCTGTAGCAAACTTGCACAACACAGCTGAGAAGGGTTGGAATGAAGTAGAGGAAATACAGTGGCATCCCAACCATGAGATAGAAGTGAAGAATCGCTAAGTAGATGTCTTGAGGCAGTGAAAGACTTAGGGTTACCAGCGATATTTGGTTGAGATTAGCACCATAGCTGGATACTATGCGGTGAGCTGAGGCAACCTGCACGGCCCCAAGTAGACAGATAAATAGGCCATAGAACAACACTGATCGGCCCTGAATATCCCAATGGTTACTTAATCGTCATAACCAATGTCTGACGAGGATAGGTCGAATCTGCAGTCCTACAGCTCCCCGTCTGCACTTTGAATATCGAGGGAGAAGTGTAGACTACGAGCCCCACTCTAAATCCGATCGTTGAGTTGAATTCGATAATTGGCCAAGCAAGTTCCTCCATAATGGCTGTCATATACTTCTGCTGATGGTGTTGAGAGAATCGAGTATTTCTATGCTTACGTTCGTTCTGCTACCAGCCCAACACTTCCTGGCGCTAATACTTCAAGTACTTTTCGTCATTAAATTGCGTGATTTGTAGCTG
>Ga0075152_10001088_pt1 | contig 19619 bp, 3 predicted proteins | sample JI61114C2DNA_FD_70964 | JGI IMG/M metagenome (GOLD analysis project Ga0075152, IMG submission 70964) | Wastewater effluent complex algal communities from Wisconsin, to seasonally profile nutrient transformation and Carbon sequestration -... | ecosystem: Engineered > WWTP > Effluent > Algae...
AACGGCAAAGACCTCACGAACTGGATCGTGCCGGAGGGGGACAATGGGCATTGGAAGGTGCTGGATGGCGTGATCGACTATGACTCGTGCAGCGAGGCTCCGGGGAAGGACAAGAACCTGTGGACCGCGAAGGAATACGGGGACTTCACGATGAAGATCGACTGGCGGCTGAAGCAGACGACGGGGCTTTACCCGATGCCCGTGGTGCTTCCTGATGGTAGCCACAAGCTCGACGACAAGGGCCAGGAGATCAAAATACCGACGCCGAACGCCGACTCCGGCATTTATCTGCGCGGGCAGGGTAAGTCCCAGATCAACATCTGGTGCTGGCCCATCGGCAGCGGGGAGGTCTATGGCTACCGGATGGATAAAACGATGCCGCCCGAGGTGCGTGCCGGGGTGACGCCGAAGGTCAAAGCGGATAAACCCGTGGGTGAATGGAACACCTTTGAGATCACGATGAAGGGTGACCGCCTGACGGTGATCCTGAACGGACAGACGGTCATCGATAACGCCCAGCTTCCAGGCATTCCCTCGAAAGGCCGCCTGGGCCTCCAGCACCACGGCGGCAAGAATCCGAAGACTGGAGAACTCTCCGCCGCCTCCAGCCTGATCCAGTTTCGCAACGTCTCGATCAAGGAGCTCTGAGGTTCAGGCTGCTCAAGGCTCGAAAGCATAGGGGTCGCTGTAACCCGGCTGCCAGTCGTTGTCGCTGTACTGCGTGGGATAATAGGCTGGCTGCGCATAAGCAGGGCTGTAGGCTGGCTGGACGCAGCGGGCCTGACGGCTGTTTTGCAGTGAGCCCCCGGCCAAGGCACCCAGCAGACCGCCGATGGCCGCTCCTTCGAGACCTCGCCCGCTTTGATGACCGATGATCCCGCCAGCGGCAGCGCCGAGGAGGGCACCACCGACGGAGCCTTCCGCAGGGGGCGCTCTAAAACCTCCTGCGCTGTAGCCTCCTCCGCCGTAACCGCAGGGCTGATGGTAAGCGCAACCGGGACCGTAAGGTGCGACGACGCAGGAACTCAGGGTCAGGCACAGGCCCAAGGAACCGAGGGTGAGGAGGCAAGGGATGGAGGTCATGGCTGGGTGGAGTCCGAAATGGAGTCGCCCTCAGACGGAGGTTCCCGTGATTGATTCGAACGAGAATGCAAGATGTCAGCAGCTCGTATTGACCACCTTCGCTAGCCCGGCTTGAATGATGGAAACTATGCGAGTCGGTCTTGTGCGTCATTTTAAGGTATCGGAGCCGTTGCCGAGCGGGTGGATGACTTCGGATGAGCTTCAGGAGTGGCGGGCGAGGTATGATTTAGCGGAGGTTTGCCCGATTCCGGTGGCACAAGAGGGGGCAAACTGGCACCGATGTTATGCCAGCGACCTCGACCGTGCTCACAAGACGGCCCAGGCTTTGTATTCCGGGGAGATTTTGGCGACACCGGAGCTGCGTGAGGCTGAGTTTGGGTCGTTTCGCACCGGGCGGCTACGGCTTCCTGTCTTGGTGTGGCGCTGGGCGCTGCGATTGGCCTGGATGACGGGACATTCGTCGCAGCGTCAGTTTCGTGATGATTTTTTGAGCAGGGTGAGGTCAGTGGCGGACCTCATTGAGAGTCATGAGGGGGATCTTTTGATCGTGTCCCACGCGGGCATGATGCTTTATTTGAGGAAGGAACTCCTCCGCCGGGGTTTTTGCGGGCCGAAATTTGGCATAGCTGACCACGCTAATATTTATATTTATGGCCGGGATTGATGCCGAAAAGATGCTCAAAAACCTGGTTTACTGCCCTGAACAACCCCAGAACAGGGGAGGGCTGGCTCTTGGGGCCGGTATTTACCATGTATTTAAATTGACGGTACGAGGGCAAACTTGGTATTCTCAACGCAAAATCAACTATTTGGTCCCAATAGATTAAGCCAACCCATCGCTCACCACCCTCCTTATGAAAGCGAACTCCGCCTCCCTCCCGTCCTCCAATCTCCTGCGTGCTGGCTTCTCCCTTGTGGAGGTCGTCTTGGCTGTGGGCATCATGGCTTTGGGCGTGGTGACGATTCTCGGCCTGCTGCCCCATGGGCTGGAAATGTCCCGCAAAACAGCCAACGAGCAGGCGGAGACTCGCATTGTCGATCAGATCGTGGGCGAGCTACAAGCGTCTGAGTGGGCGACGCTCGGCGGTGTGACCGGTCCAGGCAATGTTGGCGGCATCGTTTTGCAGTATGATGACCAGGGTCTGCGCACGCTCGAAGGCGCTCTGACGACGTATGTGGCGCGGGTGATGATGGTCGATGACAATGAGTCCACCACGGGCATGGAGGTGCCATCCAATGGAGGGGGGGCTGCTTTTAACCCGAATCTGCGCCGTGTGCGCATCGATGTGGCCGCCGCGCAGAATGCGGATTTTGATTTCGACAATCCACCACCGGCAGCGCCGGTGAAGCGATTCACCAGTCTTGTGGCCAAGATGCGTCCGTGATTCCGGCCTTGGGGCTCTTTTGAAACCTTTTCTCCCAATCAAATTTATGAAACTGAAACTCCGAGCGCTGGCCTCCAAGGCCACCATGGGAATGTTCTTTCTGTCTCTGACCGGGGCGGGAATACTGATGGTGGAAACATCATTGGCGCAAAGCACGATTGATGGCTCGTGGGCCACCAATGGTGGTGCTTGGGGCAACCTGTCAGTGTGGTCCTACCGTGAGTCTGTGCGTCCCGCCATCATGACGGCGAATTTAAACGCAGGGCCAGCCATTACGGTGGTTCGCAGGCATGACAAGCTGGAAGCTGTCGAACTGCAAAACGTGCCGGGTGCCGGAGGATCTGGCTACACAGTGCCTCCGACGGTGATCATGTCTGATCCAGGGGTCAATGGCAGGCCAGCCATTGTTCGCGCGAATATTTCTGGCGGCTCGATCACGGGATTTACGGTGCTTGATCCGGGGGCAGGTTATACCGGCACACCTACGGCTACAGTCACGCGTGAGGTTTCGGGGTTGGTGGTGACAGATCAAGGGTCGGGTTACACCAAGGCACCCCGCATTGCCTTCAATGGCGGCGGTTCCTTTACATCTCCACCTGCGGTGACTTTCCGCGGCGGGCTCGGAGGTGGAGCTGTCGCAGAGGCGGTGGTGACCAACGTGACTGGATCGAATCGTGTGACATCCATCAACATCCTCAATGGCGGCGTGGGCTACGACCCTGAGAATCCTCCGACGATTTCATTCGTCACCACGGCGGGAGGCTCGGGTGCCGCTGGTACGCCAGTCATCAATGGTTCAGGCCAAATCACTTCCATCACGATCACCAATCAGGGCAGTGCCTACAACATCGCCAGTCCGCCAGGGGTGGTCATCAGCAACCGCACTCCCCCCGAAATCGCGACAGGCACTGCCATCGTGGAGGATGGGCGTGTAGTCGGGGTGGAGATCAATGATGCAGGCTCGGGCTATACCTCGCCACCTCAGGTGATTTTCTCCGGCGGTGGAGCTGTCGGCAACGGCGGCGTGTATGCGACCGCCACGATTTCCAGTGGCGAGGTGGAATCTGTCACCATCGAAGCACCTTTCCCCGGTCTGCAAGTCGGCGGTGGTGCTGATGGCGCGGTGGCGACGGCGAATTTTCATCCTGATTCAGAGATCGCTAAATTCGGTGCCATCGACTCGCTTACCCTGAACAGTGGCGGCCAGGGATATACTTCGGTGCCAACAGTGACAGTCGGCGCACAGACCATCAGAACAGCGACAGCTACATCAGTCATCAACGGCAGCGGCGTGGTGACGGCCGTGAATGTAGGCAATGCTGGATCAGGCTATTTGACAGCACCTTCGGTCACCTTCAGCGCGTCGCGGTGGCTTGGCTACACTGGCACTCCGCGTGTGAGGTTTGTCACAGGTGCGGTGACAGGTGCCATCGCTTCCGCAGCGATCAATACCACGACGAGAGTTGTGACGGGATTTAGCATCCAAGACAATGGCGGTGGCTACGCTACGGCTCCAACAGTGACAATCGTCGGCGGCAATGGGACGGGGGCTGCCGCGACGGCCACAGTCTCGGGCGGGGCGGTGACAGCGATCAATGTGACGAATCAAGGCAGCGAATATGGCGTCGTTCCGACAGTCATTTTCACAGGTGGCGGCGGCACTGGGGCTAAGGCGACTGCCAATGTCGCGGGCAAGCGAGTGACTTCCATCACCATCACCACGCCGGGCTCTGGTTACACGTCGGCACCGACTGTCTCCATTATCGCTGGAAATGTGGACACACCTGCCACCGCTACGGCGACTATTGCCACGTCTGGTGCCAATGCCGGGCGCGTCACAGGACTGACTCTGGTCACGCCGGGAGCAGGTTACACGAGCGCACCCAGCGTCTTATTCACCTCCGGCGGAGTCACCTTTGGTACCGCGACAGCCACAGTTGCCTCCGGAAGGTTGACAAGAATCACACTTACCCGCCCGGGCAGCGGCTATGTCTCAGCTCCGACGGTAAGTCTGACAGCAGGAATCCTGGCTGCCGGGACCCATGGTACAGCGACAGCCAGCGTGAGCGGCGGCAAGCTCAATGACGCGATCATCGTGAATACCCCGGGCGGTGCCGACCCGGCCACCGCCACATCGACCCTGGCTGCGAATGGCACGCTTGGTTCTGTGACCGTAATAAACGGTGGGAATGGGTATCTGAGCGCTCCGACGCTGACGATAGCCGCCCCAACGGGTATCGCGACACCCGTCTTACTTGGGCCTGGTGGCAAGGGGTCCTTCATTCAGTTTAATCGAGACGTCGGCAACAGCACCATCACCCTGGATGACGCCCGAACGCTCGGTTCACTTTCGATTGGTGACACCGGCGGTGAGGATTACACGCTAAATTCTGGCACAGGTGGGACCACGAGTTCACTGACTTTCAGCATGGGTGCCATCGGTGGTGGCAAATCCTTCCTCAATAAAATACAGGGTGACCAGGATGTGATCAATGCCCCGGTCGTCATTGATGAGGAACTCAATGCACGCATCAATGCCGGACGGCTTACATTAGCCGGCGGCATCACTGGAGATGGCAGTCTGACCCTTACTGGCAATGCCGTCCTCACGATTCGAGGTAACGCGCAGATCAGCAACCCTGTTGATTTGTGGCTTTGGAACCGAGGATTTGGCAATGCGGGGCCTCAGATCGAGCTCGCTTCCACGGGCGGTCCAGCCTTCGACAGCATACGCCTCGGCAATGCCAGCATGGGCACGGGTGGACACGCTGTACTCCAGTTGCTCCAGGGACGTAACACGACAAGCCAGCTCGACCAAATCCGCGATGACGCCACCATCATCGTGGACGCTGTCACCAACCGCTGGGGCTACTTCAAGCTCATGGGTGGCAATGAAACGATCGGCAATATCCTGGATGTCGGCAATGCACTCGTGCTTGAGAACATGGAAGGGGAAACCGTCAATACCGACGCGATGTTGACACTCGGTGGAAACAATCTGGACTCCTACATCGGCGGCTTCATCCGCAACCGTTCGGGTGGCAGTGGCACTGGCACGCTGGGCATCATCAAAAACGGCACGGGAGATCTCACGCTCTTTGGTGGAAACATCACTTACACGGGGGACACGATCCTGAATGCTGGCTCGCTTCACCTGACGAATACAACCGGTTTCAACAGCCGTATTATCGCTGCCAGCGGCACGATGATCGAGGTGGAAACAACGGGTGCCGTCAACTTCGACAACGATGTCATCGGAGACACGGAATTCCGCAAGCTGGGGACCAGTTCGCTCGCCTTCAACAGCGGCCAATTGAGTCTTCAGGACTTTTTCATGACCGCCGGCACCACCACGGTGCGCGGTGGTGTGGCCACGCTGCGTGGTGGCCGTAATGAGATTGATGGCGGCTTCACCGTGCTCGGAGACGGTGGTCTGAACAAGACAGTGCGCATCGCGGACAGTCTGTCTGTGGGCTTTGTTTCCGCCGAGGGTCGTTTCGGCCAGACGGGCAGCTTCTTTGATGTCTTTGGAGAGCGGCTTAGCAACAGTAATCGCGGCTATTTCAGGGACGCCGTTTTGGAGTCTTCCGGCCCGATTGAGGTTACGAACATGGCTCTGCGTCTGTTGCCACAGGTCATTGCTGACCTGCGCACAGTTCAAACTGCCACGCCAGCCCCCAATGGAAGTGAGACAATTACTCTGAATGACGTTAACAACCTGATCATTGGTTCGATTATTACATTGAGAGCTGGCTTGTCGGCTGATCCAAACACGCGGAACATACCCCCAAATACAAGGATTGAGACGATTAACCCGGCTGCACGAACGGTTACTCTGAATCTCAAGGTAAAGTTAGCCGCTGCTACTGAAGTCACCTTCACCTACACGAATCAAACAAATGGGGCCATCCGCGGCGAATCACTGAACTTTGCCGACGTGGTGCATGACGGGCGGAAGTTCATCGCCGTCACGCAAAGGGGAACCATCCATACCTCGCTTGATGGCACTCTGTGGTCGTTGGTGTACACTGATCCTGCCGAGATACCTTTGCACAGCCTGAGTTGGACGGGTGAGAAGCTGGTTGCTGTCGGAGATCAAGGGCGGGTGCTGACTTCCACAGACGGGACCGTGTGGGCGCTGCAAAACAGTGGCATCGCGACTTCACTGAACGGGATTACCAGCACCGAAACCTCTTTCACCGGCAATCTGGCCGCAGGTTCGGCAGTGGTGACCAATGTGACGGGCGGCACCAGCTTCCTGCCTGGGATGCCGGTGAATGGCAGTGCCACACCACCGGATGCGCGGATTGTTTCCGTGACGGTCAACGGAAGTGCTGTCACCATCGTCATGGACGGCTCAGCCATCGCCACAGGCACGGGTGTGGACTTTGGCTATTTCATGGGTAACACCACCGTCCCCGCGAATGCGACTACGATCAGCAATGTCCGTACTGCCCAAAATCTGCCCACGGGAGTGGCGGTGAGCAGCAGCGTCACCAATGGCATCCCCGGTGGGGCCACCATTTTGGCGAAAGATGGCCCGAACAGCACCATGACTCTCAGCGCCAATGCGACTGTCAGCCAGGCTGCGGTAGATCTGTTCACTTTGACGGGCAATACCTCGGCCGGGTCCAGGATCGTCACCAGCCTCTCCAATACAGCAGGGCTGGTGGTCGGCATGGTCATCAAGGGCACAGGCATCCCAGCAGGCTCACGTATCACAGAAATCGATACAGGCGCTTCCACGATCACTCTGTCGGAAATTGTTTCCGTGGCTCGTGCGAATGTGCCGCTCAGCGTCTTTACCGGACGTCTGGTCAGCGGCAGCGCTGTGGTGCAGGATGTGACCTCCGCCAGCTCTTTCACTGCGGGCATGCCCGCTCGCGGATTCCTTTTCCCTCTTGGCACGTTGGTGCAGAGCAGCACGGCCACCACCGTGACCATGACCAATCCATCTGCTGCGACAGCCACTGCCGCCGCACTCCGTGCGGTCAAAACGTTGCTAACCCGAACTGGAAACTTCACCGGAGGTAATGCCACTGTGGCAGGGGTGTCAGATACCTCTGGACTCGCCATCGGAATGCCGATTTCTGCCTCTGGAGTCATCCCTGCTGACACTGTTATCCAAAGCATCGGCAGTGGCACAATCACCCTTTCTAAACAGGCCTTGGCTTCCCCGAATGGGCAGACATTCAAGGCAGGTTTCGACCTTGTGGCCGTGGGAGATGGTGGACGTATCCTGGGTTCATCTGGTGGTGGTTCGAACACTTGGGTGAACCTTCCCTCTTCGAGCGCTCGCAGTCTGAATGCAGTCACTTGGAATGGTGCCCAGCTCCTTGCTGTGGGTGATGATGGGGAGATTCAGGCTTCCACCACAGGCATCGTCTGGACACGTCAGACACCTCCATTGGCAGCTCAAGAAAACGTGATACTTAGCGTCGGCGGCAGTGACGTGACGCTGACAAATCCGGCACTATCGACGCAGACGAACGTCAGTTTTGGAGCCTTCAAGGGGGACACCACTATTGGCAGCACCACGGTGACGAATATCACCGGCATTCATGCCCTTTACCCAGGCCTTCAGATGGTGACGAACAGCAATGTCTATCAGGTTGGAACAACGATTCGCTCGGTGGATTTTGCAGCCAGATCGATCGTGCTTTCCGCTCCTGCGACAACAACGCAGGGTGTGGCTATTCGGACATTTTCTGCTCTGGCCAGCATAGGCTCGAACGTCATCACCGAAGTCACGAACTTCAAAGGTCTCATGGAGGGCATGCTGCTGCACAGCCTGCCGTCGATCGGCGGCACATATGTGATCCTCGAATTGGACATTCCCAATAAGAGCATCGTCCTGAGCAGTCCCTCCACGATTAGTGGGCCGGTGGGGTTTGGTGTCTTGTATGGTGACGCCGTGAATGGTAGCGCGACCATGACGAATATACGAGTAACGCCCAGCATCCAGACACTGAACGGCCGCACGGCGCATCTGACGGTTGGCAAGTCTGTGGGAGCTTATCCAGGTCGTATTGGCAGTGGTGTCACCATCGCCACCTTCAGCAGCGCTGCCAATACGCTCAACCTTTCGGCGCCTGCTCTTGGCACAGGTTATGTGCCTCTCTACACGATCAGTGGCACCACCACGAACGGCTCCAATTTGATCACCGGCGTGGCGGCGGGAAGCTTCAACGGCTTATTCGTGGGTCAGCTCATTTATGTGGCTGGCACGGCGAATCCGACGAACATCTTCAACACTTTCACCATCACCGCTCTGAACAGCAGTGAGGGTGAAATCACACTTTCCGCGTCCCCCGACCTGAACACATCAGATTCACCCACAGTGGTGCCCATTGGGGTTTTCACCGGCTTGGTCACCAGTGGCCAGACTTTGGTCCAGAGTCTCAGCAATCGCCTTGGCCTGTCCGCTCCGGTCTTACACCAGGCTGACTTGCAGGACGTGATCTGGACAGGCACTCAATATGTCACGGTCGGCAGCTTCGGGGCGATCCTGACATCACCAGATGGTGCGGTTTGGTCGCCCAGAAACTCTGTCACTGGATTTGATCTTTACACCGTGGGTGTCTCCGGAGCGCAGCTTCTGGCAGCCGGTGAAGATGGGGTCATCCTGAAGTCCACCGATGGCATTGCCTGGTCCGTGGCGCGCCCTGCGGACGAGCCCGCCTTCCATGATGTGCGGAAAATCGACATCATTCAGGCTGTCGTTTCCGCCGCGAGCAAAACGCTGGCTCTGGGCAGTGGCGGTCTTGCCTCCGTGGATGGCAATGTTTGGTCAAGCTCCGTCAATGATACCTTCAGCGGCACCCAGACCTCATTGGTCATCGGTGGCCGGATTGGGCAGGGCGGTCTCCTCAACATCAACAATGAAGTCACCACTTCTCCCACGACCACCGCTGCTGGCGGTCCGCTGACGAATTTCAACAACCCGAATCGCATCGGTGACACCATAACCCTTCAATCCCGCGGCGGTACCTTCGTCTTCGAAAACAATGCCGCCAATGCGGTCTTCTCCGAAACGATTGGCAAGTTGCTCCTGGATCAGGGCCAAATGCAGATCCAGAGTTTCCAGGCGGGTCTGACGGGCACAAACACATTAACCTTCGGGTCTCTGGAGACCAGGCCTGGTGCTACGGTCGAGTTTCTCAGTCGTGATAAATCCTCTGGCAGCACGGTGACATTGCTTGGCAGCATCGGTGAAGGTGTTAACGGCACTCTCAATGTGGCACGTAATCGGATCTTCTTCACGCAGGCACCCACGCTTGACGACGGGATCATCAGCGGAGCGGTCACCATCGACAACGAATGGGCCACCTATGATGCCACCAACGGCATTCGCCGTCTGCACCCGACCAATGGATATGACACGGGAGACCAGCCTGGCTGGACCTCCACCGACAATGTGAAAATGCAGGGTGGTAGAACCCTTGGCGCAGCAAAGGCCATCAACTCTCTAGTCATGGTTGGCCAGACGCTCAACCTTAACAGCCGCAGCCTCAGCATCGAGTCAGGCGGACTTTTGGTGACCGGCACCGCCGTGATCCAGGGCACATCTGCCAACCAGATCGCAGGCAACCTGACCGTGGGTTCCGCGCGTGATGCTGAAGCCGTCCTGAACATCATCAACCCCAGCCAGTTGACGCTGAACACCCAGATCCAGGACTTCACCACCACGGCCACCATTGCGGCTCACCCCATCAATTCCACCACACTCAATATTCCAGCAGCCGGAATGATCGGTCTGGTCCCTGGAATGGAAGTCACAGGTGGTGGTGCCGCCATCCCTGCTGGCACCAGAATCCTCAGCGTGGATACGGGCAACAACCGGATCACCCTCAACGTCCCCACCGCTGCGGCCATCCCGGCGAACACCATTGTAGCCTTCACCGGTGGTTCGGTGAGTGTGGCAAAATCCGGCAACGGCTTGCTCCTTCTCAATGGCAACAGCACTTACACTGGCAAAACCTACCTCAACAGCGGCACCGTACGCATCACAAGTATCGAGGCTCTAGGCGCTGCGCCTGCCTCGTTCGTGCAAGATCACATCCAGATCAATGGCGGCACGCTGCAGATCAACCACGTGCTTCAAGGCGGTGACCCTGAGCCTGACTACAATCTGAACATGAATGACGGCCTGCGCGGCCTGACCATTGGCATCGCGGGCGGACGACTCGAAGTCGGTACGGCGAATCCTGACAATGCCAGCTCTGGGACGAAAGTGCCGCAGATCAACTTCACCATCACCAACCCGATCAACGCCGTCGGCATGTTGGAACTGGCTGTGCGCGCCAGCAGCGGTTTCCTGCCACCGCAGACCAACAGCATCACCCTCGGTTCACCTTCCAGCACCAATGTCTATCGTGCGGGCATCAAGACTGAGGCCGGTTTTGATGGTGCCATGATCATCCGGGGAAACAATCTCATCGGCGGTATCTTCTCCGAAGGTGGTCAACTCACCCTCGAAGGTAATAATGACTTCACCGCTCCCATCCGCTCCCTGACAGGTAATATCACCATCACCGGCAGCAACACCTGGAAGGGTGGCAACACCTTCCTTGAGCCATTGAGCTTCTCCGGTGGCAGGCTCCTGCTCAATTCAGCCACGGCTCTTGGCACGGGCGGATTGTATCTGACCATGGGAAGTGCTGCTGAACTGGCCCTGGCGGGCATCAGCCAGACGCTGCGCCTCTTCACCAGCGCCACGAACTCCGTGATCAGCAACGATCGGGCTCCCGACAACTTCACGGGCTTCACCCCGGTCTTCTTTGACATGGATCGAAACCAGACTTTCGCCGGCATCATCAAGGATGGTCGCTCGATCAGCCAGACGGTCATCACGCCCATTAAACTGATCAAGCAAGGGCCGGCCACCTTGAACCTGACGAACAGTGATAATTTGTTCAGCGCAGGGATCGAGATTCTGGAGGGCGCCATCAATGTCACAACGGCCTCCAACGTGGGGAGCGGGTCGGCTCTCGGGATCGTCAGTATAGATGATCCCTCTTTGCTGGTGATCGATAAGTCAGTCCTCTCTTTCACGCCTGCGGATGTGCAGAGCACAAACCGCTCCTTCACCATGGGGGCAGGTCCTAATGGTGCCACTCTTGTCGCCAATGGCGCTATTCAGGCTGCCACCATCAGGATTGGCCAGGAATTGCGAGATGCCGTCTCAGGGACGACCAGCATCAGCACTCCTATCGCCTTCAAAGACAGTGGCCCGCGCACCCTCACCCTATCCGGCACGGGACGTGGGGATAATACCTTCATGCTCGAATTGAGTGACAGCCAGCCTTCTGATCCCACCAGTCTCTTCAAAACCAGTTCAGGGAACTGGGTGGTCGCCAAAGCCAATCCTTATTCAGGTCTCACCACCGTTCAGGAGGGGAATCTTGGGGTCACCCAAAATGATGCCCTCGGCACGAAGGGCCAGGCCACTATCGTCAATCAAGGTGCAGCCACTTTCAGCGGCACCCTGCCCAATGGCACACCTGTGACCTTCCCGCTTTTCGCTTTGACGACATTGCCAGGCGGCATCAAGGCGGACACTCAATATTATGTCGTGGGTGCCTCAGGCGGCACCTTCCAGGTGTCTGCCACGCCGGGCGGTGCTCCGATCTCGCTGACCACCAGTGGTGCCAATGTCCAGTATGTGCCAAAAATTGATTCCATCCGCTCGACGGTTTACAACGACGGCACCGATTTCTTTACTGGCATTGTGCCAAATGGAGCCACTGTCACCTTCAATACAAAAATCGTCGCAGGGGTGACCACACCACTCGTTCCGACGGGAATGCTCACCAACACGCCTTATTATGTGGTGAACTCGGACAATGGTGTCTTCCAAGTTTCAACGACACCAGGCGGTCCGCCCGTGAACTTCACCAGCGCAGGCACACCGAACGGCCTCTTCTATACCACGAACGCCATCGGCAATGCTGCCGCCGGAGTGAACCTCACGGGTGGCTCGCTGGATTTGCGAAACGTGAATTATATCACGCCTGAAAAGTTGATCTTTGAGGGGGGCACTCTTGGCGTGCCCGCAGGCAGCATCTCCTCATGGGCAGGTGACCTCCTGGTGAATGCCAATTCCCGAATCACCGTCGGGATTGATGGCAGGCTCACCCTCTCAGGAAATATGCTGGGCTCTCGTGTCATGACTCAGGAAGGTGAAGGTACCGTGATCATGACGGGTGAAGCTCTGGCACCGCTGACCAATCTGAACAACGTCAATCGCGAGTATGTGATTCGTGCTGGCACACTTGTTCTTGATTACAGCATCAACGAGGCCTCCAAGCTCGTGGACAACGCCCGCCTCTGGCTGGGTGGTACACGTCGTGGCGGCACGGTCGTTCTGAAAGACGGGTCACATGAGGAGATCGTCAGTGAGTTGCGCATCGAAGCTGGTGCGAGCAAGATTTTCCGTGAAAGCGGCACCAGCACCATTCGCTTGAACAATGTTATTCGCAACACCGGCAGCTCCTTGTATGTGGACGCCGGGCGCATCGCCAAGGTGGATAACCCCAACTTCAATGGCATTCTCGGTGCCTGGGCCATCATTCGTGACGCCATCACCAATGCCTTCTGGGTCATTCCGGGTACGAGTTCTTTCAGTTATACCGTCACACCAGATGACTCGAATGACTTCCTCTTCACCGCAGAGCCTCATGTGGTGAGAAATGGCATGATCGTGCATCTCAGCTCCACGGGAACACTTCCTGACGGCGTGTCTTCGGGAACCCCCTACTTTGTAGTGAACAGCCAGGGCAGCAGCAACCGGCTTAAAGTTTCCGCCACGCTCAATGGACCGGCCATCAATCTCACCAGCCCTGGTTCTGGCACGATCACCATCAACGCCGAACTCGGCTTCCAGGGCAATGCAGCGACGGATACGATGACCACGGTGGATGCCCACGGCCTTGCCAACGGGGTGATGGTGCGCGTCAGCACCTACGGCCAGCTTCCCGGCGGCCTGCTGCCAAACACGGATTACTACGTTGTGCGCGCAGAAGCCCGCAACTTCCGCCTCAGCCACAGCATCAATGGCCCGGCCATCAATCTCACCACGAATGGCTCCGGTGCGCATGTGGTTGAGACCCAGGGGCAGAGGCGCTCCGCCCCTGCCGCACTGACCTTCAGTATCAAACCTGAGTATGCCCCTGCCTCCGATGGCAATGACCGCGTGCGCATCGCCATTCAATATGTGCCATTGGATGAGCCGATCAATGCCACACTGACCGGCACAGGGACCACCCTGGACCCGTATATCTACACCATCTTCACCAAGGCACCGGACGGTTCGTCGAGCCGCAGCAGCAACCAGGCCGTCGCCGCCTTCGTCAATTCCAGCATCGTCGGCCAGCCGGATGTTACGGGCATCCTTCAGGCGGCAACCTCTCCGAATGCTCCGAGCGGAGTCATTTTCCCCGGCTTCTCCAATCTCAGTGACACAGGGGACTACGGTGCGCCGACGAGTTTGGCAAATGGCTCGTATGACAATGGCAGCGTTGAACTCGACTGGGCTAGCAATGCAGGTGTCCCAGGCGACTCGACCAATCTGAATGACGGCTTCGTCATGCCCTCCAGTTCCTACAACTCAGGCTGGAGCAGCAATATCAACACGGCTGTCCTCAATGATCTCAATATCGCCTCGGCCATCTCCAACACCTACTCCGTGCGCTTTGCCAATCAGATCGGAGCCACCGTCAGCCTTTTGAACACTGGCATCAACACCATCCGCACTGGCGGCATCCTCGTGTCACCCACTGTTGGAGCGAATGATTCCACCATCTCTGGCACTGGTATCTTGACCACAGAGAACCAGGGCAATCTCCAAAACCTGATGCTGCATCAGTACAACACTCAGGGCTCGCTGGTCATCAATAACACGATCACCAACAGGCTGCCAGTCGCACGTGCTGCGCGTCTCACCGGCCAAAGCCGCCGCTATTTGAGTATGAATCTGAACCTCGCGACCGAGCAGATCGCTCCGAATTGGTCGTTGCCGCTCACCACGGGCATCAACACCGGTATCGCTGCCAATACGAAGATCGAGAGCATGGTGCAAAACAGACTCCTCATTCTCACGGCCAATCATGACGGTACGTTGCGCAACTTGAACTACGTTTTCTCCAGCCCCGGTGCTGTCGTCATCAATGCTGACCAGTTCATCGCCAATGGTCATCCAGCACGCAGTCAGATCACCGGCCTCAGCACGACTGCAGATCTCGTGGTCGGCATGGAAGTCACCGGAGCTGGCATCCAGGCTGGCACGACCGTCACCGAGATCGTCAACAGCAACACCGTTGGGATCAGTGCCGAAAACGACGCCACGTTCAAGGTGGGCAACTACACTTTCACCAATGGAATGGACACCATCATCCGCCTGGGAATGACGAATGATCCGAACCGTTTCCTCATCACTGGTTTGACCACCACCGCGGATCTCAGTGTCGGTATGAGTGTCACCGGTCCAGGCATCTCCGGCGGCACCACCATTGCGGAAATCTCCGCCGTCTCTCCTGCCTATGTGCGGCTCAGCAAAACCCATGATGGCATCCATCGCCTGGGAGCCAGCTACACCTTCAATGGCGCTTTGATCAAAACGGGGCATCTGCCTGTTACTCTCGCTCTGCCTGGCTCATCTAGTGATCCAAACCGCCGCACTCTCGATGGCGTCAGTTCCACACAGGGAATCACCGCCGGTGTCAGCGTGACTGGTGCTGGCATTCCCGCCAACACGACGGTCGAACTCGTTTTGGATGCACACACATTGTACCTCAGCCAGTATCACGACGGTGCCTTCCGCCGCGGTAACTATTCATTCACTGGTGGAACCCTGCCTCCAAGTGGTGTGGTGCGCGTGGCCAGTGTTCCGAATGCCGACCGCCGTATCGTCATGGGGATCGTGATTCCCTCCAATGGACTGACCCCGAGTTCGGTATCCACGACAGATCTTTACATTGGCATGCCCATTACTGGTCCCGGCATCCCCTTCGGCAGCACCATCACTTTCATTTACAATGACAGTGACATCCAGGTCAGCACGAACCACTTCTTCACCGCTGAATCCACCACTCTGACCTTCACCCCCACCACGGGTGTCGAAAAACTCGGCGGTGGCACCGTGGTGCTGAATGGCGCCAATAACTACACCGGGGTGTCATTCATCGCCGATGGCATCCTCCGTGCGAATTTGCTGACAGATGGCGGAGTCCCAGGAAGCCTCGGCTCCTCCAACGGCGCTGTGGGCAATCTCGTCTTCAATGGTGGCGAACTGCAATATGTGGGTGAAAACGGCCAGACCAACCGTGGCTTCACGGTGTCTGACTTTGCCACGATCAATGTCGGCCATGAGCGCACTCTGGCGAACTTCTCTGGTGCGATCTCCTCCGGTCTCGACCGTCTGCAAAAAGACGGACCGGGCACGCTGGAGCTCAATGGCAATGCCAACCTCGCCTCCATGCGTGTGGAGCAGGGCAGGCTCCTGCTGCAGTCTGTGGACACGAACCCCGCCCCAGCTACGTTCAGTGCGAATAACTTCTCCCAGAGTGCCCTTACCAGCCTGATTCTTGGTGGTGGTACCCTGGAGCTACGTGGCGCTCCTGAAGGGAACATCACTTCAAACTTCGGCTCCCAGCTCACCATCGAGGCTGGTTCCACGACTTTGAAGGTCACCAGTGTCCCGGCCGCCAATGAGATTTCCCTCACCGCTCCCATTACGCGCTTGAACATCATGGGCCAGGAGGAGATCACTCCTGTCATTCGCCATGCTGGTGGCTCTGTCCACTTCGTCGAAAACCCCGAAAGCATCGGTGCGGCTGACATTTTCCTCTACCTGCCTACGACAGAGCGGCTGCGACTCCTGCCCTGGGCCACTTATGAGGATACTTCCCAGGTGGGCAACCCAGGAGTCAATCACTTCGCCACTGTGCTGCAAGCCACAACGAGTGTGGACACCTCTGGTGGAGAAGTGGTTTCAGCAGATTCCGTCTTCCTCTATGACATCGGTACGGGTCTGACCACGCCCGGCGGCTGGCAGACAAACCGGAACACCGCCAGGAATCTCAACGTCTCTGAAGGTGCGCTGGGCGCCAATGGCCCGCTGGCTTTCAATGGCACCACGACCTCAAACCGCTACGTCAACATCCTGCGGTATGGAACATCGACTGATGGAGTCGTCACCATCAATGCGGGGCATACTTTGGAACTTGTCGGAGGTGCCATCCTCGCTGCCAAAAGTGTCTATCAGGGGAACAAGTCCATAGTGGGCGTGGGCAATATCACTGGCGGAGCGCTGAATGATAAAAACAGCGACTTCATCATGCATAACTACAATGATACCACCCCTTTTACTATCGGAGCCAACATTGTAGATCGCACCTCTCTGGCAGCCAATGCGACAGGCACCACTGGCAAGGGTTCACTTAAGTCAGGCGAAGTGCAGATGAAGATCAACATCTCCGGCCTTCCCAGCGACTTCTTCATCACGGTGCGCCCGGGCATGAGAGTGGCTGGCCCGGGCATCCAGACGGGCACTCTCGTTGAGACTGTGGAGCAGAACTTCAACCGCGTGATTCTCACTCTGCCCGCAGACAGTGATCAGACGAATCAAGTCTATACCTTCACAGACACGACGAACTTCCTCCAGGTCGGCATTGGCACCACCATCCTGGCTGGTAACAACACCTACACTGGCAACACTTATGTCCACGGTGGCGTCCTGCGTCTGGACTCGGCCAATGCAGTCCCTGGTGGCATCGCTGCCACCGGCGGCACCAGTTCCATCATCGTCGAGGATGGCATCATCGGTCTCGGACATGGCGATTTCAACCGCCCGCTCGGTTCCGGCATCTCGCAGGTGCAGTTCACAGGCAATGGCGGTTTCGCCGCCTATGGGGCCGACCGCACCGTCAATCTCGGCGGGGCACCTGTTCCTGAAACCTTGCGCTTCGGCAACAACGGCTTCGTGCCGGATGGTTCGTCGTTCATTCTCGGCAGCCATGATGCCACCCACAAACTGACTTTGGTCAATCCTATCGACCTGAGCGCCTTCAGTCAGGCCATCCGTGTCGAGAACAGCCCCATCGCTGTCGAGGCTGAACTCACGGGCAGCCTTTCCGGTCTTGGCCGCATGATCAAATTTGGCCTGGGCACCCTTCGTCTTGCCGCAAGCAACGCCCACCGGGGTGGCATCGAAATCGCCGAGGGCCGACTCATTGCTGCCAATGTGACGGATGTCTTCGGAACATCCACGGGGGCCCTGCGCCTCGGCACCAGCCTCACCAACACCACCTCGCGTGCAGCCGTCGATCTGGAAATCGAAGGCGGCACAGTGGCCAATCCTCTTCAAGTCGGTTCGGTCAATGCCCGTGGCGCAGAGTGGGTTAGCGGCGGCACGGTGGAAAGTAGCCAGGTAGCCAACAATGTCGGTTCTGAAGCCTCTGCCGCCATCGTCAGCGGCTATCCAGCCATCGCTTACTATGATGCCACCAATCAAGATCTCAAATACGTCCGCGCCCTTGATCCGCGCGGTGCTTCCTGGGGTGCCCCGGTCACCGTTTCCAGCCGTGGCAATGTGGGGCGGAATCCCTCTCTTGCGCTCATCAATGGCAACCCAGCCATCACCTATCATGATGACAGTGCTGGTACACTTATGTTCGTGCGTTCCACGGATGCCCAGGGTGTTGTCTGGGGCACTCCCATCTCCGTCCTTGGTCAGAGTTCAACCGTGGCAGTAGCGGCGGACTCTTTGGGCAGGATCATTGTCGGCGGTTCCTTCACCCGGTTTGATGGCATCCTCCGCAACCGTCTCGTGCGTCTGAATTCGGACGGTTCTCTGGATCTCACCTTCGATGCCAACATCATGAATGGTGAGGTGCGTGCCATCATGATCCTGCCCAGTGGCAAGATCCTCGTGGGCGGCACCTTCACGGCCGTTCGCCAGTCCAGTGCTGCTGTTTCAGATACGGGACGCAACCGCATCGCTGTGTTCAATACCGATGGCTCGCTGGATACCAGTTTCGATCCAAACTCCAACGGTGATGTCCGACTCTTCGTCGCACTGCCGGACGGCAAAATCATGGTTGGGGGTGCCTTCACCACCATCGCAGGTGTAGGCCGCACACGTCTCGCCCGACTGAATTCCAACATCACGTTGGACACCAGCTTTGGTAACACGGACATCCGCAATGGTGAAGTCCGCGCCATCATCCCTGAGGACAGCGATCCAGACACCGCAGGCATCGAGAGCTTTGCCATCGCCGGCACCTTCACCAGCGTCCGGGGTGACGGCAATCGCAACCGCCTGGCCCGAATCAACAGTGATGCCACCCTGGCTGGCACCTTCAACCCGAACGCCAACAACAGCGTCCTGGACATGGTGCGGCTGCCTACCGGCAAATTCCTCATCGGCGGTGCCTTCACCCTCTTTGCAGACACTATCGCCCGCACGCGACTCGCCCGCCTCAATAGTGACGGCAGCGTGGACGAAACCTTCGGTCAGGAAGTGAATGGCGAAGTGCGCGATCTCCATCTGGAAGCGAATGGAGATGTGCTCGTCTCCGGCATCTTCAACATCTTGGGAGACTTCAGCCGCCGCTTCATCGGGCGAGTCTTGGCCGATGGGACAGTGGACACCACCTTTGATCCTGATCCAGACAATGAAGTGCGTCACATGATCACCCTGCCGGATGGCAAAATCGTCATGGGTGGCAGCTTCAATGCCGTGGGTGGCACTACCCAGCAGCTCGTGAGTCGCCTGCTCGCCAATGGCAGTGCGGACGTGGGCTTCAATCGCTCAGTCTTGGATGTTGGACTCTACACCTCCCTTTACAGCGTGAATGGCAACCCCGCCATCGCCTACCACAACTCCATCGGTGACGACATTTTCTACATCCGCGCGAACGACGTCAATGGTGCGGGCTGGCCGAATCCTGAACTGATCGACGCCACTGGTACCGTGGGTATTGGCATCTCCCTTACCGTCGCCAATCTTGGCGGCGACCTGCTAACCAAGGATAATCGTGGCACGGAGACCACGACCGATGATGAAGTGACCCTTTCAGGCACTCCAGCCAACAGCGGCACGCCGGTCATTGCCTATGGCGATGCCACGAATTCACGCATCAAATACGTCGT
>Ga0075152_10001089_pt1 | contig 19604 bp, 20 predicted proteins | sample JI61114C2DNA_FD_70964 | JGI IMG/M metagenome (GOLD analysis project Ga0075152, IMG submission 70964) | Wastewater effluent complex algal communities from Wisconsin, to seasonally profile nutrient transformation and Carbon sequestration -... | ecosystem: Engineered > WWTP > Effluent > Algae...
CTGGGAACAGGACCGCATCGCGCAGGCAATCGCCTCGGGCCGCCGTGGCTGGATCGCCGCTGGCATCGGTGGCGTCCTGGCGGTGCTGGGGTTCAGCATGGCGACGTTCCAGAGCCTGCGGCCGCTGCCGGCGCCGTATCCGGTCGTGGTGGACCGGACCACGGGCGAGACCAGTGTTGTCGCCACGCTGGACGCATCCAACGTGCCGGCACTGGCTGCACTGGACCAGCACAACGCGGCCGTGTTCGTACGCGCCCGCGAGTCCTACAACTTCCAGCTCCTGCAGCGCGACTACGACCAGGTCGCGCGCATGACGGTCCCCGACACCTGGGCGCCATACGGTAGTCAGTTCGCTGGCGAGAAGGCCATGCAGGCGGTCATTGCAGCGAAGGAAGAACACCGCGTAACGGTGGTTTCCGTGCGGCTGACCCGGTCCCCCGTGGCTGGCAAGTCAGGCGAAGCGGTGGTGACCTTCGACCGGCAGATTCGCCCGACGCAGGGGCAGTCGCCTGTGACCACGCGGTTCGTGTCCACGGTGCGCTACGAGTACCGGCCGACGGCCATGAAGAAGCCGGCCGATCGCATCGAGAACCCGTTCGGGTTTGTCGTCACGGGCTATCGCGCCGACGCTGACCTGGTGGCGCCGGCCAAGCCCGCCGACACGGTCGCAGGCGGCGCATCATGAAGGCCACCTCGAAGTGGATCGCGCCGCTCGGCGCGGTCGCGGTACTTGGCGCTGCGCTCTTCGCACCGGCTCTGCTGATGCCTGCGAGCGCGCAGCCAATCCAGCCAGGCCAGCGCACGACACCGGACTCGCGTCTGCGTACCGTGCTGTTCGCGGCCGAGATGGTGGTGGACGTGCCGGTGCGGCGCGGCCAGATCACGCAGATCGTGCTCGGCGACGACGAGCAGATCGTCGGCATCCCGATCAGTGGCAAGGGGTCGAACTGCAGCGACGAGACCCACACCTGGTGCATCGCCAAACAAGGGCGCGACCTGTTCGTCAAGCCCAAGTCGGGCGCAACCTCGACGAACCTCATCGTCGTTACCGACCGCCGCCGGCATGCCTTCCTGCTCCACCCCGTCGAGGGTGCTGGCCTGACGCTGATGCGACTGACCGTTGTGGCGCCGATGGTGCCGCGGCCGATCCTTGTCGCCGCGTCCCCAGTGTTGCCGACCGCCAGGGAGCTGATCGACGCCCGCTGGCAGACCAAGCCCCTGGTCCGCAACTCCGCCTACTCGGTGGCCACGGGCAAGGACTCCGAAGACATCGTGCCGGTCATGGTGTTCGATGACGGCACGCAGACCTACTTCAGCTTCCCGAACAACAGGCCCATCCCCACGGTCTTCCAGATCGCGCCGGACGGCAGCGAGGAAATGGTCAACGCCCGTATGGACCCCGATGACCTGCTCGTCGCCGACCGCGTCGGCCGCCGCTTCGTCCTGCGCCTGGGTGAAAGCGTCGCCGCGATCATCAACGATGCCTTCGACCTCGACGGCGTGCCGCCCAAGGACGGCACCACCGTCCCGGGTGTGGCCCGCGTCGTCAAGGCAGCCACAGCCAACCAGCCCGCCAACCGGCCTGCACCATGAACGCCCCCGACACGCTCAAGCGGCTCGAAGGCGAGCCCGAGATTCCCTCGCTGGCGCCGCGAGGCGGTGCCTCCAGCCACAAGCCGATCATTGCGGCGAGTGTCCTGATCCTGTCGCTGGTGGGCGCGCTGGGCTTTGCGGCCACGCGCTACTTCGGCAAGAAGGAAGCGCCGCCAGAGGCGGCCGTGGACGTGGCCTCCGCCACGGTGACGAAGCTGAAATTCCAGGACCCGCCGGTCGTGGTGCCGGCACCCGTGCCGGTCGCCAAAGCCATCCCCGTTGTCGACCAGACCCGCGTGCCCAGCATCGAGGCCGACGCCACCGCGCCAGCCACAGCCATCCCGGTTCGGGGCACTGCAGGTGGCCGCCCGACGAAGCAGGCGGTGCCAGTAGGTGACGAGTCTCCATTTGGTCCAACTGGTGCCGGTGGTGGATCGCTGGTATCCCAGCCAGGCGCAGCAGACCCGCCGCCAGCGCCCGGCATCGCAGGTGAAGCCCAGGCCAACATGCGGCGCTACCAAAGCCAGCTGGGCAGCATGCTCGGGCAGCTGCAGGGCCTGACCGACAAGGCGGCAGGCGGCGACAAGGCTTCTGCCGCAGCGCTGGCCTCGGCCATGGTCCTGCCGGGTACGAACATGAACGCGGCGGCCCAAGCCAACCCTGCACTATTCGGCTCGATGGAGCGCTCGGCCACGCCGACCGTGGTGGCCAGCCAGCTCGGCAACCGTAGCCTGACCATGCCCAAGGGCGTGCTGTTCACCTGCAGCCTCAAGACACGCGTGATTTCGGCCACCAGCGGCTTCGTTGCCTGCCAGGTCCAGCGCAACGTCTTCTCGGACGATGGCAAGGTGGTACTGGCCGAACGCGGCTCGCACCTGGACGGCGAATACCGGGTGGTGCAGGTCCGCCCTGGCGTGACCCGCATCCCGGTGCTGTGGACGCGGCTGCGCACGCCGAACGGCGTGACGGTGGACCTGGACTCCCCCGGCACCGGCGCCCTCGGCGAAAGCGGCATCGGCGGCTACGTCGACAACCGCTGGCCGGAACGCATCGGCGCAGCCATGCTGGTGTCGCTGATCGATGACGCCGTGAAGATGGTGGCCACCGACTCCAACCCGGTGACGGGCAGCACAACCGTGTTGCTACCCAGCACGACGGCAGCCGGGTCGAAGCTCGCCGAGAAGGTGCTCGAAGCGACGATCAACATCCCGCCGTTGCTGTACCAGAACCAGGGCAGCGTCGTGGGCGTATACGTCGCTCGCGATGTGGACTTCTCGAAGGTCTACGCACTGGAGCCGCGATGAGCGCCGCGCCCGCCCTGCGGGCCGTTCCCTCTGTCTTGCGGTCGGATGCCACCGTCACCGAGTTCCTGCAGCCCATCCGCGGCATGCTCGATGACAGCCGCGTCAACGAGCTGTGCGTGAACCAGCCCGGCGAGGTCTTCGTCGAGCGCGCCGGCGTCTGGCAGCGCCACGAGATTCCCGAGTTCACGTTCCGGCACTGCCAGAGCCTGGCCACCGCCATCGCAACACTGACCGGCCAGCACACCAACGAACAGAACCCGCTGCTCAGTGCTGCACTCTCGACGGGCGAGCGCGTGCAGATCGTCCAGCCCAGCGCCACGCCGGCCGACCAGATCGGTGTGTGCATCCGCAAGCCCTCGATGCAGGTGCGCAAGCTGGAAGACTTCGAAGCGCAGGGCCTGTTCGGACGGGTCCGGGAGACCAGCCGCGAACTGGAGCCCTTCGAGCGCGAACTGCTGGACCTGAAGGCTCACGGCAAGTTCGTAGAGTTCTTCCGCCTGGCCGTCCAGTCGCACCAGACGATGGTGGTGGCCGGCAAGACCGGCTCGGGCAAGACCACCTTCATGAAAGGCCTGGTCGAAGAGGTCCCGGTCACCGAGCGGCTCATCACGATCGAGGACGCGGCGGAGCTGACCTTGCCCAGCCATCCGAATAAGCTGCACCTGTTCTATTCCAAGGGCGGACAGGGGGCCAGCGCGGTGTCTGCGAAGCTGCTGCTGGAGGCCTGCCTCCGGCTGCGGCCGGACCGCATTTTCTTGGCGGAAATGCGCGGCGAAGAAGCCTTCTACTTCCTGCGCCTGGCCGCCTCGGGGCACCCGGGCAGCGTGACCAGCGTTCACGCCGGCAGTTGCGAACTGGCGTTCGAGCAGATCTCGCTGATGGTCCGCGAGTCGGCGGGCGGTGGCGGGATGACGATGCCGGAGATCAACCGCCTGGCGCGTTCGGTGATCGATGTCGTGGTGCACTTCGGCGTCGATGCCGGTGGGCGCTTCATCAGTGGCATCCACTACGACCCGCAGGCCCGTTGGCGGGAGGCAGCATGAGCGCCACCCGTGCGGTACCCGGAGCGCCGGCAGGCCGCGCCGTCAAGACGGCGGCGGTGTCGTCCACCGCGAAGCGCGCGCTGATTGCCCTGGGCGTGGCCACCTACCTCGGCGCCACCGCAGCGGCCACGGTGTACGGCAGTGCAGCCCTGTACATGCTGTTCCACAAGCAACGGCCGGCCGGCATCACGGCCGGCACCATGTCGGCTTTCTGGTCCGAATACTCGCCCGACCCGAAGGAGCGCAAGAAGCTCCAGCTGGCCTTGATGATCCCGCCCTTCGTGCTGCTTTTGCTGGTGCCCATGGGCATTGCAGCCGCCACGCAGAAGCGCCGCGAGCTGCACGGCTCGGCGCGTTTCGCCAGCGCCATCGAAGTGCGCGACGCCGGACTGCTTGGGGGACAGGGGATCATCGTCGGCAAGTACCGGGACAAGTTCCTCACGCTGCCGGGCAAGCAGTCAGTGATGCTCAGCGCACCGACCCGCAGCGGCAAGGGTGTCGGCGTGGTGGTGCCGAACCTGCTGGCTTGGCAGGACAGCGCCGTGGTCGTCGACATCAAGTCGGAGAACTGGGCGATCACGGCGGGGTTTAGGGCGGCGCACGGCCAGGCCGTCTATGCCTGGGCACCCTTTGCCGAAGACGGGCGCTCGCACCGCTGGAATCCGCTCAGTGCGATCCGGCTGGCCGATCGCCACGTCGTCGGCGACACGCTGGCCATCGCACAGGTTCTCTACCCGACGGACGTGAAAGGCAGCGGCACCGAGGGCTTCTTCAACGACACCGCGCGCAACCTGTTCCTCGGCCTCGCCCTGTACCTGGTCGAGACACCCGAGCTGCCGCGCACCATCGGCGAGATCCTGCGGCAGTCGAGCGGCCAGGGGCAACCGATCAAGCAGCATCTACAGAGCCTGATGCAGCAACGCATGGAGGGCTGCTCGCACCCGAGGGGGCCGCTGTCGGACGCCTGCGTCGACGCCCTGATGCGCTTCCTCTCCACCAGCGACAACACGCTGTCGAGCATCCTGGCCACGCTCAATGCACCGCTGACGGTCTTCAGCGATCCGCTTGTGGACGCGGCCACGAGTGGCGATGACTTCTCTGTCGCCGACGTGCGCCGCCAGCGCATGACGGTCTATGTCTGCATCCCACCGAACCGGCTGGCCGATGCGCGCGTGCTGCTGAACCTGTTCTTCGCGCAGCTCATCAACCTGAACACAGCTGAACTGCCCGAATACAACCCGGCGCTCAAGCACCAGTGCCTGGTGTTGCTGGACGAGTTCACCGCACTTGGTCGCATCAACATCTTGAACGCCGCCGTGGGCTACCTTGCCGGATACAACCTGCGCCTGGTGACGGTGATTCAGGCGGTCAGCCAGCTCGAATCGGTCTACGGCCAGCACGACGCCCGCACCTTCGCAACCAACCATGCGCTGCAGGTTCTGTACGCCCCACGCGAGCAGCGCGACGCCAACGAGTACAGCGAGATGCTGGGCACGTTCACCCAGCAGGAGAAGAGCCGCGGCCGGTCGAGCAGCTCGGGTGCGAAGGGCGGCGGCAGCTCGCAGTCGACGAACGAGAGTTCGCAGCGCCGCGCGCTCTTGCTGCCCCAGGAGTTCAAGGAACTGGGCGTGGACCGCGAAGTGCTGATTCTGGAGAACTGCAAGCCGATCCTGGCCGACAAGATCCGCTACTACACCGACCCGGTTTTCATGGAGAGGCTTATGCCGCCACCTGACCTGCCTGAGCTCGATCTCGCTACACATCGGGCGCGCGTGGAGCACCGCGTGCGCCTGGCCGGCGACGACGAAGAGTTCGGGCTCGACCAGATCGCGGTCGACTTCCATGGCCTGCCCCAGCTGGACGCCGATGCCTCACCCGAGCAGGTTCAGTCCTTCGTCGCCGGGTTCTTCGAGGCGCTCGAAGTGGCCTCGGCGCAGACGATCGTCCCTGTCGAACAGACGCCCAACCCGCAATCCAACCTGGAGCCGGCTCGCGCCGCGTAACAGCTATGCCCATCCCAAGGACGATCTACAAGGCGTTGACGACGGCGCACACCGCCTGCTGCGTCGGTATCGGCGCACTTCTGCTCACCTCGTGCTCGACGCCCCCGAAGCCGCCTTCGGTGGATGAGTCCACCAAGCGGCCGGTCAACGCCCGAGCGGCCGTCGACCTCAAGGCCTGCCAGGGCGATCTGAGTCGAGCCACCATCCTGGTGTCCGAGATGGCACGCGCCGGTGTCGTCGCGACTTCGCTGAACAAAGCATTGCCGCAGCCGGGCGCTGCGATGGCCAGCGTGCCCACATTTGAGGCCGCTGACACCGCTGGCAACCTGGTGGCTGTCGTCCCTTTCGGCATGGGATCTGCAGCCTGGAGCGTTGAACAGGCCGACGCCGCAGCATTGGTCCGGCGCGCCAAAGACGCCGCTGTGATCATGATCCGCGGACGCACCGATGCCACCGGTGACTCGATGCAGGAAACGGCGCTCGCGCGCCGCCGCGCTGAGGCGGCTGCGGAGTTTCTGCAGCAGGCAGGTGTATCGAAGGACAAGCTTCGCCTGACCTGGCAGGGCGCGGGCGATCCGCTCGCAGGGCTTCGACCCGCTGATCGCTCGCAAAGCCGTCGCGTCGAGATCGAGTTCTATGCGGCTGCGCCAATGCTCGTGAGTCTGCGCAGCAGCGCGGCGAACGGCAAGGGCACCACCGCAGCGAGCCTGTGATGAGCTCGGCCTCCGACGGAAACAACGCGGGCCAGAGCAGCGGCCAGGCCGGCGAAGCCGATTCACTGGACCTTGATGGTCGCCAGGCCATGAAGGGCCGCGGACAACCACAGGCCAGCGTGCCGGCAGGACAGGTCGCTGAGACTCGACGTGCTGCAGCTGAGGGCCAGTCGGCGATTGATCCGCTCGTGGCAGACGTGGCGCTGGCGACGGCAGAGCAGAAACGCGACAGTGGCACCAGGCCACCAAGTGAGCCTCGACCGACCCCAGAGTCGGCTCTGGCCGATGCACAGGCGCTGAAGACCATCGACAGTCGCCATGAGGGCCTTCAAGCCTTGGTGTCCGGCACGCTCGGCGTGGTGGCGGCACGCGAGGCGGCGACCAGCGACGTGTCGGCGTTGGACGGCTTTGCGGACAAGGTGCTGCAGGGCCGTGCGGCTGCCGTGATGGGCGACACCGGTGAACAGCAGCCGGCCTACAGGACCGCGCTCAAGGAGGTCTCGCCGCAGTACGCCGGCCTGGCTGACCGGGCCTATGCCGAAGAGCAGCAGCGGTCAGCTGCGAAGGAAGATCGAAAGTCCTTGGAGTACGCGAGCCGACGCGACGATGCAGCCGACAGCATTGCTGGACGGTACGCAACGATGGCGAGCGCGGGCCTGACCATCAAGGACTTGCAGGGCCCGGCGCTTGACCGCTTGGCGGTCAAGGACAGCCGGGACTTGATGCTGATCGACGGGTTTCCGCCGCACCCGCGTGCGAGCGAAGCCAAAGCGTTGGTTGCAGACAGCATGAAGAGCGATGCTTACAGAGCCACGTTTGATCGCGAGACCGCCGAATGGGCGATGCCCGGGGTGGGTCGGACGACAAGCTTTTCGGCGCGGGCGGTTACTGGCGAGCTACCCGAAGAGGTGCGCGCAGCAGACGCGATGCCGGATGCGAAGCAGGGCGGCACGGCTCTGCGGTCCGCCGAACCGGTTGGCGCGGACATCAACTCAATGCGATCTGAAGGGGACACCGCCGAGAAGCGTCGCGCCATTCCGCCGCTTGAAGACCGCTTCAACGTCAAACGGATCGGCTTGATCGAGAAGGAATATCACTTTAGGGACCAGACCGGCAAGATTGCCTTCACCGACAAGTTCATGAGCATCAGCACGGGCAGCGAGAGCCCAGCCGCGATCAAGGCCATGGTGGATCGAGCTGCTGAGCGTGGCTGGGAAACAGTGAGGCTCAACGGTTCACCCGAGTTCGTCCGGCAAGGATGGATCGCCGCTACTGCACAGGGGCTGAAGGCTGTAGGCCACACGGTGACAGTTGGGGACCGGGAATCGGCTGCAAAGGAACAGGCGCGGCTGCAACTTGATCATGATGGATCGGCACCGCAGAGGCCAGGAGAAGCCGTCGGGCGAGTTCAATCGGACTATGCCGAACGCGTCAGCGGTGACAGCAAGGTAGCTGAGCTTGGTGGGCAGCGCCAGCTTGCCGCAGCGATTGAGAAGGCACTCGTCGACGGAAAGGTGTCTCCCGAGCTTCGCGGCCAAGTGCGCGCCATGATGAAAGTCGAGGGAGCAAAGCGGATCGCCCGAGGTGAGAGGTTTAAGGCACCTGTATATGACGCGCGGGCGCCGCGTTCCCGGCCAAAGACTGTGCAGGCCGGACCGCAACGGCACGGGGACCGAGAACGCTCACGCTGACATGAGCGAGCAAAGGTCCGAGAGGGCTTCCTTATCAGGACGTCATTTGCTGAAGGAACTTTGGCGCCCGACCGATCCAACCCCCATGGTGCAGGGCCCAACCGGTGTTGATCGATGCCCCGGGACGACCGTTTATCACCGCCCCTCTGGCAGCCGGTGGTAGGCGTGGAACTGGTCGCCCCGGATCCAACCTCGGGCGACATACAGCGCCTGTCCCGGCGCGTTCCCCTCCCCCACGTTCAGTGAAACCCGCACTGCACCCTGAGACCATGCGTAGTGTTCGGCCGCAGCCAGCAGGCCGGAGGCGACACCCGTCCTGCGACCGCGCGGAACAACGAAGAGGTCGTTGAGCACGAATACCCGCGCCAGCGCGGTGGATGACCAACTCGGATACAGCTGCGCAAATCCCGTGGGTGCTGCGTTCACATGCGCGACGAAGATGATCGATTCCCCGTGATCGAAACGGGCCTTCAGGAAGTCGCGAGCAGCCGGCAAGTCGCCTGTCCGACCTTGGAACTCGCGGTACTGGTTGAAGAGGTCAGCCAGTTCATCCAGATCGGAAAAAACAGCCTGGCGGATGTGGGGAGTGTTCATGCGCAGCGATGCAAGGTTTGGGATCGACCGACTGCACGGGCATGCCGCCGGTACCCCATTGTTGCCGCGCGAGTGGTGGCGCCGTCGCCAGCGTGCTCAAGCCTCCGGCTCGTCGACGGCAGGGAGTATCGGCGCCAGCGGTGCGGCGACATCGCCATCCTGCATCCAGTCCTCACCGAAGAGCTCGGCGGGATGCAGGGTCGCCACGCTGCCATTGCCGCAGACCATGGCGTCAGCCGGGCAGTATCGGTCGCAGCCCCAGCAGATGCGCTCCGGGTGGGCGGGGTGCAGCGGAAACTTCTTGGACACGTGGGCGTCTTAGCCGCGCGGCGATTCGAAGGGTGGGAACAGCACGTCGTTCTCAAGCTGGATGTGCTGTTGCAGGTCGTCGGCAAACTCTCTCACGCCGGCGCTCAGCCGCCGCCAGGTGGTGCATGCGTCCTCGGGTGCCATGGCGTTGCGGGTCAGGGCGAGCAACTGCGCAAGCCGTTGGGCATGGTCGGCGTGCTCCGCGCGCATGACGCCGATGGGATGCACAACGAAGGGGTTGCCGCCCCGCGCCAGCATCGGAAACAGTATGGCCTCTTCCTTCTCCATGTGTTCCAGCAGTTCGCCGTGCATCGACTTCAGCAGATCGGTCAAGCCTCGCGGCGCTGCGGCGTGGTCCACGTGCACGGCCTCCACCTTGGTGGCGAGCTGGATCAGCTCGGGAAGCTGCCGACGGTGGACTTCGTGGAAGCGCGTCAGGATGTGCTCGATCAACGCTACCGACTCAGAGGGCACTGGTGGCTCCTCGGTCTGCGGCGCCATCGTGGGCTCTACGGTAGCGGGTGCTGTGTATCTGGCCTCCACCCGGCTGATGTTCTGGTGATGGGCCTGCAGCATGTCCGTCAAGTCGGCGCGCGCCTGTGCGTCTTTGACCTGCGGTATCAGAGCCTGAAGCTTGCGGGTCACCCAGGCTTGGCCTCGGTTCAGAAACTTCAATCGCTCGTCCAGATCGGTGATGGCCATCGCCTTGCCATGGAATGCACCGGTCGCGCTGGAGGGCGTAGCCCCCAAGGACTTGATCGTGCGCATGAGCATGCTGCACCAGCGGACTTCGTCCTTGTGGATGTCGTCCACCAGTGCCGCGAGCGCAGGCTCGGAGATCGACCGGCCCGTCTCCATCGCAACGCGGGCGCCGGCGCGCTCGGCCTCCAACAATTCGTTGAGCGCGTCCAGCAGGGCTGTGCGTGCCGGGTCGGTAGCGGCCGAAGCGGCGTCAGTTGCCGGCAGGGAGGCGGATGGCTGCGGTGAGGTCGAATTCATGAGGGAGGGGTCGCTGGCGACCGTGGGTTGGATGTGGAGCGGGAGCCCGGCGATGCAGGCGGCGCGAAGAGAAGGAACAACTCCTCGTCTTCGGCGCGGATGTGCAGTGCCAGCTCACTGGCCAGGTCGTTGAGGCCTCGCATGAACTGCTGAAGCGCCTGGTCCGTGCCATGAACTTCGGACAGCGTGCCAAGCCGTGCACGTAGGTCGTTCATGGCCTTCTCGTGAGCGACATGTTCGCGATGCAGGTCCTCGATCAGCAGCCCGATCAGGGTGTTGCCGCCTTGCTCCATCATCGGAAACAGCCGCATCTCCTCCTTGAACATGTGCTGTTCCAGCGCGTCGCCAATCGCGAGCAGTGCATCGACGAGGCCGTCGTCGATGCCGCGCGCCTCGACCTTCGCTGCCATGGCCAGCAGTTCGGGCAGAGCCTGGCGGTGGCCTTCATGGAACCGCGTCTGGATGCGGTCGATCAGGGCACCGACCTGCCGGGTGGTATCAGGGGACATGGTGGGTGGAGGCTGGCTATGCGTGTTCAGTCTGGGCGGCGCCAAGGCCACGCCGTGCGCGCATGGCCAGGCCGATGCGGTCCAGCTCGGCCTCGCTCAGCAGGCGGGCGGCCACGGGCAGCAACTCCGCTTCCTCGCGGGCGATGTGCTGCTCGTACAACTGCACGAACCCCGGTATGTCGGCGTTGTCCAGCGTGGAGGAAGTGCCTCCAGTGATTTGAAGCAATCTCCGGCGCAAGGCGGCCCAGCGTTGTTCCAGCGCACGGTGGTCGCTGCACAGCGAGGCGGTCAGTTCGCGCAGGCATACCGCATCCGAGCCCGCCATCGACGCCAGCACGGCGGGAAACAGATCCTGCTCCTCGTCCTCGTGGTGGTGGCGCGCGGCCGTGTCGAAGTAGCGCATGACAGCGCTCGCGGCTTCCTGCGCAGAGCGGTCAGCGCCATGGATCTGCAGGTGGGTGACCAGGCGCAGCAGGGTTTCGCACTGGTGCTGCACACGCCCATGGCAGGCGGCCAGCATTTCCAGGGGGACTTCGAAGCCGACGGCAGGGGCGCTATGGCCGGGCAGGGTCAGGGTCATGGTGAGCTTGCTCCAGTGGGCGGTCAGGCGCTGCGGGCCGGACGTGCGGACCGCCGCGAGGTCGGTGCAGCCACCACCGCAGGCAGCGTCCGGCCCGCCGGCGATCTGTTGGACTTGCTGGCTGTTGCCGGCAGGCCTTGTGTCATGTCCGCCAGCGTGGCGCCGTCCAGTGCTCTGAAGTAGCCCGCCAGCGCTTCGTCGAAGAGGTGCTTCAGCCGGCAGGTCGGTGACAGCGTGCACGCGTTGGTGGCGGCATCAAAACACTCCACCAGCCGGAAGTCGGTCTCCGTGGCGCGTACCACATCCCCGATGCGGATGGACTCGGGCTCGGCCAGCAACCGCAGGCCGCCACCGCGGCCCCGGGTGGTCTCAAGCAGGCCCTGGCGCGCCAGGTCATTGACGACCTTCATCAGGTGGTTCTTGGACAGCCCGTGCTGCTCGGCCAGTTCGCCGATCGTCACCAAGCGGTCCCGGTGCGCCGCGCAGTACATCAGCACCCGCAGGGTGTAGTCGGTGTATTCGGACAGGCGCATGGCGATCCTTAAAGATGCACGCAGTGTATTGCTTTAAGGGAGGCGAGTCATTAACATGCATGTATGTTGCATCTTTTGTTCGACATCCCAGCTTGCAAGCCCCAGGGATGGCGCCCACGGCCATGAAGGAGCCTGTGCCCACCATTCCTCTGGGCGCCCCGGGCGCTCCGCAGGGCGTCGCGGCGCCCGCCTCGAGCGCGCAGTTTCCTTTGCCTGGCTGGCCGCTCTTTCGCCTGGGATTCCGACCCTTCTACCTGGGTGCGGCCGCGTTCGCCATGTTCGCGGTCCCTTACTGGATCGCGGGCCTGCTGGGCTTGGTGGCACTGCCGTCGACGATGCCACCGCTGTTGTGGCATGCCCACGAGATGCTCTATGGCTTTGCCGTGGCCGTGATCGTCGGCTTCCTGCTGACGGCGGGCAAGGCCTGGACGGGACTGGCCACGCCGCGTGGTGCCACGCTGGCCGCGATGGCGGGGCTGTGGCTGGCGGCGCGGCTCGCTGCCGCGGGAGCGCCCTACACGGTCTACGCCCTGCTGGACCTGGCACTGTTGCCTTGGGTGGCCCTGGTGCTGATCCGTGTGCTGTTGAAGGCCGGCAACCGGCGCAACCTGCCGCTGGGCGCGATCCTGCTGTTGCTGGCAACGGCCAATCTCAGCTTTCACGCGGCCGTGCTGGGATGGCTGGCCATCGATCCGCTGCGGGCGCTGCACGCTGGGCTGGCGCTGGTGGTGATGATTGAATGCGTGATCGCGGGGCGGGTGATTCCGGCATTCACCATGTCGGCGCTGCCGGGCCGGCAGCTCAAGGTGCCCGCTTGGCTGGAACGCAGCACGCTCGCTGCCACGGCCTTGTCGCTGGCGGCCTGGGTGCTGTTGCCGGCCAATCCGGTGACGGCTGCGGGGTTCGCTGCAGCCGCCCTGTTGCATGCCGCGCGCTGGTGGCACTGGCAGCCTTGGCGCACCCGCGCGCGCCCCATCCTGTGGGTGCTGCACGCGGCGTACGCCTGGCTGCCCTTCGGCTTCCTGCTGCTGGCAACGGCGCAGGTGGGTGGCGCTGCCGCCTCGGCCGGCATTCACGCCCTGGCCGTGGGCGCCACGGCCGGGCTCATCATCGGCATGGTCACCCGCACGGCCAGGGGCCACACCGGGCGCCTGCTGAAGGTGTCGCGGCTGGAAGTGGCCGCCTACCTGCTGGTGGCCTGCGCCGCCGTCGCCCGGGTCTTGCTGCCCTTGGTGGCGCCGGCGCACACGGCGGATTGGCTGGTGCTGGCTGCGGCTGCCTGGGCCACCGCCTTTGCGCTGTACCTGTGGGTCTTCACGCCCTGGCTGCTCAGCAGCCGTCTAGATGGCAAGGACGGCTGAAAACGTCCGGCCACTTCGCGTGGCTCGGCATTTCTTCATCAACCTGATTTCCCCAACCGCACCCCGACACGCCCTGTTGCGCGCCCCGGGTGCCCCCTTCACCCTGAAAGGCTCTCATGACTGCAACCCTGACCCCACCCACCCATGTGCTGGACCTGCGGACCATCCCGCCGCGTGATCGTCACCCGATGATCTTCGGTCGCTTCGATGCCCTAGCCACTGGCCAGGCGCTGCAACTCGTGAACGACCACAACCCGCAGCCCCTGCGCTATCAGTTCGATGACCGCGCTTCAGGGCAGTTCGAATGGGCCGCGCTAGAAGCCGGCCCGTCGGTCTGGCGCATCCAGATCACCCGCATCGCAGACGCCGAAGTGCCTTCGGCAGGCCCCAAGAGCGACTCCTGCTGCTCAGGCGGCGCCTGTTGCGGTTGACCTTCCGCTCGCGCAGCGATGACCTTCGTCGTCACCGAGGCCTGCATCCGGTGCAAGTACACCGACTGCGTAGACGTGTGTCCGGTCGACGCCTTCCGCGAAGGGCCGAACTTCCTGGTCATCGACCCAGACGAGTGCATCGACTGCGCAGTCTGCGTGCCCGAGTGCCCGGTGAACGCCATTTATGCCGAGGAAGACGTGCCGTCAAATCAGCAGCACTTCACGCCGCTGAATGCCGAGCTGTCCCGCGAGTGGAAACCGATCACGCGGACCAAGCTGGCACTGCCGGATGCCGAGGCCTGGAGCAAGATCGAAAGCAAGCTTGAGGAGCTGAAACGATGAGCGGCCACCGCGCGGTCGAAGGTGCGCCCTGACCATGACCAAACCCAGGAAGATCATCCCCATCGCTGCCGCGCCAGCTACCGACGACGACAGCGTGCAGTACGTCTCGATGTACCAGAAGCAGGCCACCATCTACCCGCGTGCGGTGAAGGGGTGGTTCGCCGCCTGGCGCTGGGCCTTTGTCTGGTTGACCCAACTGCTGTTCTACGGACTGCCCTGGTTGCAGTGGGGCGGCCGGCAGGCCGTGCTGTTCGATCTGGAGGCCCAGCGCTTCTACATCTTCGGCCTGCTGCTTTATCCACAGGACCTGATCTTCCTGGCGGCGCTGCTGGTGCTGTCGGCCCTGGCTTTGTTCTTCTTCACCGCCGTGGCCGGCCGGCTGTGGTGCGGCTACACATGCCCGCAAACGGTCTACACCGAAATCTTCATGTGGGCCGAACGCAAGATCGAAGGCGACCGCATCGCGCGCATGCGGCTGGACCAGGCGCCCTGGGGCGTGAACAAGGTTCTGCGCAAGGGCGCCAAGCAGGCGGTGTGGCTGTCGATCGCGCTGATCACCGGCTTCAGCTTCGTCGGCTACTTCACGCCGATCCGGGAACTGGCCGTGGCCGCGCTGACCCTGGACATGTCCGGGTGGAACGCCTTCTGGGTGCTGTTCTATGGCGCAGCCACCTACGGCAATGCCGGCTTCCTGCGTGAGCAGATGTGCAAGTACATGTGCCCTTACGCTCGCTTCCAGAGCGCCTTGATCGACAAGGACTCCCTGGTCATCGCCTACGACGCCGGGCGTGGCGATCCGCGGGGCTCGCGCTCGAAGAAGACGAACGCTGCCGCGCAGGGCCTGGGCGATTGCATCGACTGCACCTTGTGCGTGCAGGTCTGTCCCACCGGCATCGACATCCGCAACGGGCTGCAGAACGAGTGCATCGGCTGCGCGGCCTGCATCGACGTCTGCGACGACGTGATGGACAAGATGGGCTACTCCAAGGGACTGATCCGTTACTCCACTGAAAACGGTGTCGTGAATGGCTGGACGCGGCTGCAGATGTTCAAGCGTGCGTTGCGACCGCGTGTTCTGGTCTACGGGGCCGTGCTATCTGCGGCCAGCATCGCGTTCGCGGCCAGCGTGGCGATGCGCAGCCCCTTCAAATTCGATGTGGTCAAGGATCGTGGCGCTTTGGCACGTGTGGTGGAGGAAGGGGCCGTCGAGAACGTCTACCGGATCCAGATCATGAATCGCACGGAGGCTCCGCAGACCTACCGGGTTGCCGCCTCCGGGATCGATGGTTTGGAGGTCGTGGCAACGCCGGCCAGCGCCGGCCCGGCTGCCGTGGCGTCGATGTCGGTGAGCCTGCGCCTGCCCTTCGCCGTGGCACAAGGGCTCGCAGGCCGGTCGGTGCCCGTGGTTTTCGAGGTCACGGGCGTTGAGCCCATCGCAGGTAGCGGCGCAGACACATCCGCCATCCAGTTCGAGAAGTCGACGTTTTTTGTTCCGCGCTGAGCCGCAACGAAAGGGGCCGCGATGGCTGAGGGAATCTTGCGCACCCCACGTTGGCATCTGCCGTTGTTCAACCCGTGCTCCAGGCGCGAGGACGCTTCATTCCCGCAATCCTGCAGGCCTGAGCCACGTAGCCATATGGAAAGAGCTCGAACATTCGCTGCCTTCCCCTGGTCTGGTAGCGCTGCTCGAGGCGCCGCATGGCATGGCGGGCGTCCGGCGTCACCTGGTGTTCCTGGTACCAGTCGCGCATGAACCGGATCACGAACCAGTGGTCGTCGTCGAGACTCAGGTTCAGCAAATGGGCCTGCTGGGCGGCCCATTCCTCGGTCCATTGGTCTGGATCGAGCAGATACCCTTCATCGTCCACAGTCGGCATGGCTGATCCAAAGCGTGGCGGGATGTATAAGATACATCTTTTGTATATGTTTTGGAATAGGGTGTCTGGTGAGGTCATCGGACGAGCTTCTCGCCAAGCTCAGACCCGACCACGATGCCGTTGACGTACTTCATTCCTGAATTGCCTCATGTCTTGGCGCGAATACCGCATAGTTTCCACTGGCCGTGGCGACGAGCTTGTCGGCGAGGTACACCTTGGACTCCTGGTTAGCCACCGTCATGCCACGATTCAAGGGTTAGGCGATACAGACGAGCAGTCCTGAAGCGACGGGCTTGAAGTAGTTGATCTTGATCTCGATAGTGGCGCAGATCTGGCCATCACCCAGCGCCGGGTACAGGGCCGCTCCCATGCCCGTATCGGCCAGAGCAAACACCACCGCGCCATGCACTATGCCGTGTGGATTGAGGTGATCCGAGTTGACGACGAGGCTCATTCGGCTGTGGTCAGCGCGACGCTCGTCTTCAGACATGGAGATCAACTCGGCGAAGCGATGCGACATGAGATTTGCACTCCTGAGTATTGGAGGGACATTCCCGCTGCGATGCGCAAGGCAAGACCGCGCCAGAATGGGCACGCGGGCCCGAGTGTTGCCGTCAGAATTCGATGCTGGCAGCGACCGAGCCGTACGAATGCCGCGATGTTTGCTGCTCGAACTCGCGCGTTCGCCAGACGCGCATCCATGCCAGTTTGACACCCCGCCCAGCGATCGGCAGCTGGGTGCTGAGCCCCAGCGACGCCTGCGCGACCCAGGGCCTGCGGGAGACGCGGTGGCTGGACCGGAACAGGTTTCCGTCGAGAGAGAAGTCATGCGCGACGGCTTTCACTTCGAGGGTGCTGAAGAGATGAATCCCGGCCTTCAATCCTCGGTCGGGTGGGCCCGCATCGGCTAGTCGAGCCGTGGGAGCCGACGACGATGGCGGACGGTTCTCTGCGCCGGGGCGTATCGGGTAGGTTCCAAAGTCATTCGGGATGTTCCAGCCCACGCGCCCTTCTACGGACAGCGCCGCCGACGTCTCGATGTTGCCGACACGCAGCCCGAAGGAACGGATCGCGTCGGCCGTGAGCCCAGGCGTGATCACCGCGAGACTGCGATGCTGCTTGAACTTGCGGTCCATCGCCATCTGAAGGGCCGGTTCGGTCCTGATTTGATGGTCCCATCCGAGGAACCGGTTTGCACCGATCGCATCGTGGACGAGGTTTTGCGCCTGTCGCGCCAGCGACCAAGGTCCTATGACACCCAGCGTGATTTCACGGGTATCGAGGGTGTCGGTCGACGTGGGTTCGTCAACAGAGCGGCGATTCCATGACATGCCGACATAGAGCAAGCCTGCATAGGGCCGATCGTTGTCGATGAGGTCCACGCGCTGCGGGTCAGCCGGGGTGTACATGGACTGTCCGAACTTCACGACGACGTTCTGGACGCCCGGCGGATGGTCGGCGTTTGCCCAGAAGCCAGGATCCAGCCACTTGATCAGGCTGGCATGCCAACGCACCGTTGACGGCAAACACTCCGGACGGACGGTTTCCGCGATGTCCCGGGAGATGCCCAACAGCGCGACGCCGTTGGTGTAGCTCTGGTCGGTGCCCACGAACAGGTCGTTCTCCAGGCGGACCGTGAAGCCTCGGAAGGTGATCCTGTCCTCGGCCGCGCAGATGTCGGATGAACGGTCGGTTTGCCGCGCGCGGTCAGCCTGGATGGACTCGGCGGCGCCTGCGGCACTCCAGAGCCCCCAGGCCACCAGGACACAGGGCCACCTGCCCGGCCCGTGTCGCCTGCGTGTGTTCAGGAGGCCTCTCATGTGGCATCCGTCGTAGGTTCCGGTGGCTTGCCGCCGTAGAACGCATGCAGCCGCTCGACGATCTCCTCGGCCGTGTCGACTACAGAGAAGAGTTCCAGATCCTCTGCGTTGATGACACCTTCGCTGGCGAGGAACTCGAAATCGATCGCCCGACGCCAGAACGCTGTTCCGACTAGCACGATCGGCAACCGGCCGACCTTCCCGGTCTGGACCAGCGTCAGGACCTCGAACAGTTCGTCCAGCGTCCCGAAACCGCCCGGAAAGGCCACCAGCGCCCGCGCCCGCAACAGGAAGTGCATTTTGCGCAGGCCGAAGTACCGGAAGCGCAAGCACAGTTCCGGGCTGATGAACGGGTTGGGGGCCTGCTCATTGGGCAGTGTGATGTTCAATCCGATGCTGCGTGCGCCCACGTCGTGCGCCCCACGGTTGGCGGCCTCCATGATGCCTGGGCCGCCACCGGTGACGACCACGAAGTCTCGCCGGTGCGCGCGCTGAAAGTGCGCTGAGACGATGGCGGCAAAGCGCCGGGCCTCCACGTAATACCGGGAGTAGGCCACCCGCTTTTCGGCGCGCTTGATCGCGGCCTGGCGCGTCGGGTCCTCGGGGCCTTCAGGCACGCATTGTTGAACCGCAGCGAGTTGGGCCGCTGCATCGGCCGGCGGCAACAGCCGCGCGCTGCCGAAGACGACCACCGTCGAGCCTACCTTCTGCCGTCGCAGTTGAAGCTCGGCCTTGGACAGCTCTAGTTGCAGTCGCACCGGGCGCAGTTCGTCGCTCCCCAGGAAGTCGGGGTCCTCGTGGGCCAGCCGGTAGGCTGGGCTGGCCTCGATGTCGCGCAGCAGCGTTCGGCGAACGTTGGTCACTGCCGTGTCTCTGAACGTTGCGCGGCATCGGGCATGGGCGGTATGCCGCCTGTTGCGCACCATCGTTGGATGACCCGCCAGGCCATCCCCGCGCCGCCGGCTCGCGCCGCGTCACGCCGCGCGTCTTCCGGGACGGTCATAGATCGAAGGACTCACCGCACCGTGGCGTCACCACGTTCCAGCCGTTGACCGTTCGCAAACGCTGCGCCAGTGCATTGGCAGCGGCGTCCTCGCCATGCACCGCGAAGACCCGGCGAGGCGCTCGCTTGAACGATGCCGCCCAACCCAGCAGCGCCTTCTGGTCGGCATGCGCGGAAAAGCCTCCGAGGGTGTGAATCGAGGCGCGCACCTCGATGTCTTCGCGGAAGATGCGCACGCGCTTGGCGCCATCGACCAACTGGCGCCCGAGGGTGCCCTGGGCTTGGAATCCAGTGATCAGGACGCTGCATTCGCGGCGCCCGAGGTTGTGCCTCAGGTGGTGCTTGATCCGTCCGGCGTCGCACATGCCGCTGGCGGAGACGATGACCGCACCGCTGCGCACGCGGTTGAGCGCCATGGATTCCTCGACGCTGGCCGTGAAGTGCAGCAGCGGCAGGTCGCGGCCCGCTGAGTGCCACCCGGCCAGCCGGCGGGCGGCTTCATCGAAGAGCTCCAGGTGGCGCATCGTGATGCGTGTGGCCGCCGCCGCCATTGGGGAGTCGACGTAAATGTGGAGATTGTTCAGGCGCCGCTCGCAGGCCAGACGGTGCAGGTGATAAATCACCTCCTGCGTGCGGCCTACCGCAAAGGCCGGGACGATGACGTTGCCGCCCCGCCCGTGAAGCGTCTGGTCGACCACCTGCACCAACTCGTCGACCGTCGCGCCCTGGTCCTTGTGCAGCCGATCCCCGTAGGTGGATTCGATGAAAAGCACATCGGCATCGTCGATCGGCGTCGGATCGCGCAAGATCGGGCGACCGGGTTGCCCCAGGTCGCCCGACAGCACGACCTTGGTGGTCTTCGCGCCCTCGGTCAACCAGATTTCCAGGATGGCCGAGCC
>Ga0075152_10001090_pt1 | contig 19594 bp, 21 predicted proteins | sample JI61114C2DNA_FD_70964 | JGI IMG/M metagenome (GOLD analysis project Ga0075152, IMG submission 70964) | Wastewater effluent complex algal communities from Wisconsin, to seasonally profile nutrient transformation and Carbon sequestration -... | ecosystem: Engineered > WWTP > Effluent > Algae...
ATCCCGATCCTGGACGTCATCGGCGACCAGGCCATCCCGGGGGACGCCCCCGGCGCGCTGCGCGTCACCGGCCCTGACGGGCGGCCGCTCACCGTCGGCGTCGCGATCTGCTACGAGGTCGCCTTCCAGCAGACGGTCTCGGACGCCGTGGACGCCGGCGCGGAGGTCATGGTCGTCGGCAGCAACAACGCCATGTTCCAGGGGACGCCGCAGATCGAGCAGCAGTTCGCGATCACCCGCGTCCGGGCGGCGGAGTTGCGTCGCCAGATCCTCGTGGTCACCACGTCCGGCGTCAGCGGGCTCATCGACGACCACGGGCGCGTCGTGCTGCGCGGGGCCGATCACGTGGGCGACTCGGGCGTCGTGACCCTGACCCGGACCACCGGGCGGACCCCGCTGCTGGCGGGCGGCTGGGTGGTCGAGTATCTGATCGCCGCGCTGGCCTTGGCCGGCGCCGCGCTGGGCTCAATGGCCACCAGGAGACGACGCCGTGCGGGACAATGAACGCCGGGCGCCAGCCCGAGAAAGTGCAGAGAGCTTCATGGCCGACGCAGACCTGGGCAGAGTCCTGGTCATCATCCCGACGTACAACGAGATCGAGAATGTCGGCATGATCACCGGGCGCGTCCGGAAGGCCGTGCCCGAGGCGGACATCCTGGTCACCGACGACAACTCCCCGGACGGGACCGGACGCCGCGCCGACGAGCTCGCGGCCGGCGACGACCACATCCTGGTGCTGCACCGCAAGGGCAAGGAGGGGCTCAGCGCCGCCTACCTGGCCAGCTTCCGCTGGGGCCTGGACCGCGACTACGGCGTCCTGATCGAGTTCGACGCCGACGGCTCGCACCAACCCGAGCAGCTGCCGCGCCTGCTCGCAGCGCTGGAGAGCGCCGACATGGTCAAGGGCTCCCGCTGGGTCAAGGGCGGACGCGTCGTCAACTGGGCGAAGTCCCGCGAGTTGCTCTCCCGCGGCGGCAGCCTCTACACCCGCCTGATGCTCGGTCTCCCCGTCAAGGACGTCACCGGCGGGCTGAATCTCTTCCGCCGGGCCACGCTCGAGTCGATCATCGACGACGTGGACGCCGGCGGCTACGGCATCCAGCGCGACCTCACCTGGGCGGCCCACCGCAAGGGCTTCCGCATCGTCGAGGAGCCCATCGAGTTCGTGGAGCGGGTGAACGGGCAGTCGAAGCTCGGACGCGACGTCTTCGTCGAGGCGCTCAAGAAGACCACCCAGATGGGTCTGGCCTATCGGGGCGGCCAGGTCGCGCACGTGGCTCAGGAGGGCGGCAAGCTCGCCGTGGCCCTCGCGCGCACCGGCGTCCGAACCGTCAAGGGCGTGGCGCGCGGCGGTCGCGAGGCCGGATGAGGCGCTCCTCGATCGTGCTGCTCGGCCTTCTCGTCCTGGGCGTGGCCGAAGTGAAATTGCTCACCGTCGTCGGGGGCTCCATCGGCTTCCTGCCCCTGTTCGCGATCCTGGGCGTCGAGGCCGCTCTGGGCGGCTGGCTGGCGAAGCACGAGGGGGCCAAGGCGTGGGCGTCCCTGCGCGACGCCCAACGTGACCCGGCGAAGCAGGGCGCGGCCGTGACCGACGCGGCGCTGGTGATGGTCGGGGCGTTCCTGCTCATCCTGCCGGGCTTCCTGTCGGACGCCGTCGGCCTGGTCTTCCTGCTGCCGGTCACACGAGGGCTCGCCCGGCGCGGGCTGACCGGACTCTTCGGCGTCCTCGCTCGCAAGTACGGCGTTCAGACTGACCTGCTCATCGCGCGCAGCGAGTCGTCGACCATCGTCGAGGGCTCCGTCGAGGACCTGCCGCCCCAGCCGCCGCCGGACGACCCCACGATCATCCGCGGCGAGATCGAGCCCTGAGCCCAGACCTCACTGCTCCTTGCGCAACTGCTCGAGGCGCTCCGCGAGGATCTCCTCGAGTTCGGGGATCGATCGCCGCTCGCGCAGCATGTCCCAGTGCGTGCGCTGATGCTTCGTCTCCTTGACCGCCGGCAGCACGCCGTCGGCGCGGTTCGCGATCTTGCCGCACCGAGGGCACTCCCACTCGGTCGGCAGTTCCGCCTCGTCGGAGAACGCCTTGGTGAAATGGTGCTCGTTCGGGCACACGAACTCGATGTTGTGGCGCGCCGCCAACTCGACCCCGGACGAATCCGCCAGGCTCTTCGAGCCCAGTCCGTGTCCCCTGAGCGCCCTGTCGGCCATGGTGCCTCCTCCTGCGTGTCGCTGCCTCGTCAACGCCGGGCGGGCGCGATCTGTTCCGTCAGCCTCCCGCCCACAGCCCACTCTCGGCAAGGACCGCCTTCAGGGCGAGCACGTCGTCGCTCACCAGTCCGTCGACGCCGAGCTCGATCAGGCGGTGCATCTCGGCCGGTTCGTTGACGGTCCAGACGTGTACCACGCATCCGCTCCGGTGCGCGGCAGCCACGAAGTCGGGCTTCACGATCGGGATGCCCGTGCCCTCGTCGCGGACGGGCACCTGGAGCGCCTGGCCGGCGGGACGCACGAGCCTCCGGACACCGACGCCGTAGGCGTACCAGACGACCCCCATCGGGTCGACGCTGGTCGCCACCAGGGAGCCGGCCAGCCGCCGGAACTCCCGGATGCGGCGCGTGTTGAACGAGCCGACGCAGACCCGGTCCTGGGCGGCGTGGCGGGCGAGGGCGCGTGCCAGGGGGAGCGTGGCGGCGTCCGCCTTGATGTCGATGTTGAAGCAGGTCCCCGGAAACGTCTCGAGCAGCTCGTCCAGCGTCGGGATGGGCTCCCGGCCCCCAATCCACGCCCGCGCCACCTCGGACGCGGGGAGCGCGGCGATCGCGCCCGAGGCGTCCGTCACGCGGTCGAGCCGCTCGTCGTGGAACGCGACCAGGACGCCGTCGGCCGTGGCGTGGACATCGGTCTCCAGGTGCGTATAGCCCAGGTCGACAGCGGAGCGGAACGCGGCGACGGAGTTCTCGACCTCGGGTCCGGCCGCCCAGCCGCCCCGGTGCGCGAGGGCGCAGAACCCTGATCCGAAGTACGGGAAGTCGCGGGCTCGCACGGCCCAACCCTAAACCCGACCCCCTGCGGCGGTGCAGAATGGGGCCCCGTGACCAAGATCGTCTCCATCCAGTCGTCCGTCGCCTACGGGCACGTCGGCAACAGCGCCGCCACCTTCCCCCTGATGCGGATGGGCAGCGAGGTGCTACCGGTGCTCACCGTGCACTTCGCGGCGAGCACCATCTACGGCCCACCCCGTGGGCCCCTCCTGACGCCCGACATGGTCGGGGACGTGGTGTTGGGCATGGACGAGCTCGGGGTCCTCGACGACGTGGATGCCGTCCTGTCCGGCTTCCAGGGCGCGCCGGCGATGGGCGCCCGCATCCTGGAGTCGGTGCGGGCGGTGAAGCGGAGCAGCCCGCGGGCGCTGTACTGCTGCGATCCGGTGATGGGCGACGTGGGACGCGGCTTCTTCGTCGCACCCGGCATCCCCGAGTTCCTGCGCGACGAGGTCCTCCGTGTGGCCGACATCGTGACGCCGAACCACTTCGAGCTGAACTTCCTGACCGGGCGCGACTCCGGCACGATGGCCGAGATCGTGGACGCCGCCCGCGCGCTGCGCCGGCAGGGCCCCGGCGTCGTCCTGGTCACGTCGGCCGTGGCGTCCGACGCGCCCTCGGATCAGTTGCACATGATCGCGGTGGACGCCGACGGCGCCTGGATCGTCACGACGCCGCTGATCGACCGCACGTTCACCGGCTCCGGGGACGTGACCGCCGCCGTCTTCCTGCACCACTTCCTCCGCGAGGGCATGGTCGAGGCTCTGTCGAAGACGGCGAGCACCATCTACGGGCTCCTCGCGCGGACGGCGGAGCTGGACCGCCGGGAACTGGCCCTGGTGGACGCCCAGGACGAGTTCGTGAGCCCGACCCACGCCTTTGAGGCGCGGCCGATCCCGGCCCAGCCGGGGAGGGGCTAGCCGAAGAACGCCTCGATCTTGGCTCCGAGGGCGTTCAGCCGGTTCGGCAGATCCTCGTAGCCCCGGTTGATCACGTAGACGTCGCGCAGCAGCGTCGTCCCGGAGGCGGCCAGGGCGGCGAGCAGCAGGCAGACGGCGGGGCGCAGGGCGGGCGGGCACACGATCTCCTGCGGACGCCAGCGCGTGGGCCCCTGCACGAGCAGCCGGTGCGGGTCGAGGAGCGTGGTGTTGGCGCCGAGCTTGTTGAGCTCCATGAGGTGGACGGCCCGGTTCTCGTACACCCAGTCGTGGATGAGCGTGCGGCCCTCGGCGACCGCCGCGATGACGGCGAAGAACGGGAGGTTGTCGATGTTGAGCCCGGGGAAGGGCAGCGGGTGGATCTTGTCGGCCGCCGCGTGCAGCTTACTGGGGCGCACGGTGATGTCGACGAGCCGGGTGTGCCCGTTCTCGGCGGGGTACTCCGCCGACAGCGAGAAGTCGAGGCCCATCTCGTCGAGGATCGACAGCTCGATCTCGAGGAACTCGATGGGGGCGCGCTCGATGGTCAGCTCCGAGTGGGTGACGATCGCCGCCGTGATGAGGCTCATCGCCTCGATCGGGTCCTCCGAGGGGACGACGGTCACGTCCGCGTCGATGCGCTCGCGTCCGGTCACCTTGAGCGTGGTCGTCCCGATCCCGTCGATCTCCACGCCGAGCTGCTGCAGGAAGAAGCACAGGTCCTGGACCATGTAGTTGGGCGAGGCGTTGCGGATGATCGTCAGCCCCGGGTGCAGCGCGGCGGCCATCAGGACGTTCTCGGTGACGGTGTCGCCCCGCTCGGTGAGGGTGATCGTGCGGACGCCGCCGGCGCCGGCCTTGACCCGCGCCCGGTACCAGCCCTCGGTCGCCGTGACGTCGAGGCCGAAATGGTGCAGCGCCTGCATGTGGGGCGTCACGGTGCGCGTCCCGAGGTCGCAGCCGCCCGCGTAGGGGAGGGAGAACTCGCCGAGCAGGTGCATCAGCGGGCCGAGGAACATGATGATGCTGCGGGTGCGGCGGGCGGCCTCGACGTCCATCGACGCGAGGTCGAGCGTCTTGGGCCGGATGAGTTCCAGCTCGCCGCGGTCCGGCGACCAGGTGGCGCGGACACCGATGCTCTCCAGCACCTCCAGGATCCGGTTGACCTCCTCGATGCGCGCGATGCCTCGGAGCACTGTCCGGCCCTCGTTCAGGAGCGACGCGCACAGCAGCGCGACGGCGGCGTTCTTCGACGACCGGACGACGATCGAGCCGCTGAGCTCGGTAGGGCCGCTGATGCGCAGGTGCATAGCGGGGGCCTTGTCCGAGCCGGCGGGGTCCATAAGGGCCTCAGCATATCGATTGAGCAGGGTGAGGTCCGGCTCGGTCTCGCCGGTCTCGATCTGCTCGATCGCCCGGACGCCCACGTTGAGGGCCTGAGCGATGCTCTGCTTGCTCAGCCCCCGCTGGTTGCGCACGTTGCTGAGCAGGCTGCCGAGGCTGCTGGGTGAATCCGTCACGGCGAGCGAGTCTAGCCGACGGGACGCCGGTGCCTCCGAGCGGCCACCGTGGCTAGAGTGACGCCCATGAGCTCTCACTTCGACGTCGTCGTCCTTGGGGCCGGTCCCGGCGGTTATGTCGCCGCGATCCGTGCGGCCCAGCTCGGCCTCTCCACCGCCATCATCGAGAAGGAGTACTGGGGCGGCGTCTGCCTCAACGTCGGGTGCATCCCGACCAAGTCGCTCCTCAGGAACGCCGAGATCGCCAACATCCTCAACCACGACGCTGCGAAGTTCGGCATCTCGGGGGAGTTCTCGTTCGACTACGGCAAGGCGTACTCGCGGAGCCGTGACGTCTCGGACCGGATGGTCAAGGGCATCCACTTCCTGATGAAGAAGAACAAGATCACCGAGATCCACGGCTGGGGCACGTTCCGCGACGCCAAGACGATCGCCGTGGCGTCCGACGACGGAGCCGTGACCGACGTCACGTTCGGCAGCTGCATCATCGCCGCCGGCGCCACGGTGAAGCTGCTGCCCGGCACCCAACTGTCCGAGCACGTCGTGAGCTACAAGGAACAGATCCTCGCCGACTCGGTGCCGAACTCGATCATCATCGGCGGCTCCGGCGCCATCGGAACCGAGTTCGCGTACGTCCTCAACTCCTACGGCGTGGACGTGACGATCGTGGAGTACCTCGACAAGATGGTCCCCCTTGAGGACGCCGACGTCTCGGCCGAGATCGCCAAGGCGTACAAGAAGCTCGGCATCAAGGTGCTCACGGGCACCGCGGTCAAGACGGTCGAGGAGACCGGGAGCGGCGTCCGGGTGACCGTGGAGCCCGCCAAGGGCGGCGAGCAGCGCGTCCTGGAGGCCGACGTCATGCTGCAGGCCATGGGCTTCGCCCCGCGGACGCAGGGCTACGGGCTCGAGAACACAGGCGTGGCCCTCACCGAGCGCGGCGCCATCGCGATCGACGACTTCATGCGGACGAACGTTCCCGGCATCTACGCCGTCGGCGACTGCACGGCGAAGATGATGCTCGCGCACACCGCCGAGGCCATGGGCGTCGTGGCGTCCGAGACCATCGCGGGGCACCCGACCGAGCCGATCAACTACGACATGATCCCGCGCGCGACCTACTGCCAGCCGCAGATCGCCTCCATGGGCTACTCCGAGCAGCAGGCCAAGGACAAGGGCTACAACGTCAAGACGGCCAAGTTCCCGTTCTCGGCGAACGGCAAGGCGTGGGGGCTCGGCGAAGCGGTCGGCTTCGTCAAGGTCATCGCGGACGCCACGTACAACGAGATCCTCGGCGTCGCCATGATCGGCCCGGAGGTCACCGAGTTGCTGCCGGAGGTCGTGCTGGCGCAGCGGTGGGATCTGACCGCCGAGGAGATCGGCAAGACGGTCCACGCGCACCCGACGCTGTCCGAGGCCATCAAGGAGGCCATGGAGGGCATCGCCGGGCACATGATCAACCTCTGAGGGCGGCGGGGTTCAACCGGCCGCCTCACCCCGGGCGGCGCGCCGCAGGGCGGGGACGTCGATCTTTGCTGGTGGCGGAACAGTTCGGTATGGGGCCACCAGTTCATACTCTGCGAGGGACACCTCGCAGAGTCGCGAAGTTGTCGAGATCGACCCTGAACTGGTCGAGCGTGGCAAGCGTGTATAGGCCGTCGATCTCGCCACTGTTCCAGAGCGCCCAAATGCGTCTGAGGTCCGCCATCCGCCCCTTCCAGCCGATCCCGTCGACCACAGCCAAGGCGATCTGGCCACCCGTACGGGCATCGGCCATCTCTTCTATCTCGCGTACCGCATCGGACAACTTTGAGCCGGTCGAATCGAAGCCCTTTGCAGCAACCGCGATGACGCAGTCGCGACCCCCGTCTGGGACGGCTAGGTCCGCGGGAGCGGTGCGCCCATTGCGGCCCTCGAAGCGCGTCCGAGGCGTGTAGGGCAAGTTCAGGGACGAAGCAATCGCCTCAAGCTCATCCTCGATCCTCCGCCCTGATTGCCCCGCAGTAGTGGCCGTGGCACGAGTTCCCGCCCGCGCTATGAGGACGTCATCAAAGGCGTAGGCCCGACGTCGCTGGGTCCGGAGAAGGCGGAGCAAATCAAATTCCTGATCCAGCTTCTCGATGAATACCGTGCTGTCTTGAATCGCTGCCTTCCGCCAACTGCCGGTGCTGAACCAGTCGCGCAATTGATTTGTCAGCTTCTCTCGACTCAACCCGACCACGAGAGCCAGAACATATGTCTGGGCAGGGTGAGTGCGTGCCCAGGCGGCTAGTGTCTCCTGGTCGATGTCATCCAACGCTTCAAGCGAGGCAACCGCGCTCTTGATGTCCTCGGCTTCAGGCGTGGAAGCTGTCGGGTCGATCTTGGCCGCGAGACGACCCAGCGAGGCGACGTAGTCCTCGAACGGAGTTGCGGGCATATGTCAGTCTCCCAGAAGTGAACGCTTCACGAAGCGACGAGAACGTACTCCACAGCCTCACGGCGGGCTGCAGCGCGGTGAGTGCCGAAGTGATAGCGATGGTGCAACTCCATCACCTCGGGCTCCGAACCCTTGACGTCACGCAGCATGCCGGTGAGGGTGTCGAGGTGAGGCACGGCGTTGGAGCCATAGGACAGGACGATGGTGGACCGACGGAACTTATCGAACGTTGCGGAAAGCGCCGAAACGATTGTGCGCTTGGACCCGAACGCGGTCGCACGCTTCGGCAATTTGCGCGTCATCGTCTCACTCATGACCGATGCGGTGCCGTCTTGCCAGTAGTCAGACAAGCCCTCCAAGAACCAGTACCGCTTGACATAGTCGTTGTCGTCGCGTGGCGGGGCGTAGGGTGGATCCAGGTAGACAAGGTCCGCCCCACTCGTTGCCCCACTCACGTCTCCTCGGACGGCCTGGCAGGGCTCACCACTAAAGACCGCACCATTCCATGCGTTCACACAGTCGACGAACTGCTCGGCGAGGGGCATGTGCAACGACGCCCGGCCGTCGTCGTAACGCAGGCCTGTCACGGTGAACACGCCCCGGGGTTGCTTGCGTGCAGCGGCCAAGACCAGCGATGAAATCGCGAGATCCCGCTTCGGTCCACACAGAAGGTCGATATGCGACCAAGCCGCATCGAGGAATCGCAGGTCGTCAGCCGTGAAGAACAGTCCCCCGTAAGTGCGTGAGATGAAATCGCGGCCATCGAGGTTGCCACCCTCAACGATCGACCGCACATCGTCATTGTTCAGTTGCACAGTCTGATTTGCGATGGCGGCCCTTGCGAGAGTTACGGGGAAGCTCAGGTAGTCGCGAGAGGTTACCGAGTACCCCTGCGCCTTAAGGAGATAGGAGACCACCCCCGAGCCAGAGAACGGATCGATCGCCGTGGAACCGCCCACTTGCTCGAAAACGTCCGCAAGAGTGGGTAGCAATCGATACTTTGAGCCCATGTAGCGCAGATGGGGGTAGTTCTCGACCTGGGCTAACGCGGGCATGGGCACGGGCAGCAGGGGCAGCTGCAACGACGTCATGAACACCTCCGACTTCCGACCACGCCACCCTACGACCCCCGACTGACAGTCGACCGCAGGTTTGGCCCGAGGCGGACTCGCCAACTCCCTGCTTTGGACGCGCGAGGCACCCGTCACCGCCCGACCATCCGGTCAGGCACATGATCAACCTCTGACCGCGGCTGGGTTCAGCCGGCCGCCTCACCCCGGGCGGCCCGGCGCAGGGCCGGGACGTCGATCTTGCGCATCCCCATCAGGGCCTCCATCGCGCGTCGGCGTCCGTCGTCGTCGGTGGACCCCATCAGTTCCAGGAAGGACGCCGGCACGATCTGCCAGGACAGCCCGAACTTGTCGATGAGCCAGCCGCACTGACTCTCCTGCCCGCCCTGGGTCAGGGCGTCCCACAGGCGGTCGGCCTCGGCGTCCGTCTCGGCCGTCACGGCGATCGACACGGCCGGGCTGAACGTGAACTCCGGGCCGCCGTTCAGCGCCTGGTAGGGGACGCCGTCGAGGCTGAACTCGACCATCATCGCGGTGCCGGCCACGCGGTCGCGGACGTCGGCCGCATACCGCTCGACATGGTGGACGGCCGAGTTCGGGATCACCGACGTGTAGAAGCGTGCGGCGTCCTCGGCGAGGGTGTCGAACCACAGGCAGGTCTTGACCTGGCTCATCGGGCTTCCTTTCGAGACGGCTGTCCCTAACGTAGCCGCCAAGTCAAGGACGCCTACTTCCCCGGGAACGCCTGCGCGTTCTTCGGGATCTCGATGTTCACCGCCTCGTTGATCTTGGAGATGACACCCGTCATGACGAAGTCGCCGGTGTCCTGCTTCAGGGTCATCGCGAACTTCCGCATGATGGAGTTGCCGTCCACCCAGATGTCGTAGGGGATCGTCGTCACGGTGGGGGCGGCGGTCGCGCCGGACTGCAGGGAGGACAACGCCGACCCGTCCAGGGTCAGCAGGTAGTGCTTGGTCGCCACCCCGTCCACCGTCTCGTCACCGACCAACACGATCTTCTGGACCTTGCCGGACATGTCCTTGAGTTGAGCGGACTGGTCGGTCAGGTCCGGGACGGGGACGCCGCTCTTGTCGAGCGAGGACTTGTCCAGCTTGAACCACGTCCCACCCATCTGCATGTAGTACGTGTCGCCGTCGATGATCATGTTGAAGTCGGCTCCGGCGGCGCTCATGGTGGTCTTGGCCACGGTGTGGGCGGTGTTGGTCCGGTCGGCCACGACCACCGACTTGATCGCCGTGGTCTTCCCGGCGACCGTCGTGCTGCCGTCGATGGTGGTGGTCGAGGTCTTGACGAAGGCCTGCGCCTGCGTGATCGCCTGCAGGAGGGCCGCCTTGTCGACCTCCTGGCCGCCCGCGGGCGGAGGTGCGGTGGTCGTCACGGCGGGGGTGCCGGCGGAGGTGGCCGGGGGCGCGCTGACGGTGGCGGGAGCACTGCATCCTGCGACAAGGAGCGCTGCCAGAGCGGCACTGAAGAGACGGACTGACTTCATGGTGGGACTCCTCTCGTGAGAGTGGTTCGAGCCTATCGATGTCCTGGCACGCATGGGCGTCGACGAATATCCTTCCGCCGTGGGCAGGGCTGAGGGTGGACGCGGTGGCCGCCCGGTGGGCGCCATCACCCGCGGCACCACCAACCCCAATCGGCTGCGCCGGGTCGACAGGTACGTGGCAGGCCCGCTGCGGGCGACCCTGCTGGCGGCGGGGGAGCGCCCCGTCGTCGTAGACCTCGGTTTCGGCGCCACGCCCGTGACGTCGGTCGAACTGCATGACCGACTGCTCCGGCTCCGACCCGATGCGCGCCTGGTGGGGCTCGAGATCGACCCGGCGCGCGTCGCCGGGGCTGCGCCGTGGGCGTCCGAGGACCGGGTGTTCCTCCGTGGCGGATTCGAAGTGCCCGTGCCTGACGGGTGGCCCGATCCCGTGCTGATCAGGGCCTTCAACGTGCTTCGGCAGTACCCCGAGGACGAGGTCGCGGGGGCCTGGGGCCTGATGACTGGACGCCTCGCGCCCGGCGGCGTCCTCGTCGAGGGGACGTGCGACGAGCTGGGACGGCTGGCGTCCTGGGTGAGTCTTGACGCCGCCGGCCCGGCGACCCTCACCCTGTCGATGCGCCTCGGGTCGCTGGATCGCCCGGGCGACGTGGCTGAGCGACTGCCCAAGGCGCTGATCCACCGCAACGTGCCGGGCGAACGCGTCCACGCGTGGCTCCAGGCGCTCGACAAGGCCTGGGTGCGCGCCGCGCCACTGTCGGCCTACGGCGTCCGGCAGCGCTGGCTGGCAACGATCGCGGCCGTCCGGGACGCCGGCTGGCCCGTGATGCACGGCCCGGCCCGCTGGCGGCTGGGAGAGGTGTCGGTGCCCTGGTCCGCCGTCAAGCCGGGACGCGGGTAGCGCTACTCGGCCTGGGCGGCCCTTCTGCGCACCTGCGCCACGACGAACCAGGCGATCCCGCCGACGATCGCCACGGCCAGGGCGGCGGCCCCGACCGGGGAGAGCGCGTACAGCCGCTGGAACAGATCGAGCCCCACGGTGCCGATCGCCGCGTAGAGCAGCGCCCAGAGGGTCGAGCCGACCAGGGCGGCGGGCAGGTAGCGGCGCAGCGGCATCTCGGCGGCGCCCGCGGCCAGGTTGGCGAGGGTCTGGAAGCCGACCGTGAGGAAGGAGAGGGCGACCACCGGCGCGCCGTAGGTGTTGATGCGCTGGGTGGCCCGCTGGTAGCCGGGGGCGGCCATGAGCTTGTTCAGGCGGGTGCGGTGCGCGCCGGCGGCGCCGAGGCGTCCGAGCCAGTAGGTCACGTTGGAGCGGACCAGGACGATCACGAACAGGGCCAGCACGACGATCGGGAAGGGCGCGCCCCACCGAGTTGGATCCACGTTTCACCCCTGACTCCGGCCCCTGAGCGGCCGAGTCTAGCCGCCGTCGGCGGCGACCTCCGTCGCGCCCGGCGCGGCGATCACGCGGGACGCCAGCGCGTGCCCGGCCGCCACGTTGGCCTCCGGGTCCCAGCCGCGCGCCAGCAGGTCGGTGAGGAACCCGGCGTTGAACGCGTCGCCGGCGCCGGTGAGGTCGCGCACCACCTCGACCCTCGGCACCGGCACGGACGCAACGACGCGCCCGTCCACGAACACCCGGGTCGGCCGGTCGCCCGACCGGGCGAGCAGGACCGCCCCGGGGAGCCGGCCGAGGGTCGGGCCCGCAGCCTCGCCGCTGGTCAGGCCGAGGAACTCCGCCTCGGACCGATTGGCGCTGAGGTAGTCCGGCCGGACCCGGCCCAGCAGGCCGATGAACCGCTCCAGTCCATAGTGCGCGACCAGGCCCACCGAGGACACGTCCAGGCTGACCCGCCCGCCCGCGGACCGGACCACCTCGACGGCCGCGCCGACGGCGTCCGGCGTGGTGCCGGAGGCGAACGAGTAGGCGGTCAGGTGCAGCAGCTCGACGCCCTCGAGCCAGGCGGGGTCGACGGCGGTCAGCTGCTCCGAGGCGCCCCGCGACGGGAACATCGTCCGCTCGCCGTCGGGGTCGATCAGGACGACGATCATGCCCGTCCGACCGCGCGTCTGGAGGCGAACGTCGACGCCGCGCTCGGTGAGCTCGCGTCCCAGGACGAAGCCGCCCAGGTCGTCGCCGACGCACCCGATGAAGCGGGTGGGGTAGCGGGACGACGCGAACGCGGCCACGTTCGCCGCCGAGCCACCGCGGGCCAGGACGACGTCGGATGCCGTGTCGGTCCCGGGACGCAGAGGCTCGCGCTGCCAGACGACCACGTCCTGGACGAGGTCGCCGATCACCCCGAGCATCAGGGGCGCGCCAGGGCGCGGGCGACCTCGCAGGCGAGGGCCACGTTGTTGCGGTAGAGCGCGACGTTCGCGTCCAGGCTGCGACCGCCGGTCGCGCGGCGGATGTAGTCGAGCAGGTAGGGCGTCAGGGCCTGCCCGTGGACGCCGTCGCGAGCGGCGTCCGCCCAGGCCAGCCGGACGACCTCGTCGAGCGCGTGCGGGTCGAGCTGCTCGGCCGCCGGGATCGGGTTCGCCACCAGGACGCCGCCGGCGGCGCCGAGGCCGCGGTGCACCGTCAGCAGTCGCGCGATCTGCTCGGGCGACTCCACGCGCGCGTTCACCTTGAAGCCCGAGTCGACCACGTAGAAGCCGGGGTAGACGTTCGTCCGGTAGCCGACCACCGGCACCGAGAGCGACTCGAAGCGTTCCAGCGTGGCGCCGATGTCGAGGATGGCCTTCGCGCCCGACGACACCAGCACGATCGACGTCGTGGCCAGCGCGTACAGGTCGGCGGACTCGTCGAAGTTCTCGGCCGCCCCGTGATGGACGCCGCCGAGCCCGCCGGTCGCGAAGACGTCGATGCCGGCGGCCCGGGCGAGGAACGAGGTCGCCGCGATCGTGGTGCCCGCGCTGGCGCCGGTGACGGACGCCACGGCCAGCTCCCGGATCCCCGCCTTGATCACGGCGTCGTCGTGGGCCAACTCGGCGATCTGGTCGACGCTCAGGCCGACCGTCGGCGTCCCGCGGTGGACGCCGACGGTGGCCGGCACCCCTCCCGCGTCGCGGACGATCCGCTCGCCCTCCAGGGCGACCTCGACGTTGCGGGGGCGGGGGAGCCCGTGGGTGAAGATCGTGGACTCCAGGGCGACCACGGGCGTGCCGGAGGCGACGGCGCCCGCGACCTCGTCGGACACGTGCAGGTAGGGGGAGACGGCCATGGAGGTGATCATGGCACGACGCCCCGGGCGACGAGGGGCGCTAGACGCCCGCGTGCATCGCGGCGGCGAGCTCGCGGTGCCGGGCCAGGAGGGCCTCCAGGTCGAGGCCGACGACGGCGCCGTCCTCGACCCGCCACCGTCCCCCGACCATGACGCGGTCGGCGCGGTCGGCGCCGCACAGCAGCAGCGCGCCCACCGGGTCGTGGGAGCCGGAGAACCGGATGTCGTTCAGGGTGAACATCGCCAGGTCGGCCTGCTTGCCGACCTCGATGGAGCCGATGTCGTCGCGTCCCAGGGCTCCCGCCGAGCCGCGCGTGGTCCACCGGAGCACGGTCAGCGGGGTGATCGCCTCGGCACCGTAGCGAAGGCGCTCGGCCATCAGCGACATGCGCGCCTCCGCGATGAGGCTGGAGCCGTCGTTGGACGCCGACCCGTCGACCCCGAGGCCGACCGGGCAGCCCGCGCGCTCGAGTTCGAGGCCGCGGCAGATCCCGGACGCGAGCCGCATGTTGGAGGTGGGGCAGTGGGCGATGCCGACGCCGGCCCGGCCCAGACGGGCCACGTCGTCGTCGTCGAGGTGGATGGCGTGGGCGAACCACGTCCGGTCGTCCAGCCAGCCGACCTCGTCGAAGTAGTCGAGCGTGCGGCGTCCGAGGTGCTCGACGAAGAAGGCGTCCTCGTCGACGGACTCGGCGAGGTGCGTGTGCAGCCGGACGCCGAGGGTGCGGGCCAGCGCGGCCGAGTCGCGCATGTTCGCGGGCGTCACCGAGAACGGCGAGACCGGCCCGAGGGCGATCTGGGTCATGGCGCCCGCCCCGGGCTGGTGGTAGGCCTTCACGACGCGCTCGGAGTCGGCCAGGATCCGTTCGCCCGACTGCACGTAGACCTGCGGTGGCAGGCCGCCGTCGTCGGTGCCCAGCGAGATCGACCCGCGGACCAGGGTGGCGCGGATGCCCAGGTCCCTGGCGGCCGCGACCTCGATGTCGATGGCCTCGCCGAGTTGGCCCGAGAACAGGTAGTGGTGGTCGGACGTCGTCGTGCAGCCGCTCAGCAGCAGCTCGGCCAGGGCGACCCGCACGGCGGCGTCCAGGGCGTCGGGCCCGAGACGGTGCCAGATGCCGTAGAGGCCGGTCAGCCAGCCGAACAGCGGGAGGCTCTCCACCGGCGGCCAGGCTCGGTTGAGCGTCTGGTAGAAGTGGTGATGGACGTTGATGAGGCCCGGCAGGACCACGTGGCGCGACGCGTCGAACACCTCTGGATCGCCAGCCGGCCGTTGGCCGGCCGCCAGCACCTCGGCGATGCGTCCGTCCTTGACGAGGACGCCGCCCGCCCCGTCCGTCTCGTTCCCCGTCCAGGTGGCGAGGGGGTTCTTGACCCAGAGACCGTCGGCGTTCATTGCCATAACTATCCCGTCCTTGGACTGACTCTGCCCAAAGTATTCCCGGGTACCCGTACGCCGTCAACACGGTGGCCGTGAAGTGATCGAGCCGATGCAGGCACGAATCGGGAAAGCACCGAAAACCTCACCGACCCGCCGTTGGGGGACTATTGTCCCTCCAGAGGTCACGAAACAAGGAGGTTTCCGTGACGGTCTCGGAGATGGCGACGGGGAGCAGTGCAAAAACCCGCCCCGCCAAGCATTTCAGTTCAATGGTCGGGCGGCGTCCTGCGCACGCCCCGCACCGTGGGCTGTCGCACGGGATCGAGATCCGCGCCATGTCCGCCGACGGCACACCGAACGCCGCGGGGTGACGGGTCTCTTCATTCGCACGTTGTCGCCGAACCCGCGATATCAAAGGAAGAGATATGACCACAGAAGCAAAACCGAAATTCAGTGGCTGGTGGATCGCCGTCGCCAGCTTCATCATGATGGCGACGCTGTACAGCTACAACAACCTGTCGGGCTTGTTCCTCCGGCAGATGATGGCTGAGCTCAAGGCCACGCAGACGCAGGTCAGCCTGCTGATCACCATCTCGACGCTCGCGTTCCTGGTGACGAGCCCCTTCGCCGGCAAACTGTTCGCCAAGTTCGGTTTCAGGGCCTGCATGTCGACGGGCATCGTGCTCGCCGGATTGGGCTGGATGGGCTTCGGGCTCGCGCCGAACCTGCCGATCCTCTACGCGTTCGGCGTCCTCGCGGGGGTCGGGTCGACCCTCTGCACCGTCATCCCGGTGAGCGTGATGATCCAGAACTGGTTCAAGGCCAAGAACGGGCTCGTGACCGGCATCATCTTCGCGGCGACCGGCGTCGGCGCGATCGTGTTCACCCAGGTCGTCAACCTGGTCATGAGCACGCAGGGCTACCGGATGACCTACATGGTGCTCGGTGTGGCGGCCATCGTGCTGAACCTGCCGTTCACGCTGTTCGTCTTCCGCGCTCACCCGGCCGAGGTCGGGCAGGTCGCCTACGGAGCCGCCGCCGAGAACCCCGACGCCCCGACGGTGGCGGCGACCGGCAGGACGCTCAAGCAGGCCCTTGCGGCGCCCGAGTTCTGGGCGCTCCTGTGGCGATCTTCCTGGTGGCCGCCGTGAACGTAGCGGTCATCAGCCAGATCCCGTCCTACCTGGCCGACAGCGGCTACAAGCAGGGCGAGATCACCATGATCACCACGCTGTACCTGCTGGGCCTCACCGTCCTGAAGCTGCCGACGGGCTGGCTCTTCGACAAGAAGGGGAGCATGTTCACCGTGGTGCTCATGGGCACCCTCTACGTGATCGGCCTGGCGTCGATGATCGTCGCCATCAAGTCCCCCCTGGGGCTCGCCGGCTATGCCGCGCTCGCCTCGGCGGGCGCCACCCTGGTCCTCATCGCGCCGCCCATCCTCACGCGGGTGTTCTTCGGGCGAAAGGACTACGCGAACATCATCAGCCTGGTCACGATGGCGAACATGCTCGGAGCGGCGCTGGCCGCCCCGATCGCGGGTGGCATCCGCGACGCCACCGGCAGCTTCGCCGGCGCGTGGACCGTCTGCATCGTCTCGATCGTGATCATGGTGGCCCTGGTCGCGCTCGGCCTGCTGCGCGTCAAGAAGTTCGAGAACGCGGACGAGATGGCTCCCGTCGCCGCGTAACGCGTCACGACACGGACGCCGCGTCGGCGTCCGCGGGCTACGAGGCTCGCGGCGCCGGCGCGGCGTCCGTCGTCTCAGGGACGTGCCCGCAGCACCTTCTCCGGGTTGAGGCGGTTCCCCGGATCGGCCGTGGCGAACAGCCCGGCCATCAGGGCGACGCCCTCGGGGGAGAGGTCCTCCTCCATCCAGCGGCGGTGCTCGGTGCCCACGCCGTGGTGGTGCGACAGGGTCGCGCCGGCGTCCATGAACTCCTGCTGGATGGCGCTCTTGACCGCGTCGTACTGCTCCAGCTCGTCCCGGCCCTCCTCGAGCACGAAGGCGAACGTGAAGTAGAGGCACGCGCCCGCGTGGTAGCTGTGCGACATGTGGCACATGACGAAGCCGGTGCGGCCGATCTCGGCGAACGCCCGCTTCGCGGCGTCCTTGGCCCGCCGGTGCACCTCGGCCAGCTTCGACCAGGGGGCGGCGGTCTCGGAGACGTCGCCGACGGTGCGTCGGTCGAGCAGGAAGTCCCGGATGTAGGGCGTGTCGAACTTCTTCTGGTCGTAGAGATTGCCGGGACCGGTGCCCAGGACGATGCCGCCGTGGCGTCCGACGATGTCCTTGACGATGTCCTTCTCGCGCTCGTTGTGCTTCTTGCTGCCCTCGAAGCAGACATACGACAAGCACATCGCGGCCTCGGTGTCCCAGCCGCGGAGGCGCAGGTAGGCGAACAGCTTGTCCTGGCCGAACGCGGCGACCTTCTTCATCGTGTTGGACGGCGCCTTCTGCGTCGACAGCGAGAAGGTCGTCTCCTCGGCGTCCGAGACCCGGGTGAAGACCGGGTGCGCCTCGGAGCGGGCGATCTCGTGCATGGCGAGCAGGCCGGCGTCCCAGGTCGGGAACAGGTACGCGATGACCTCGCGCTTCTCGGGCAGTTTGTGCACCTGGATCGTCACCTGGGTGATGACGCCGAGGCGTCCCTCGGAGCCGATGATCATCTCGCGCACCGACGGGCCCGTGGACGTGGACGGGAGGTCCCGGAGCGTCACGATCCCGGTCGGACGCGCCAGGTGCAGGCCCTTGACGATGTCGGCGATGTCGCCGTACTTGTCGGACTGCATGCCGGAGGACCGCGTCGCCACCCAACCGCCGAGGGTCGAGTAGGTGAACGAGTCGGGCACGTGGCCGAGCGTCAGGCCGCGGGCGCCGAGCGCCGCCTCGAGGTCGGGGCCGAGGATGCCGGCCTCGACCCGGGCGAGGCCGGAGTGCTCGTCCACGTCCAGGACACGGTTCATCCGGCCCAGGTCGAGGGTGACGACGACGCGCGTCTCGGCGTCCTCGGCCTGCAGCGACCCCGAGATCGACGTGCCGCCGCCGAAGGGGATGACCACGAGGTCGCGCTCGGCGGCCAGGGCGAGCAGGCGCTGCACCTCGTCCTCGGTGCCGGGGTAGACGACCACGTCGGTGACGCGGCTGAAGTCGCCGTTGCGTGTGCGGATCAGGTCGCGGACGCTACGCCCGGCCCAGTGGACGATGCGCGCCTCCTTGTCGGTGAGCACGTTGTCGGCGCCGACGACGCCCGCCAGGGCAGCCAGGGTCTCCTCGGTCGCAAGACTGGCCGGGACGTCGAGTTCGGCCAGGTCCGGCGGGCGGACGACCGGAGCTGTGTCGAGGTCGAGGCCGATGTGGGTGCGCACGAACGGCGCGAACGCGGGCTTGTTGGCGTAGTTGAAGTCGGGGATGCCGTCATAGCCCCACCCCCACCACTTCTGGTGCTTGACCTCTGGCATGCGCGGTTCCTTCCTGGGAATCGTGGTCAGTGAGATTCGTTGCGTCGGGCCGAGCTGATGAGGCCGGACAGGCGGCGCACCAGCGGTCGGGGGGCGTGGCGGAGCACCTGGTGGATGGCGGCCCACCTCACCATCGGCACCGAGATCACCTTGCCGCGGTCGACGTCGGCGAGGCAGGCCGCGACGAGCGCGTCGGCGTCCATCCAGAGGGGGCCGGGGATCGAACTCCCCTTGATTCCCGCCCGGGCGTGAAACTCGGTGCGGACGTAGCCGGGGCACAACACGCAGGCCCGGACGCCGGTGCCGCGCAGTTCCACGGCGAGGGATTCGGTGAGCGCGACCACGTATGCCTTGATCGCGGAGTAGTGGCCCTGCGTGACGAAGCCGGCGATGGAGGCGACGTTGATGATCGTGCCCCGGCCGCGCGCCTTCATCGCCCGTCCGGCGGCGCCCTGGAGCAGCACGACGGTGCGCATCATGACCTCGGACGCCGCGTCGTGCCTGACCATGCTGGGGTCGAGCAGGGTCGCGCCCACGGAGAAGCCGGCGTTGTTGACGAGGGTGTCGACCGGGCGTTCGGCGTCCTCGACGCGCTCGGCCACCCGCTGGGCGGCGGCGCGGTCGGTCAGGTCGGCCACCAGGGTCTCCACCCGGACGCCGTGGGCGGCGGTGAGCTCGTCGGCGACCTCCCGGAGGCGTCCGGGGTCGCGGGCCACGAGGACGAGATCGTCCCCGCGCGCGGCGAAGGCCCGGGCGAAGGCGAGCCCGATGCCGGCGGTGCCGCCGGTGATGCAGGTGGTGGCCATGTCCGTGGAACATACACTACGGTGCCGTAACCGAATGTTCGTTCGGTCACTGACACGCCGCTTCGAGCCTCCACGGAAGGGAGACACCGCGTGCCGACGACTCCACTCACGACCGCGTCCACCGACGACTCGACCAAAGCCCCTGGTGGCGCGCGCCGCCGCGTCCTGCTGACGGGGGCGACCGGCTTCGTCGGGCAGGCGGTCCTGCTGGCGCTGCTCGAGAAGGCCGACGACGTGG
>Ga0075152_10001091_pt1 | contig 19587 bp, 16 predicted proteins | sample JI61114C2DNA_FD_70964 | JGI IMG/M metagenome (GOLD analysis project Ga0075152, IMG submission 70964) | Wastewater effluent complex algal communities from Wisconsin, to seasonally profile nutrient transformation and Carbon sequestration -... | ecosystem: Engineered > WWTP > Effluent > Algae...
GCTTGGAAGCTCGATTATAAACAGACCTCGCTGAAGATCGCTCATCACGAGCATGTCATCGACATCGTGGACAACGGCCACACCATCCAAGTCACGGTGGATGAAGGCAGCACGCTGGCTACCGGTCGCAGTGTTTACCGGCTGAAGCAGTTTCACTTCCACACACCGAGCGAGCACACGATCGATGGCAGCCAGTTCCCCCTGGAGGTCCACTTTGTGCATCAGGATGAGCAGGGCCGGTTCGCCGTGCTGGCAGCCCTTTACCAGGAAGGTCCGGCCAATGAAAATCTGGCAAAGATCATCGCCCATTTCCCCAAAGCCAAAGGGCAGTCTGCTGAGATTCCTGAAGTGAGTCTGGATCTGAACTTCCACATGCCCGCGACCAATGCCTCCTACACCTACCTGGGCTCTCTCACGACTCCGCCATGCACGGAAGGGGTCGAGTGGCTCGTCTTCCGCGATCCCATCTCCGCCAGCAAAGATCAGTTGGAGGCATTTGCCCGTGTGCTCGGCACCACGAACCGCCCGGTTCAGCCCCTGAACGGACGCATCATCGGACGACGTAGCACGGAAGGCCAGATCAAGCCCTGATCACCTTAGGAAATCGAGCTTGTCAGCATCGCGGGCCAGGGCACAGGATGGCAGCAGCCCTTCGGGGCGTTCTCATGAGTTCTCTCGCCGCCGTCGTTTACATCGTGGATGATGATCCCTCCATCTGCCGCAGCCTTTTGAGGCTGGTGCGTCAGACTGGGCTGGAAGGACACAGTTATGGCTCGGCAGAGGATTTCCTCGCAGTGCATCAGTCTCCATTCACGCGGCCAACCTGCCTCGTCGCTGACCTCCAGATGCCCGGCCTGACGGGTCTGGAACTCCAGCAGCGGCTCGTGCAAAGCCCGGCGCAGTGCCCCATGATCTTCATCAGCGGCAATGGCGACATTCCCTCCACCGTGAAGGCCATGAAACACGGTGCTATCACCTTCCTCACCAAGCCTTTCGACACACAGGACCTGCTGCGAGCCATCGCCGAGGCGCTGGGGAAGCATCAGGCTGAGCTCGCTGCGGATCAGCAGCTCCTGCATGTGCGGCAATGCATGTCTGAGCTGACGGAACGTGAGCTCGAAGTCATGTCCTGGGTCATCACCGGCGCGATGAACAAGCAGATCGCCGCCGAACTCAATGTGGTGGAAAAGACCGTGAAAGTGCATCGTGCCCGGGTTTTGGAAAAAATGCAGGCAGGGTCCGTGGCGGAGCTGGTGAGGCTCTGTGCCTTGGTCGGCTTCGAAGCGGCGAAGCCCTCTTGAAAGCTTCGTCGTTTTATTGGCCCAAGGTCCAATAGAGTGCCCGCCATCATGTCGGCAGTGTGACAGCAGCAATGCCACACCGCAGGCCCACCATTTTTATCATCGACGACGACGCCAGTGTCCGGCGGGCTCTTGGCCGGGTCATGACTCTGGCCGGGCTCGACTACATGGCCTATGACTCTGCCGACGCCTTCCTGGCCGCACGCCCTTCTGCCAGCCGTGGCTGCATCGTGGCGGACATGACACTGCCCGGTCTGAGCGGCATGGAGCTGAAACAGGCACTGAATGCCAGGCAGTCCAAAATGCCGCTGATCTTCCTGACAGCGAATGACAGCCCCGAGTCCCGCGAGGCCGCGCATGAAGCCGGTGCGGAGGGCTACTTCCGCAAGCCGGTGGATACCCAGGCGCTGCTGGATGCCGTGCATTGGGCTCTCAACGAACAGCCCGCCTGAAAAACTCTCCCTCACCACGACCCACAACAACCTGACAACCCATGAAACTACGCAACTCAACTCTGCTCCCAGCGCTGCTCACTCTGGCGCTTTCCATGACGGCTCCGGCGGCCAAAGCTGGTGAAGTCGGCCATTTCATGCCCGGCGTGCCGAGCATCCGTGACTATGTGGTGCCCGAGCCGGGCTTCTACACCGCGCTGATGAATTATTGGTATTCTGCCGACCGCATCAATGATGCTGGCGGCAACCGGCAGGGAAACATCACCATCAGCCCCGGTCCTGGACCTGGCCTGACCTTGAAGCCGACCATTGATGTCGAGATCTATGCCATCTCCCCCACTTTCATCTGGGTGTCAGACTGGAAGATCCTCGGTGCCAACTACGCAGCCTATGCAGCACCTAGTTTTGCCAATGCCACCATCAGCGGCTCCCTCTCCACCGCCACAGGACGCGGAAGAGCTGGCACCCATGAATCTGACATCGGCCTGGGCGACCTCTTTGTGCAGCCCGTCTGGCTTGGCTGGAACAAGAAGCACTTCGACTTCGCACTCGGCTACGGCTTCTATGCTCCCACAGGCCGCTATGACACGCAAAACGTCACGCTTCCTGTCGTCGGCACCTTCAAGACCGAGGCACTGGACAACATCGGCCTCGGCTTCTGGACAAACCAATTCCAGAGCGCGGTAAACTGGTATCCCTGGGAGGACAAGCGCATGGCGGTGTCCGGCGTGCTCACCTATGAAACTCACGGTGAGAAGAAGGACTTCGACTTCACACCCGGTGACAACCTCACCTTCAACTGGGGCATCAGCCAGTTCCTGCCTCTGACCAAGAGCCAGAAGCTGCTGCTGGAGGTCGGCCCCATGGGATACAGCAGTTGGCAGGTCACCGATGACAAAGGCGGTGATGCCAGCAACCCCGGCACCCATGATGAAGTCCATGCCGTGGGCTGCCAGATCGGCCTCACCTATGTGCCCTGGATGCTTTCGGTCAATTTCCGCTACCTCAATGAATTCGCCGCACGGGACCGCTTCCAGGGTCAGTCCTTCGGTTTGAACATCGGCAAGAAATTTTGGTGAACCACAGCGCTCCACTTCCCCTCATGAACACCACATTCAAAGCACTCACCTTCGTTCTTGCTGCGGCCTTTGCGTCACTCTCACTCACCAGTTGCAGCAATGGCCCGCTCACCCAGGCCAATGCCGCCAACTCCAGCAAAGCGCAGATCGCTTCATCCTCACGGGCTGCGTTGCATCAGTTGTATGCCGCCAATCCCAAAGCTCGCTGGCTTGGATCACGGGCCAAGGCCGTGCTGGTATTTCCGAGCATCGTCAAAGGTGGATTCATGGTCGGAGCCATGGGCGGCAATGGTGCCCTGATCTGGCGGAATGGTTCCATCCGCAACTTCTACCAGACCGTCGGACTTTCCTATGGCCTCCAGGCCGGAGTGCAGACCTACGGTTATGCGCTCTTCCTCATGGACGACAGCGCGCTGCGCTCCGTCAATAACAGCAAAGGCTGGGAAGTCGGCAGTGCTCCGAGCCTTGTGGTGCTCGACCAGGGCATGTCAGCCTCTCTGAGCACGAACACCATCCAGAAGAGCATCTACGCCGTCTTCTTCAATCAGCAGGGACTCATGGGTGGCCTGGGCCTCCAGGGTTCCAAGATCACGCCCATCTATCCCGCCCGCTGATTCCATCCCTGTCAGTTTTAACACCCAACGCAATACCCCATCATGAATCCATCCAGACATCTGCTGGCACTCGCCCTCGGCATGGCGTTCACCGGTCTCACCGCCGTGAACGCCGCGCCAAAGCCTAACATCCTCCACATCGTGGCCGACGACCTCGGCTGGAAGGATGTCGGCTTCAATGGAGCCACCGACATCAAGACTCCAAACCTCGACGCCCTGGCCTCCGGCGGTGCCAAATTCAGCCAGTTCTACACCCAGTCCATGTGTACCCCCACACGGGCTGCCTTGATGACCGGGCGCTATCCATCCCGCTACGGTCTTCAGACCATCGTGATCCCCGGCCCGGCGGGCTACGGCCTCGACACCACCGAGCATCTGCTTCCTCAGTGCCTCAAAGAAGCTGGCTACACCACGGCCATCATCGGCAAGTGGCACCTCGGCCATGCCGACATCAAATACTGGCCAAAACAGCGCGGCTTTGACTACCAGTATGGTGCCATGATCGGCGAGCTGGACTACTACACCCACAGCGATGCCGGCGTGCTCGACTGGTTCCGCAACAACCAGCCCGTGAAGGAGGAAGGCTACACCACCCAGCTCATCGGCAAAGATGCAGAGAAGTACATCAACGAGCAGAGTGAGGACAAGCCCTTCTACCTCTACCTCACCTTCAATGCCCCGCACACGCCCTATCAGGCACCGCAGGACTACATTGATCGCTTCAAAAACATCGAGGAGCCAACCCGCCGCATTTACGCCGGCATGGTTTCCTGCCTCGATGACGAGATCGGTCGTGTCATCAGCGCCTTGGACAAAAAGGGCCTGCGCAAGAACACCCTCATCATTTTCCACAGCGACAACGGCGGCACGAAGAACGCCATGTTTGCCGGTCAGATGACCGATCTCTCCAAGCTCGTGCTGCCATGTGACAATGGTCCGTATCGCGATGGCAAAGGCTCCCTCTTTGAAGGTGGCAGCCGAGTCGCCGCCTGCGCCAACTGGCCCGGCCACATCAAGCCGCAAACCGTGGATGGCATCATGCATGCCGTGGACCTGTATCCCACCTTTGCCGCGCTCGCTGGTGCCTCCACCGCCAAGTGCAAGCCTCTCGATGGCGTGAACGTCTGGGACACCATCTCCGAAGGCAAGGCATCTCCCCGCACCGAGCTCGTCTATAACGTCGAGCCCTTCCGTGGTGCTGTTCGTCAGGGTGATTGGAAGATGATCTGGCGCACCTTGATCCCCACCAGCGTGGATCTCTACAACCTCGCCGAAGACCCCTATGAAAAGAACAACGTCGCCTCCAAGCATCCGCTCAAGATTCACGCCATGCAGGCACGTCTGAACGAACTCGGCAAAGAGGCCGCCAAGCCGCTCGCGCTGATGTATGTCGCCAGCGTCGGTCTCGCTCATGGCAAGCCAAACATGGCTTCACCCGACGGCAAACCTGCCGCCACAGCCGGTGAAGGCCACGGGCACTCCATCACGGATGAAGGCATCGGTGAGAAAGAGGTCAGCGCCGAGAAACACTGATTCCAAGCCTCATGAAAGTGGAGGGCAGCCTCATCAGGCTGCCCTCCATTTTATTTCATCTTCAAAGTTCGGCACAAAAGCTGAACAACCTTCTGAACCATGAAGCTGTGTGTGCGAATCCTGAAAGCCGCCTGTCGGCTGATGCTTGGGTTGATCCTTCTAATCAGTGTTGCCTGGGCATCGGGTGCGCTCTGGTTTGATTTCCCCGTATCAACACTGCGTCATGCAGTCGCTTGCACCTTTGTTGTCCTTGTGACTGCCACTTGGATCATGATGAGAAAGTCTGCATGGCTCGGGCGAGGTGTTGTTGCGTTGAGCGTTGTCGCTGTCGCCTGCTGGTGGGGCACGTTGAAGCCGCGTCTTGACCGAGATTGGCAGGAAGACGTGTCCCAGCTCCCTTGGGCGGACATCCAGGGAGAGGTCATCACCCTCCACAATGTGCGGAATTTTGATCACCGAAGCACCACGGACTACAAGCCAGAATGGCAGACACGACAGGTCCGCCTTTCCCAGATCAGCGGAGTGGACCTGTTCATCAATTATTGGGGCTCGCCGTGGATGGCCCACCCCATCGTCAGCTTCCAGATCATGGGTGAAAAGCCGCTTTGCTTCTCCATCGAAACCCGAAAGGAAAAGGGCGAGAGCTACTCCGCTCTCGGAGGTCTTTACCGACAGTTTGAGCTCTACTACGTCGTCGCCGATGAGCGTGATGTCGTGCGGCTGCGCACCAACATCCGCCCTGGTGAGACCTCCTACCTCTACCGCACCCGCATGACGGCCGAGAAAGCTCGCGAGCGCTTCATGGAGTATGTGACTCGGATCAATCAACTCCGCCAGCAGCCGAGCTGGTATCATGCCCTCACCTCCAACTGCACCACCGCCATTCGCGGTCAGCGTGCTGAAGCTCGGCGTCTCCCCTGGGACTGGCGTCTGATCGTCAATGGCAAGGGAGACGAACTGCTCTACGACCAGCATCTGATCTTCGATGATGGCCTGCCCTTTCAAGAACTACGCTCCCGTGCCTTGATCAATGAGGCTGCGAGAGCTGCGGATACATCACCCGACTTCTCATCTCGCATCCGCATGGGACGGCCTGGGTTTGAAGACGAGAAGAAGTGATTCACTCTCCTTCCTTCAAGCCGAGGATCATGTGACCGAAAGCCCTGACTCCAACACAGCTCCGCACCTTCCTGCCGCACCGTCATTCCCCGTGATACCGCAGATACGGAACACCGTTGGGGTTCGTGGCTGACATGAAACGTGTGCTCCAGGTTTCCAGGGTAGGCTCTGCAACCCTTCGCTGGGATACGGAAGGCCTTTGGCATTCGGAGACCACAGTGCCCACTTCATGGCGGCATCAAGAGGCGGATGAAAGCGGAGGCCTCCTGAGATGACAAGGCTGGAGTGGGGGAGGTGAAATGAGGCCCTAGTGTCTCAACAAGGCCGTTGTGATCTCAAAAGCGGGCTGTTTTTCTCAAAGATGAGCTGTGGGTGCCCACACATAGAGCTCTACTTGCGGGCACATACAGCTCTACTTGTGGGCACATACAGCTCTACTTGCGGGCACATACAGCTCTACTTGTGGGCACATATAGCTCTACTTGCGGGCACATATAGCTCTACTTGTGGGCACATGCAGCTCTACTTGTGGGCACATATAGCTCTACTTGCGGGCACATATAGCTCTACTTGCGGGCACATATAGCTCTACTTGCGGGCACATATAGCTCTACTTGCGGGCACATGACGGTGAGGTGTCTGCCCCTCACCCCGGAACGAGATCAGGGCAGTCGGCGATCTGCACCGCTGGGGGAGAGGGGCCAGCATGTTGGCCTTAGGTCCAATAGGCGGTGGAGGCATGGCATGACATAAGTTCTGGCACCCTTTGCTACCTTCCATGAAATCCATCTGCCTCATTCCATGTTTGTCCGTTGTCTTGATCTCCACAGCTTTGACGAGCTGCAAGGTTCTCGAAACGAAAAAAGCTCCTGATTCGGGCTTCAATCCTCAAACCACCGCGACGAAGAACGAGCGCACTGCCTTTCTTCAAGAAGCATGGATCTCTCCAGCCTATCAAGGCACGTCCGTCAGCCAGAAGTTCAAGTCGGTCTATTTTGCTCCGGTCAATACGCAGTACATGGCGAAGCAGAGCTGGTGGCAGGCCCAGACTCCTCTGCGCCAGAACGACCTGGCTCAGGACACGCAGAAGATCGCCACGCTGCTCCGTCATGAGTTCATCACGGCTGTCGCCAAACACCCAGCCCACAAGATGAAGCTGGCGCTCACTCCGGGGCCGGACACGCTGGTCATCGAGATGGCTTTGGTGGAGCTGGTGCCTTCCAAGGCCTTCTGGAATGCGGCCTCCACAGCGGCTGGTTTTGCCGTGCCGGGTGCAGGTTACCTTTCCATGGCCGGACGCGGCAGCATCGCCATCGAGGGCCGTGCCCGCAACGGTGCGGATAACTCCATCATCGCCACCTTCAAGGATCGCCGCACGGACAAAGTGGCTCCTGTGAACCTGAGCAAATACACCTGGTATCACGGTGCTGAGCAAAACATCGGCGAATGGGCGGCGGAGTTTGCCAGCTTCCTCAACACCACGCCGAACGAGACGATCAAGCGCACGAGCCGCGTGACCTTGAAGCCTTGGTAAATCAACCGCGAGCTTCGCCATGATCACGCCATCTCTGCCAGCAGTTTGCTTCCGCCCAGCTCTCTCGTGCTGGTTGGGATGTCTGCTGCTGGCGGGTGGTTTGGGATGTGCCACGAGCCTCCTCGCGGATGGCAAGAGCAAGGAGACCATCATCACGAAAGGAGAGCCGGGCGGTTTGCTTGTCGAGACCACCGAGCTCTCCGCCACGGTGGTGAAGGTCAACAAGTCCACGCGGGAGGTGACGATGGTCGATCCTCAAGGCAGGAAGAAGACCTATCGCGCAGGCCCCGAGGTGCGGAACTTTGACCAGATCGAACCTGGCGACCGCGTGCGTGCTGCGCTCACCGAGCAATACCTGAGTTTTGTCCGCAAACCTGGCAGCGAGATGCCCTCGAATGCCGAACAAGTAAGACAAAAAATCGTCGTGGCACCCAAAGGAGCGAAGCCATCCGTGCTAATCGTGAACACCAGCGAATACACGGGCAGGGTTCACTCCATTGATGTCAAAAAACGCACCGCGACCCTCGTCTTTGCCGACGGGCGCAGGCAGACCTTCAAAGCACGCCCCGATGTGGACATGACGAACCATGCTGTCGGCGATGAGGTCGTCTTCAGAACCACGGAGTCCGTGGCAGTCAGCATCACGAAATAACACCTACCATTTTAACCCTACCCAAAAACATGAAATCACGTCTTCTCCAGACCTTCACCACGGTGCTTTTGACGAGCCTCTCCGTGACTGCCACGCATGGCGCTCCTGAAAACATCCTCAATCCCGATGCCTGGCCGCGCGTCTATGAAGTCGGCGGTGCAGAGGTGGCCATCTACATGCCGCAGATTCTGGAGTGGCAGGACTTCCGCCACCTGAAGGCCACTTCTGCCATCGGTGTGAAGCTGCAAGGTAAAGAGGATGCCACGTTTGGTGCTGTCGCCATCGATGCGGATACCGTGGCAGACCTGGATCATGACACGGTGAGTGTCGGCAGGCGTGAGTTCAGCGGCTTTCGCTTTCCCGAAATGAGTGCGGCTGATGCCGCCAAGGCGGAGCAACTGGTGAAAAGCGTGCTGACACCAGACAGCCCTCTCGAATTGCCCATGTCTGCGGTTACCTCTGCTCTGAACCGCGATGACACGACTACAGCGGACACGGAGGTCAGCTTCGAGCCACCACCGATCTTTTACAGCGACTCTCCAGCCGTGCTGGTGACCTTCATTGGTGAGCCCAAACTGGAGGCGGTGAATGAAGATGACCCATCCCTGATGTTCGCCGTGAACACGAACTGGGACGTGCTCTTCAACGAGGGTCAGTATTACCTGCTGGCGGATAACCAATGGCTCTCCACTCAGGATGTCATCAAGGGCCCCTGGGTGGCGGCGAAGACGCTGCCAGCCTCCTTCAAGAAACTGCCGGATGACGCGAACTGGTCTGAAGTGAAGGCCAAGCTCGATCTTCCAGCGACTTCCAGTCCTGCACCGCGCGTCTTCGCTGCGAACCGTCCCTCGGAGATCATTCTCACGACCGGCAAGCCGCAGTTGGTGCCGATCTCTGGCACCTCGCTGATGTATGTGGCGAACACGGAGAGTGATCTGTTTTTCCAGCCTGCTGGCAAAAGCTACTACCTGCTCACCACCGGCCGCTGGTTCAGCGCGGCGAGCCTCGAAGGTCCCTGGGCCTCGGCCATGGACACACTGCCGGAAGACTTTGCCAACATCCCCGAAGGTCATCCCAAGGCGCATGTGCTGGCCTCCGTGCATGGTACTCCAGAGGCTGATGAAGCCGTGATCCTCGCTTCCATCCCACAGACCGCGACGGTGGACCGCTCCACCACGACGGTGCAGGTCGCCTATGAAGGTGAACCACAATTCAAGACTGTGCCAGGAACCGAGGGGGTGAAGTATGCCACGAACACCTCGTATGACGTTTTCCTCGTGAGCGGCATGTATTACTGCTGCCATCAGGGCGTGTGGTTTCAGGCATCCGCAGCCGGTGGGACGTGGGTCGTGTGTGACAAGGTGCCTGCGCCCATCTACACCATCCCGCCGCAGAGCCCGAAGCACAATGTGACCTATGTGTATGTCTATCATTCGACACCGACGACCGTGCAGGTCGGTGTGACTTCTGGTTACTCCGGTGCCTATGTCGCGCGTGGACTGCTGGTCTTCGGCCTGGGCATGTGGCTGGGTCACGAGCTGGCGGATGATCACTGGCACCATCACTATTACCCCAGCCCCTACTGGTATGGCTACGGCTGCGGCGCCATCTACCATCCTGGACATGGCTACTACCGCTGCGGCGCACGCTATTACGGCCCCTACGGCGGTGCTGGCTACGGTGCCGCTTACAATCCGGTCACGGGCATCTATTCTCGCGGTGCCTATGCCTATGGCCCATGTGGAGCCGTGGCAGCGCGCACCGCTTACAATCCGTGGACGGATACAGCGGCAGGTCGTGTGACCGTGAAAACACCCTATGGCTCCTGGGGCCGCTCCGCCGTCGTGCGTGATGATGAATGGGTGCGCGCAGGGCATCGCTCGAATGCCTATGGCACCGTCGGCGGCGTGCAGACATCGCGTGGCGGTGCGGCAGTGGGTGTGAACCGCAAATACGGCTCCGACGCCTTCATTGGCAAAACGGCGGGTGGAGATGTCTATGTGGGCAAAGACGGCAACATCTACAAAAAGGACGAGGATGGCTGGCACTCCCGCAACAACGGCGGTTGGAACAGCGCTCCCAACGTGCCCAACAATCCGCCTTACCCTCCACGCAATCCACCCAGCACCTCACGCCCTGAGCGCCCCACGACACTGCCGGCTCAGTCGGTGACTCGTCCAACACAGCCTGTGAACCGCCCTGCTCAGCCGACCACGCGGCCTGCGGAGCGTCCGTCTCTACCGACCACAAAACCTACGATCCGGCCAGAGGAGCGCCCTTCGTTGCCGACCACTCGCCCAGCAGCCCCGGCGACCAAACCCGCTGCCAAACCAACGACGAGACCCGTGACGCGTCCATCCACGCCCACTACCCGGCCAAGCTACAAGAACACCAAGCCCACCTCCTCCCAGCTCAACCGGGATGCCTATTCGCGCTCACGGTCCACCAGCACCGTGTCACGAACGAGTTCCAGTGCTTCGCGTTCACGCTCCAGCGCAGGTGCTGCAAGCTCTCGTGGGCGTCGTTAATTCCATGCTGTGATCAGTCCGGGGCATAAGCTGCTGCCATGAAACGAATCGCCGTCTTTGAGTTTTCGATGGTCTATGCGGTGCAGATCGTCTCCAGGGAACTCGTCCGCCCACTCCACGTGCGCATCACGAACATCGCCCATGCACTCCAGCAGTGGGGCGTTGGCTCGGCCAAGCTGCTCGCCCGGCATGACAACTACTGGGATGGCGGTACAGATGCTGGCGAAGCTCCAGTCCAGGGTTCATAAAATATGCGTCAGCCTCTTCCGCTTCAAATGCTGGCAATTTTCGCCAGCCTAGCACTGCACCTGATGGTGCGTGCTGAAGGTGAAGTCATCGCGCATGACAAACGCAACGAGGACGGCATCGCGGCTGCCATTGCCATCCGGGACGATCACCATCTGTTGAATTCAAGAGAGCAAAGGAAGGCACGTCGGACGGAGTGGATGGATGCCCTGGGACTCGATCTGGTCCTGAGTTATGACTCGCTCGCGCTGGGTGCTCTTGGCTCTGATGACGGCTGGGGTGCGGCATCCGGTGATGCCACCATGAATCTTCGCTGGCAGATCAACTCCGACACCAGCAAGGCTCCGCTTTCGCTCAATCTGCGTGCCCGGCATCGTCATGCCTACAGCGATCTTGCGCCGTCTGAACTGCGATCCGAGACAGGATCACTCTGGGGACATGTGGATGGATTCACCGATGCCGGATTCCAAGTCCCGGAGATCTTTTTGGAAGACAAGTTCTTCGATCAACGGCTAACGCTGCGATACGGACAAATGACCATCGATGACCTTCTCGATGGTCATCAACTGCGCAGCGCCAAGCGCTCGTTCATGAACCAGGCATTCGCCTCCAGCCCGGCGGTGGGCTTTCCTGGCTCAGACCTCGGGCTGGTGACACGCTGGCAGAGCCGCCATGGCTGGGATCTCACGCTAGCGGCCTCCAATCTGACTGGCTCAAACCTGCGTGAGTCCGCCGAATGGAAGCTGGACAGCGGTGCCTTGTTTCAGGCGGCTCAGCTAGGCTATGACTTCAAAGGCCCGCGTGGCAGGGCTTCGCGCGTGCAGCTTTTGGCCTGGCGTTCCGATGCATCTTCGGAGCTGGACCTCCAGCCGGGGCGCGGTTTCAGCCTGACTCTGGAGCACGACTGGTCTCCGCAGATACGCAGCTTTTTCCGCTATGCCTGGTCGGATGGTGACGCCGCCGTGACAACACACTTCGCAGCGCTCGGCATCGCCCGGGATCTCCGCAAAACGGATCGCCTCGGCGTGGCTGTGGCGGGTGGACAGTCAAACAAGTCCAAGGATGCGTGGGAAGGCGTGGTCGAGCTGTTCTATCGCCGTCAGATCGGCAAATCACTGCTCATCACGCCGGATGTACAATTCGTCACTGGCAGTGATGCGGGGGCTCTCGTGGTCGCGGGAGTTCGTGTTGGGCTGACGTTTTAAATCGCGCCGCCTGTTGGACCAAGGGCCAATAGCACCGACATGCCTTCATCTTCAATCTGGGAGTGTCATGCAAAACTCCCGCGCCCTGATTTCTCTCACCTGCTTCGCTGGTCTGGCCATCTCCTTTGTCACAGCACAGACGCCCCCGGCAGCCTACGATGCGCCACCTGAACTGAAGGCATCCGAGATCCTGCAAAGCTCCTATCTCACGAATCCCAACTACCGCGTGCGGGAGGAGGTGAAGACCTATCTCGGCCTGAACCATTATGTGATCGACTCGCCGTTCGGCACCTTCGTGGCTCACGGAAATCAGATGCTCCAGGAGCGCGTCCGCGAAATCCATGCTCTGGCGCAACTCCGTGAAATGACCAACTCCCGCGAGTATGCCGACGGCGTGAAGGCGGCTGCCAAAGTTCCCCTCGCAGTCGCGGATGACCTGCTTCACTCACCGGTGGAAACCATCACAGGTGTGCCCAAAGGCGTCGGCAAATTCCTGGGTCGCATCGGTCGAGGCGCCAAGGAGATCAGCTCCGGCCGCCAGCGCAATGAAGGCGAAGATGGAGTGGTCAAAAGCGCAGCCGGCCTATCCAGCACCAAGCGCAAACTCTGCGCTGATCTTGGCGTGAACCCCTACAGCACCAACGAAGTCCTCCAGAGTGAGCTGGATCGCGTGGCCTGGGTGGTGTTTGCCGGGAAAATCACTGTCACACTGGCGACCATGCCCATCGGCGGTGCCGCAGGTGCGGCCCTGAGCGCTGTCTCGGTTACAGATCAAGCTAACAAACTGGTCTATGAGCAAAGCCCTCTCGATCTCCGCAAAGCGAACCTTTCCCGGCTCACGGCGATGGGCATCTCCCCACAAGATGCCGAGGCATTCCTCGCGGCCAGCGCTTTTACACCCTGGAATCAAAGTCAAATCGTCGGATCACTGGATCGAATGACTGGAGTCAAAGGCCGCGATGTGCTGCTGCGTGACGCCACGAGCATGAGCGACAGTGAGACAGATGCTGTGTTTTATGAGCAGACCGCCAAGCTCATCGCCCATGCGCACACGAACGGCATCGTCATTGATCGCATCGTGCTTTTGAGCGGACTCCCCGTCTGCATCGGAGCGGATGGCTCGGTCATCGTGGCCCTCCATTGGGACTACGCCATGTGGTCGCCGCGCTCTGAAAACTTCGCCAACGCGCTTGAGTCCCTTCAGCCCGATGGGGCCAAGCCCGCATCTCTCATCGTGATCCTCTCCGGCGCCATGTCGCCACGGCTGCGACAGGAGCTCGAAACGCGTGGCTACCGTGTGCAGGACAAGCTGATCCAGGGGCCACTGAAATAAGGCTTTCCATTCCTCACCTCATCTGAACTGCCATGAAGCCTAACGTGAAGCTGCTTTGCATTCCCCTCATCGCCTTGGTTCTGGGGGCGTGTTCCTCCATGCCGAAGAGCGTCACCTCACGCTCCAGCGGAAGCGGTTACTCGCTTCGTGGGGTCACCTCGGAGGAGCTTGAGCAGGCTCTTGCCGATGTGGATCGTGTCAGCACGGCGGGACTCCAGACAAAAGAAGATCACCAGGCCTATGCCACAGCCACGGAAAGAGCTGTCGCGCTCTGGCTTTCACTCAGCGATGAAAAATCCCGCAGCCAGCCCCTGGCGGCAGGAGCTCTCTACCGCCTCGAATCATCATGGCCGAAGAACCTCAAGTTTGATGAGCTGATTCCCGCCAACACCATCAAGGGCAGTCACCTCAAGCGTCGCATCACACGCGAAGGCGTGGGTGTTCCCTTCGTTGCCCATTGGCACTACACAGCTGATCGCAAAGCCGCCGAGCCGTTCATGTCGGATGGCGGATATTTGACCTCCGTCACGGCCACCATCGACTTCCGCCGTGTTGGGAAAGGACCCCGCGTCGCATCCCTCAGGCTGCATGACTCTCGAGTGATGGAAAAAGTTCGTCTGAATGGGCACGAGCTGCCACTGGCGGCTGATCTCACGGCTTATGGCGAATACCTCATGTCGAAAAAGGAAGTTCAGATGGCGGGTCTCAAAGCGCTGCTCCGAAGCTCGAAATACATGAACAAAATGGGATTGCTCGCTTTTGAGCACCCGGACGAAGACCGCATCCCGCTCTTGCTGGTTCATGGGCTCATGTCACGTCCAGCCACCTGGCAAAACGTCATCAATGAACTCGGTGCCGATCCCCTCATCCAAAAGCACTACCAGATCTATTTGTTCCGCTATCCCTCCGGAGTGCCCATCCTCTACAGCTCTGCCAAACTGCGGGAGGAGCTGGCTAAACTCCACACCACTCTTGAGAAGAGCAACACCCGCATACTGAACCATCACATGGTGCTGATCGGCCACAGCATGGGCGGGCTGGTCAGCAAGGGGCAGGTGCAGGAAAGTGGCGACCGCATTTGGGTCAATCTCCTGGGAGATACGCCTGAGAACCTGGGCCTGACCAAGGCTGAGCGGGACGCCCTCAGCAGCTACATGGAGTTTGATCCCAATCCGAGTGTGAGTCGGGTGATCTTCGCCGCCACGCCGCATCGTGGCAGCAAGGTCGCAGACACCCGGCTCGCTCACTTCGGCCGTCGTCTCGTCAGCCTTCCAGGGCGGACCTTTGGCACCACGTTCGACATCCTTGAGGGCATCGCCTCACGAGATCCAAAACTCGGCCAACTGCTCGCCAACGGCATGCCCACCAGTGTGGACAATCTCTCTCCCGGCTCGCCGTATGTGAAAATCGCCAACAGCCTGCCCTTCCGCTCCGGCGTGCATCTGCACTCCATCATCGGCAACAAGGAAGGCAAACCACTCACCGACCCTGAATGCTCGGACGGCTTCGTGCCCTACAGCAGTTCCCATCTCGACAACGTGGATTCTGAATTCCTCGTGCGCTCCGACCACGGCGTGCATGAGAAGCTCGAAGCCATCGAAGAAATGCGCCGCATTCTCCGCCTGCATCTGAGACAAATGAATCTACACTAACTGCGGCTGCCCTCTCGGGCATTCCGCCTCTGTTTGGGTCATCGCCAAGCCAGGTGCAATGCCGGGCTTCGATGCCGCGTTTAGGCTGACTCATTTTCCAACCATGCGCACACTTGCCCTTCTCCTCCTTTCCACCGCTCTCGCCGCCCATGCGGAGCTGCGTCTCCCGGCCATTATTGGCGACAACATGGTGCTGCAGCAGCAGCAGACGAACCCGATCTGGGGCTGGGACACCCCCGGCACGACGGTGAAGGTGAGCTTCGGCAGCCAAACCAAATCCGCGACCGCCGATGCGAAGGGCAAGTGGAGCGTGAAACTCGATCCCGTGCCAGCGAATGCGCAGCCTGCCTCGATGAGCATCGCGGGTACGACCAGTCGGGAGCTGAAAAACATCCTCATCGGCGAGGTGTGGCTTTGCTCCGGGCAATCCAACATGGGCTTCAATCTCGGCAGTGTCTGGGATGCCGATCTCGACATCGCCACGGCCAAGTATCCAAACATCCGCCTGATCTCCGTGCCAAACGTGGGCACGCAGGAGCTTCAGGACGACTTCAAAGGCCAGTGGGAGGCCTGCTCGCCGGCCACGGTGGGTGCTTTTACCGCCGTGGGGTATCATTACGGCCGCGTGCTGCATGAGATGCTCGGCGTGCCCGTGGGCCTGATCGACAACGCCTGGGGCGGCAGCGCCTGCGAGGCCTGGGTACGCCGCGATGTGCTGGAGCAGGATGCCCGCTTCAAAAAGATGATCGCCCAGTGGAAGCAGACGGAGGCCACCTTCACGGACGCCGCCTTTGAGAAGCAGCTCGCTGATCACAAAGTGAAGCTGGATGCTTGGTCCGCCGCACGCAAAGAGGCCCAGAAGGCTGGCAAAATGTTCACCGGCAATCCCCCACGTGCCCCGCAGAATCCACTGAAAGGCCAGAAGCGTCCTGGCAATCTTTACGCTGGCTGCCTGAACCCAATCATCGGCTACGGCATCAAGGGTGCCATCTGGTATCAAGGAGAAAGCAATGCCTCCCAGGCCCACGAATACAGCTACCTATTCCCGCTCATGATCACCCACTGGCGCAGCGAGTGGAAGCAGGGCGACTTCCCCTTCTACTGGGTGCAGCTCGCCGATTTCAAACCCGAGCTTCCCGAGCCTGGTGGCAGCGACTGGGCCGAGCTGCGTGAGAGCCAGACAAAGACCATGAGCAAGATCGCCAACGGCGGCCAGTGCGTGATCACCGATCTCGGCGAAGCCAATGACATCCACCCGAAAAATAAACGGGATGTGGCCGAGCGTCTCGCCCGCTGGGCACTGGCGAAGGACTACGGCATGAAACTCGTGTATCGCAGCCCCGAGTTTAAAGAGATGAAGGTCGATGGCGGCAAGGCACTTCTCACCTTTGACCATGCACCGACAGGCCTGCGCACCGTCGATGTCGATGAGGTCAGAGGCTTCGCCATCTGCGACGCTGACAAGAAATGGGTCTGGGCCAAGGCCAGCATCATCGGCGGCTCGAAAAAAGGCACGAATCAGATCGAAGTCAGCAGCCCTCAGGTGGCCGCTCCTGTCGCAGTTCGTTATGCCTGGAGTGACAATCCCATCTGCAATGTCTTCTCCCTCGAAGGCCTGCCGCTCACCCCCTTCCGCAGCGATGACTTCCCCATGATCACCGATGCCGCGAACCCAGCCGGACTCGAAGCTGCCGCAGTGAAGCGTCAGGAAGAGATCAAAGCCACGATGCAGAAACGTGCGGAGATGCTGAAACAGCGCGCATCCGCGAAGAAGGCGGCGAAGTGATCACTTCAGCAGCTTCGCCAGCTCGGGTGCGACCTTGCGGAGATCATCAGCGATGATCTCCGCCATCACTTCCGCCCCCTTCGCATTCAGGTGCGTGTGATCCGTGGTCTTGGCATCTTTGCCGGGAGGGTTAAATTCATCCGATGCCGTGGGACCGAGCTTCTCCAGCAGTTCGAGGCTGCGGGCGAAGAGATCGACGACAGGCACCTGCTTTTCAGCGCCGATCTTCGTCACCGCATCGGCCCAGGGTTTGAGTTCGCCGCGGATCTTGCCGTTGTCGAAGGTGCGGCGCACCATCGAGGTGACGAGGATGGGCTGCGCTCCCGCCGCACGCACCTCATCGACATAGCGGATCATGTTTTCCCGATACGTCGTCGCCGGATCAGTCTCGCGTTTCGGACCTTTGCCAGGCATGTCGTTATGCCCGAACTGGATGAGTACGAAGGCGGGCTTGGCATTCATCACCTTCTTCCAGCTTCCCGTGTCCCGAAAGCTCTTCGAACTCTGCCCACCTCCAGCGAAATTGATGCACTCCACCTCCGGGACGAGCAGCCTGGCAAATGCTGCTCCCCAGCCCGCCTTGTCAGTCACGGTGGAATCCCCGGCGAGCGCGATACGCGGCTTGACGGCTTCCGCCGCAATGGAGGAGAGGAGGGCAAAACTCAACGGTAGGAACAAAAGGAGACGCATCAATGGGTAACGTTGATAAAGTAAGACACTGATCATCCGCCAGCATGCTCCCAAGCTATAAGATGCATTTCTCTCAGAATGGTACACTTCGCAAAATGGAGATCGCCCTCGACAAGTCTGCGCGTGCCCGCTTTCCTAGAAGAACGCCATGCCTCTCTCCCTCGATGACATCCTGAACGCCGCCGATGAACACAAAGCCAGTGATGTCTTCCTGATGGAAGGCGAGCTGCCGCGCATGAAGATCCACGGGCAGCTCATGCTTTTTGGCGATGAGCCCATGCAGCTCAATCAAATGGTGGGCCTCTGGCAGGCCTGCGGCGTCTCCCCGGAAAGTGAGACTGACAAGGACTCCGGCCTCGTGTCCTCCAGCCACACGCGCTACCGGGTGAATCTGCACAAGGCCATCGGACGGCTGGGCGTGGTGATGCGCCGCATCCGAACGGACCTGCCCGTGCTGGGGAATCTGGGCGTGCCTGACTGGCTGCTGACAAAATGGGCCACGAAGACACGCGGGCTGATCCTGATCACCGGTCCCACGGGCATGGGGAAAAGCACCACGATGGCGGGCCTGCTCCAGTGGATGAATGAGACCTGCGCCCGCCACATCGTGACCATCGAGGATCCCATCGAGTTCATGTATCCGAACAAGTCCTGCATGTTTACCCAGCGCGAAGTGGGACGCGACACGCCCACCTACGCACGCGGTGTCCGCGCGGCCATGCGACAGGCCCCGGACGTGATCATGGTCGGGGAGATCCGAGACCTGGAGACCGCCCTCACCACGCTCCAGGCCAGTGAAACCGGACATCTCGTGCTCGCTTCCATCCATAGCGACAGCGCCGTGGATGCGGTGGACCGCCTGGCGCATCTTTTCCCACCGGAGCAGTCCGCCCTTGGCCTGCACCTGCTGTCGCAGCAGCTCATCGGGGCGCTTTGCCAAAAGCTGCTGCCGCGCACGGATGGGGCCATGCACCTGCTGGTGGAGTATCTGGAAAACGGAGGCGCGGTGAAACAATGGATCGCCAAGCAGGACATCGACAACATCCGCACCTACATGCAGCGCGGGAATGACCCGAACTGCTGCACCTTCCTGACCAACATCGTCCGCGCCTACGAGGCGGGACTCATCACGGAGACGGAGGCCATCGGAGCCTGCGGAAACGAGGTCGAATTCAAACGGGCGGCGCGGGGTATCTCCTGAGGCTGCTCCTCGGCGGGGAATCAGGCGGCCTTTTTCACTGAAACGAAATTTTCCAGAAAGTCGGGGCGTAGAACAGGGGTCATGTCCCCCCGTCTTCTCATCACGTCCCTCTTTGCTGCTGCGACACTCTCCTTTGCCGCTTACCCGGAATTCTCCGCCACGATACCGAATGGCGGGCCGCGCGGAGCGGAGTGGAAGCTCACCGTCACGGGCAACCGCCTCGCAGATTTCGAGAGCCTGATGTTCTTCTCCCCCGGCATCACGCAGAAAAGCGTGGACAAGGTGGAGAACAACAAAGTACAGCTCACCATCGCTGTCGCACCTGAGGTGCCGCTGGGGAATCACCTCCTCCGCATCCGCACGAAGTCGGGCATCTCGCACATGCGCCAGTTCTTCGTCGGCCCCTTCCCGAATGCTGAGGAAAAGGAGCCGAACAGCGGCTTGGATGCCGCCCAGGCCATCCAGTTCAACCAGACCATCGAGGGCGTCGTGCTGAATGAAGACGTCGATTACTACAAGATCACCGCCAAGAAGGGCCAGCGCATCAGCGTGGAGGCCGATGGTCTGCGCCTCGGCTACACGACCTTCGATCCTTACATCGCCATCATCGACAAGGATCGCTTTGAGAAGGCCTTCTCCGATGACACCATCCTGCATCGCCA
>Ga0075152_10001093_pt1 | contig 19566 bp, 14 predicted proteins | sample JI61114C2DNA_FD_70964 | JGI IMG/M metagenome (GOLD analysis project Ga0075152, IMG submission 70964) | Wastewater effluent complex algal communities from Wisconsin, to seasonally profile nutrient transformation and Carbon sequestration -... | ecosystem: Engineered > WWTP > Effluent > Algae...
TTCTTCCGCGCATACTCCTCTTGGGCAAAACTCAGTTGCTGTTCCATCCAACTCGTACGCTCTGCCCAAGCCTCGTTGCTCGACTTTTTGGCCCTGGTGATTAAATCAGCGTCTCCTTAGCTGACTCAATTCAAACTGCACCAAGCCATGTCCGGAAACGATATCGCCTACCAAGACAGCCAAGATCTGTGCCGCCCACGCCAAGCCGATGACAAGACACATCACGCCAAATAAAGATTGTATCCCCAGACGCCGAAACACAGCATACAGGCACCACCAAGCCCAAAAAATCAGACCAAGACATACCACGATAGGGACTCTAGAAATAGGGGCATCCACGCCACCAAACAAGCAGGCGGTCACGGCCGGAATAAAGAAGAGAACTGCGGTCAACACCAACTTAGCCGTTGGGCGATTGGGAATGGATGCAGTGCCAAACATGCCGGTGGAGTCTTGGAATCACCTCTTCGCCAAGATCGCCGTGCCAGTCTCATCGCAGACGCGGAGTTGGAACTGCCACTCGACGGTCCAGGATTCGGTTTGTTCGTTCTGGCAGCACTTCACGAGGATCTTGTTTTTGCCCTTCTGGAGCTTCACGGGGAGCTTGTATTGGTCGAGCTTGGCACCGCGATGGTATTCATCACGGGCGAAGATGAGCTGGCCGTTGAGCCAGACCTTCCAGCCGTTTTTGCAGCCGAGGCGGATCTGGGCCTCGCGCTCTTCGCCGGACTCAAACTCGGTGTAGGCGTAGCCAGTGACCTCTTTGAGCAGGGTGTAGGGCTTGTTGAAGTCGATCTGGCAGTACTCGTCCGTGCTGGTGTAGTCGATCCATTTGGCCTCGGTGTTTTTGCCGGGGTAGGTGGCGGCGAGGTCGATCTTCTCTTCGGGAGGGAAGACGGTGTCGAAGCCCTTGCGCTCGACGTTCGTGAAGGGGGCGATCAGTTTCCAACTGCGCACAAAACCGAAGTGCGTCGGCAGATCGACGGGGCTGCCGAGGTCCTTGAGTTTTTTGGCGAGGTCTTTGATCTGATCTTCATCGCGAGCGCCCTTCATGGCCTGCTGGAAGGCGGTCAAAGCGGCGTCCTTCTTGCCCTGCTCCAGCGCTTCATCGCCAGCACTGGTGAGCTTCGACACGGGATGGCGGCGGAGTTCGCTGCTGGGGTCTTCGAGCAGTTGCGGGGTGATTTTCTCCGCCAGCTCGGGTTTCGCCCGCTGGATGATGTCGAAGGCGACGACGCGAGGCGCGGCGCTGTTCTTCGTGTCCATGAGGAAAGCCTGCACGGCCTCGACGGGAAGCTTCTTCGCCTCGATGGCCTGATCTGCGACGACGCCGATGGCGGCACGCAGCCAGTTTTCGGCGAGCGGGTTGGCCCCATTCATGGCGGCGAGGATCTCCGGCAGTGCAGCGGGATCGGCTTTGGCGATCTGCTGCCAGGCGGCGGTGGCCTTTTCATTACCCGCGCCTTCCTTTTCCACCGAGCGGATGTCGGCGAGCGGTTGCGTGAGTGTGGCGGCAGACAGGCTGGAGACGAAAAGAAGGCCGAAGAGAGCGTGGATTTTCATGCGATGGACGATGCTAGTCACAAAGAACGCACGCCGCCAAGAGACAGTTTCGGTGCATGTGCGTCTTGCACCTCTGCTCTGCCATTCGTAAGCCCTTGAAAGCCCATGCTTCCCTCCATTAACAACCTCAAGCTCCCCGACCTCTGGCAGCACCAGGCGGTGAACTTGCTGCGCGAGGGCTGCGACGTGGTGGTGAGTGCGCCGACGGGGGCTGGGAAGACCTACATTTTCGAGCTGTTGCATCAGTCCCGCTCGCTCCAGGGGCAGGCGGTTTACACGGTGCCGACTCGGGCGCTGGCGAATGACAAATACGCGGAGTGGAAGGACGCGAAATGGAACGTCGGCATCGCCACGGGAGATGTTTCTGAAAACGTCGGCGCGCCCGTGCTGGTGGCCACGCTGGAGACTCAGCTCGAACTGCTGGTGCGTGGTGAAGGCCCGGCGCTGCTGGTGATCGACGAATATCAGATGATCGGCGATGACCAGCGCGGATCGCACTACGAAGCGGCCATCGCGCTCGCACCAAAGGAGACCCGCCTGCTGCTACTGAGCGGCTCGGTGGCAAATCCCGACGATGTCGCCGCGTGGATGCAGCGTCTCGGACGCCGTGCCGAGGTGGTGATGACGAAGGAGCGCCCCGTGCCGCTGGATGAGACGCCCTGGGAGGCGCTGCCGCAGCGCATGGCGCGGCACTTCGAGCAGTTCTGGCCGAAGTTCGCCGCCGCTGTGATGCTGGCCGATCTGGCCCCGCTGCTCATCTTTTCACCACGCCGCAAGGAGGCGGAAAACATTGCCCGCCGGCTCGCCAGCGATCTGCCTGCGGGTGATCCGCTGGAGCTCACGCCGGAGCAGCGGGCCGTGTGCGGGAAGGATCTCGCGAACTTGATCGAAAAGCGCATCGCCTTTCATCACAGCGGGCTCTCGTATGCCGCACGGGCGGGAGTGATCGAGCCACTGGCAAAGGCGGGCCAGCTCCGGGTCATCGCCGCCACGATGGGGCTCGCGGCGGGGATCAACTTCTCCGTGCGCAGTGTACACGTGGCGGCCACGACCTTCCACGATGGCAAGAGCGAGCACAAACTCGCCCCCGATGAGCTTTTGCAAATGTATGGCCGGGCTGGCAGACGCGGTCTCGATGAGCGCGGCTATGTGGTGACGACGCGGCAGAGCCCCTTGCTTTTCGATGCCCGGCCCGCGAGGCTGCATCGCAGCAACTTGCTCGCCTGGCCGATCTTCCTCCGCGTGATGAAGCACGCCGCGCAGACACAGCAAAACGCGTTTCAGGAGGCGGAGAAATTCGCCCAGCGACTCTTTGCCAAAGTGCCGCCGCTGCTCGGGCTGGAAGCCGAGGTGCCGGAAGGGGCGCTGCCAAACGGTCGTCAGGAGGAAAAGGCGCTCTTCGGCCTTGAAGCCACCGAGAAGCAGATCTTCAACTCGCGCGGCGAGTGGGAGCGCAAATCCAGCACGCCGCCGGAGTGGCTGCCTTTGTCCGAAGCCTGGATCGCCAGCCCGGAGAAGATCGCCCTCGCACTGAGCGTGTCCGCCTTTGTGGCGAAGTTCGCGCATGGCATCGGACGCGTGGGGAAGCTGGCCAAAGATCACTACGGCGTCGAGATCCCGCTCGGATCGAAGCTCGAAGATCAGCCCGGCATCATTCGCCCGACGAAGAGTCTGCGAAAGATGCTGAACCTGCCAAAGAAGCTCGAAGAGATCTCTGTCGAGGAGGTGGAAGTGCTCCACGGCGAATCGCTCACGGCGGCTTTGCGTGCCTCTTATCAAAGTGGGCTCGACCAAGAGACGCAGGGCCTGCCAGCGCTCACACGCACAATTGAAAAAGAAGGCCTCGTCTTCGCTGTCTTCGATCTCGGAGCCATCACCGCGCCAGTGCACCGCGACTCCCACGGCGTGCCGCTTTTCCGTGCTCAAGAGCGCACGCAGGTGGTGAAGAACGACACCGGCGTCCATGCACCCGAGACGACGACTTCGGATCGCCAACCGCGCACCGGCTCTCCCATCCATGCCTGGCGCTCGCTGGGGCTGATCGATGAGGACGGCGCTCCGACACGACGCGGGGAAATTTTCTCCTTCTTCCAAGGCGGCGAAGGGCTCTCCATCGCCGCCGCTTTGGAAGACGACGGCTACCCCATCGATGATCTGGTCCGTCATCTCGCGAACCTGCGCGGCGGCACGAAGTTCGACATGCCCATGGCCTGCGACTCCGAGCGACTCGGCGCCATCTGCCGAAACACCTACGGATTCATCAATCACCAGGGCTACCTGGAGCACGGATTGCCGCCCGATTACGGCGAAGGCACCGCCGAGCTGCTCGATGCCCTGCTCCACCCCGAAAACATCGAGGCCCGCGAGCTCCGCCAGCAGGGTGTGGCCGAGGGCGACATCTCCCGCGCCTACATCGAGTGGCTCAGCCTGCTGCGGCACATCATCCACGCCCCGCAGCATCCCTGGCAGCGCTGGCAGGCACTCCAGGACGAGTGCGGCAAAGTTCTAAAACTTCACAGCAAAGCCCTGCGCCACCTCTTCTACCTCGACCTCCCACCGCTCACGAACAAACAGCGGCACGGGAAGACGAAGCATCACTTGATGGTGAGATGAACAATTCACAGCAAATCAGTTATGAAACCAACACCCATGCAAGCTCTCCTCATCGGAGGTATTATGTCACTTATCTTTGGAGGGATCATGGCTGAGCTTTTCCTGCTCCATCCAGTGAGGGCCATTCCTGAAGGCGAGGTTCTCTGGCAGGAGGGAACTCTAACGCATCTTGAAGAACACATTCGAGGCCGAGGCTACGCCACACTTTGCCTGGGCATTGAAGGCGTTCCGCATAGGTTTCACTGCTTTGACGGTCCATATCCACAGCACTTTGATAGGACTAGGCTCCAAGAGCTGCGAATCGGCTCAACTGTGTCTCTAGCAGTACATCGGCAAGACAGTGGCAGTCGTCATCCACCAGGCTCAGATCACTCATTTGTTCCGGTCGTTGCGATCAAGTCAGGAGAGGCAGATTTGCTGAGTCTCCATTCATACAACACCTGGAGTGAAAGCAATCAGGCTGTGGCACGCTGGTTCCTGCCGACAATGTTTGTGCTTTGTCTCTACCTGACTTGGCGTGGATGGGAGGCAAAAAAGGCCGGACGCCCCTATGCATGAAACAGCAAGCCCGCTTGCCAGCAAAGCAGAGTGGAAAGAGTGACGCTCCTCTGACGATTTCGTCACAAAGCGAAGCGGATGTTTGACATCTGTGTGTTCCTCTCGCTACACAGTTTCGCCCAACCTGCATGAACCTGCCGAACAAGCTCACCGTCTCCCGCCTGATCCTCACGGGCGTGTTTGTCGTGTGCTTTTATATCCCATGGTCTCAGGCGATGACGGCGGCGCTGCTCATTTTTTCCGCTGCTTCGATCACGGATTACCTGGATGGCAAGATCGCCCGCTCGCGGAACATCGTGACGAATTTCGGCAAGCTCTTCGATCCGCTGGCGGACAAGGTGCTCATCGCGGCAGCCTTCATCCTGCTCGTGGAGCGCACCGAAATGAAGGCCTGGATCGCCATCGCCATCCTCGGGCGTGAGTTTTTTGTCACCGGCATCCGCCTCATCGCGGTGCAAAAAGGAGTCGTGCTCGCAGCAGAGCGACTCGGGAAACACAAGATGGCCTGGCAGATCCTCACGGTGCTCTACTTCCTGCTCAGCGCAGCCTCTGCGGAGTGGCTCTTTAGCTTCCTGCGCCCATGGCTGGAGCCGTCACCTGCTCACTGGTGGGTCGGTGCCACGATCGTGGGCATCACGACGGCGCTTACGGTCATTTCCGGCTTCAGCTACTTCTGGAAGAACCGGCATCTCTTTGATGATGCGTGAGCTGATGCGCGGGCTTGCGCCCATGTGAGCGCCTGCCACACTCGGCGCTCTTTATGTCCACCATCGTTGTTGCCCAGAAAAACGGCGTCGCCTGCATCGGCGCTGACACCATGAGCTCTCTCGGCTCACTCCGCCAGAAGGCCAATCACGTCGTCAACAAGACGAAGATCACCAAGGTCGGCGACACCTTCATCGGCCTCACCGGCACCTCGACGAGCCTCGTGGTGATGAACAGCTACTTCGCCAATCCCGAGCGCCCGCGCGACTTCTCCAGCACGGCCGCGATCTTCGAGACCTTCCGCCACGCGCACCATTGGATGAAGGCCGAGTACTTCATGTCCACCATGCCTGACAAAGGCGAGGAATACGAGACCACGCAGTTCTACGGCCTCATGGCGAACCCGCACGGCATCTTCGCACTCTACTCGTATCGCAGCGCGCAGCAGTTCCACAATTTCTGGGCCGCAGGCTCGGGTCGCGACTTCGCTCTCGGAGCCATGCAGACCGTCTATCAGCACTACGACGACGTGACCGACATCGTGAAAGCTGGCCTTTACGCAGCGGCAGAGTTCGACAGCGCCACCGCCGGACCTTTTGAGATCTACACCTGCCCGCTTGTGAATGTGGAGTCGCCCTTCAAAGCGGCGAAAGCAGCTAAGTCCGCCAAACCTGCGAAGAAGAAAGCTGTTAGAAAGAAAGCATGAACTCAAAACGCGAATCATTGATCTCTGTACTCTGTGAAGCCAGGGCTTGGCTTTGTATACCAGACAATGATTTTGTCGGGTCTGGTTGGGATGATGAAGCGGAAGCCACTGCGGCACTTGATAAGTTTATTGAGCTTTTGCGTCAGGGTGTGGCCTTCGATGATTTAGATCTACGGGTTCTATTTGCTCCCACTGGCCCCATACAAGAAGTCAGTCTCTGCAGCGGCTGGGGACAGCCATTTTGCGAGTTCGCCGCAAGGTTTGACCAAACTCTAGCGCAGTATAAAGCCTCTCTCCCCCAACCATGAAACGCCTCGCTCTCGCCCTGCTTCCCATCATCGCTCTCGCTGATGGGCCGAAAGACAACCTCGCTGAAAACGTCCGCCCCATCCCACCTCCCGGAGTAGCGGTGCCCGAGGCGGATTCCAAAGCTCTCCAGCAGGGGCTGACGGAGCTGCGTGCCGCCATCGACGCAGCCGCCAAGGCTCAGGCAAAGAACCCGAAGCTGCCTGATCTCCTCCCCGACGTGGAGGTGTATCACAAGGCCGTGGATTGGGCGCTGAAGTACAACGAAGTCCACAAACTGACCGAACTGAAAGCCGCGCAGGAAATCATCGCCGAAGGCAAACAGCGCGCTGAGCAGCTCAAGAACGGCCAGCATCCTTGGACGACGCAGAAGGGGCTCGTCGTGCGTGGTTATCGCTCAAAGATTGATGGCTCCGTGCAGCCCTACGGCATGGTCATTCCAGAAAGCTATAGCGGCTCTCCATCGCGGCTCGATGCCTGGTGCCATGGCCGTGGCGAGACGCTGAGCGAGCTGGGCTTCATCGATCAACGCCGCAAGCAGACGGGCCAGATCGCGCCCGCCAATACGCTCGTGCTGCACCCCTACGGACGCTATTGCTGCGCGAACAAATTTGCTGGCGAAGTCGATCTCCTCGAAGCGCTCGATCACGCCAAGAAGTTCTACGCCATCGACGAAGACCGCACCATCGTCCGCGGCTTCAGCATGGGTGGTGCCGCTGCCTGGCAGTTCGCGGTGAACTATGCGGAAAAATGGTGCGCTGCGAACCCCGGCGCTGGCTTTGCCGAGACACCCGAGTTCCTCAACGTCTTCCAGAGCGAGGACGTCTCCAAAATCCCCGCCTATGAAAAGACGCTCTGGCATTGGTACAACGCCACCGACAGCGCCCTGAACCTCTTCCACGTCCCCACCGTGGCCTACAGCGGCGAGATCGATAAGCAAAAGCAGGCCGCCGACATCATGGAGAAGTATCTCCGCATGGAGAACATCGAGCTGACCCACATCATCGGCCCGCAGACCGCGCATAAAATCGAGCCCAACGCTCTGATCGAAGTCGAGAAGCGCCTCGCCGCCATCGCCGCTGTCGGTCGTGACCGCACGCCGCGAGAAGTCCACTTCACCACTTGGTTCCTCCGCTACAACTCCATGCACTGGATCACGGTGGATGAACTCGACCGCCACTGGGAGCGCACCCGCGTCCATGCCGAAATCACTGGCGATGCCGAGGTCACGATCAAAACGCAGAACGTCGCCGCCATCACGATCGACATGCCCGCTGGTCACTGCCCACTCAGCGCCCGCGAAAAGCCCACCGTGAAGATTGATGGCACCGCGCTGGAGGTCGTCCGCCCGAAAACGGATCGCTCTTGGGTCGTCCACCTCCGCCGCGCGGGCGGCAAATGGCAGCAGACCCTCACCGCCCATGAAGACGGCAAGCTCGTCAAACAACACGGCCTCTCCGGCCCCATCGACGACGCCTTCATGGACAGCTTCCTCTTCGTGAAACCCACCGGCACCGCGATGAACGACAAGGTCGCCGCTTGGACGAAAGCCGAGATGGATCGCGCCAGCTTCGAGTGGCGCCGCCAGTTCCGTGGCGATGCCCCCGCCAAGGATGACAAAGCCATCACCGATGCCGACATCGCCGCCAGCAACCTCGTCCTCTGGGGCGATCCGCAGAGCAATGCCGTGCTCGCCAAAGTCATCGCCAAGCTCCCCATCCAGTGGGCAAACGGCAAGCTCACCGCCAACGGCAAAACCTACGACACCGCCACCCACGCCCCCGTGCTCGTCTTTCCGAACCCGCTGAACCCGAAGCGCTACATCGTCATCAACAGCAGTTTTACTTATCGCGAATACGACTACCTCAACAACGCCCGCCAGATCGCCAAGCTGCCTGATTGGGCCGTCATCAATCTCACCCAGCCCAAGTCAGCACGAGCCCCCGGCGGCATCGCCGATGCAGGTTTCTTCAATGAAGCCTGGCAGTGGGGGAAGTGATCCCGTTGTAACTCTGTCGAAATAAAAAGGGTCAAGGGAGTTGCCTCCCTCGACCATTTTGAATGTTTGGCTCTCGCTTCGACGAGGCAGGCTATCTCACTTCGCCTCAGCCTTAAGCTTCGCTTTCTCTTCGAGCTTCTTGCGGAACTTTATCACCTTGGGGCTGACGACGACGCGGCAGTAGCCTGCATACGGATTGTTGGCGAAGTAGTCCTGGTGGTAGTCTTCGGCGGGGTAGAATTTCTTCAGTGGCACGATCTCGGTGACGATCTTCTCGGGGCTCTCTTTTTGAGCTTCGGCCATGGAGGCTTCGGCGATCTTCTTTTGCTCCTCGCTGGTGTACATGATGGTGGAGCGATACTGCGGGCCTTCGTCGTTGCCCTGGCGGTTCAGCGTGGTGGGATCATGGGCGAGCCAGAAGAGGTCGATGATGTCCTTGAAGGTGATGATGGAGGGGTCGTAGTCGATCTTGATGACTTCGGCGTGGCCGGTGGTCTTTTCGCAGACCTGCTGGTAGGTCGGATTGTCCACATGACCGCCGGCGTAGCCGCTGACAACTTTGTTCACGCCCTTGAGCATTTTGTACTGGGCCTCGACGCACCAGAAGCAGCCGCCGCCGATGATGGCGGACTCCGTTTTGCCCGAGGGGGCGGGATCAGCAGCAGTGGCGGAGGTGGCGAGCAGGGACATGGCGGTGAGGGTGGCAAAGAGGGATTTCATGGTCGCAGGGGGATGCAGAGTTTTGGCGACGACACAACCGTTACGTCAGCCGTCATCCTTTCAGATGAAAAGGGTTTCGTGGGATGGGAGCGAATTTGGGGCGGTCTATTCCAGCGGAAAAGTGTCATCACCTTCATACACGCTCGCCCGCCACATCACCATGCGGCTCGAAAACCACCCGCGCGCACTCCGGCTTCGTGCGGTCACTGCGGCAGAGCCATTGCCAGTGGCGGATCTCCGTGACGAAGGAACGCGGAGGCCCTTGCAGGATGCGGAAGTTCCCGCGCAGCTCGCCGCCGTTTTGCACCTGCATGGAGCGAGCGGCGACCGTGCCGGTCAGCGTGGCGCCCGGCAGCAGTGTCACTGGCCCTTCACAAACAAAATCTCCCGTGGCATCTCCAGCGATCTGGATCTCCTGCGCACGCACCTCATGCAGGAAAGTCACCTCCGTGCGTGGAGCCACAAACACCCGCCGCGCCTGCACATGATCGGCGACAAGTCCTGATAAGTCGATCTCCCTCACCTCGGGCAAATCGGATCGCGTGATCGAGTCCACTCGCGCCAGCTTTTGCAAACACGTCGGGCATGTCGGTGTGGCGTAGTCGCCTGCGGTGGCGATGTCGAAAAAGAAATCACTGCGTTCGGATGGCAGGCTGAGCAGCACCTGGTGCAGGGTGGTGGCATCCACCGCCTCGATGCGGTGCTCCTGTGCTGCCATCATGGCCGCTGGTGTGAAGCCACCAGGTGCTATGAGCACGCCACGAGCTTTCTGCGCCGTGCGCACCTCACGAGCAAAGCGCATCACCGTCTCCGGCGTGGCACCCCATTCATTCCATGCTGCAATTTTGACCAAGGCTCTCTGCGGATGCGCCGTCAGCGGCTGCTCGATCATCGCAAACATCACGGAGCCATTCTCCAGCACCATGGAGCGGGCCAGCTCACAGCCGCCATGCGCCGCGATGGCGCGCACCAGCTCCGCCATGCGCATCCAGTCCAGACTGGCGATCAGCTCCGGCGTCCAATGCTCCACCTCAGGCCCGGACGTGATCAGCCCTCCCTGCTGGGAGAAGCCAGCCTCGGCGAGTTTGGAAAAGGGATCGAGCATGAAGTGAGGTCTGACGATTTACGCAGAAGCAACGCGGGTGGGAAGTCCGTACTTTGAACATCCATCATCGCGTCTTGCTTCCTTAACCCGGGTTCCCTAGTTTTGCGTCACCATGAAAATCATTCCGCTTCTTTTTCTGTGCTGTTTCCCAGCACTGGCCTCTGACACCACCACCCGTGATTCCCTCTTTGCCAAAAGCGTCGATGAAATGTTCCCGGCACTCGTGGAGATTCGGCGTGACATCCACATGCATCCCGAGCTGTCGAATGAAGAGGTGCGCACGGCAGCACTCGTGGCAAAGAAGCTCACGGCACTCGGCCTCGAAGTGAAGACCGGCATAGCCAAGCATGGCGTCGTCGCCTTGCTCAAAGGCAGCAGTGATGGCCCATGCGTGGCCGTGCGTGCAGACATGGATGCGCTACCGATCAAGGAACTGCGCAGCGTGCCCTACCGCTCCCAGAATCCCGGCGTCATGCATGCCTGCGGTCATGATATTCATGTCACCTGCGCGCTTGGTCTCGCAGAGCTGCTCAGCAAGCATCGCGATCAAGTGCGCGGCAGTGTGAAATTCCTTTTTCAACCTGCCGAGGAGGCCATGCCAGCGACCTTCAAAGGTGACTGGGGCGCGAAACTCATGGTCGCAGAAGGTGTGATGGAGAACCCAAAACCTGTCGCCATCTTCGGCCTGCACACCACGGCCGTCGTGCAGCCTGCGGACACGACAGACGACGGCGTCCATTACTTAAAGGCAGGCCAAATCGGCTTCACGCCAGGCATCGACAACGCGAACAGCGACCGCTTCCACATCACCATCCACGGCAAGATGGCGCACGGCTCAGCTCCGCACAAAGGCGTGGATGCCATCGCCATCTCGGCGGAGGCCATCATGGCGCTGCAAATGATCAAGAGCCGCCAGACGAACACCCGCCAGCCGCTCGTCATCAGCATCGGCACCATCAGCGGCGGCGACCGGGAAAACATCATCGCCGAAAAAGTCGAGCTCGGCGGCACCGTGCGCACTTATGACGCTGCTTTCCGCGATGGCGTGATCGAGCAGATGCATCGTATCCTCAAAGGCATCACCGAAGCTCACGGGGCCAGCTACAAGATGGAGTATCGCAAGACCTACCCGAGCATCATCAACGACCCAAAGCTCGTCGATGCCACCCTGCCCTCGTTTCAGCGGATTTTTGGCCCTGAGAATGTCGTGAAGCTCATCCCCGGCATGGGCGGTGAGGACTTCTCTTTCTTTGCTCAGGTCGTGCCCGGCTTCTACTTCCGGCTCGGCGTCGCCAATGAAGAAAAAGGCTTCACCGCCGGAGGTCATACCCCGATGTATGATTGCGATGAGGAGTCGATCAAAACCGGCGTGCAGGCACTCGCCGCCGCCGTGTGTGATCGGCTAGATGCAAAGTGATCTCACGGTGTTAAGCCGAATAGTCTCTCCCAAGCCATCTCCACCCAGAAGAACTGCGAGTAATAGAGCTTCGGGTAATCGTAGTGTGTGATCACGCCCTCGACAGCGGGAGCCAGTTGTTTCAACTGCTCAAGGTCAGCGGTGAGCGTGACAATCCATGCCGCTGCGGTTGGCTCGCGGATGAAGGCAGTCTCCTTGCCGCGACGCGGAGCCAGCTTGCTGAAGACTCGCATCTGCGCCTGTGCCAGATCCTGCGCCTCCGTTTCGGTCCCCTGCTCTTTCCAGTCTTTGTTCATCACCCGCCAGTCCATTTCAAAGTAGCTCGTGTCCGCGTTGTCGAACTTTTTGGCCAGCGAGAGCCACTCTGACGCAAGCTTTGCGCTCGCAGCGAGACCTTTGACAAAGTCGGCTTTGATCGCCGCATCCGTCTCCAGCTCCCACAAGCCGCGCAAGCCACCCACGGCGGCGCAGGAGGTCCAGTTGTGATTTTTGGAATACCAAAAGACCATGCCACCGGCGCAGAGTTCGCGCTTCGAGAGATTCTTTTCGCCGCCTCGTTTCGCCAGCTCCGCCTCATACATCGTGCGCCATTTTTCATCGCCCGTGACGCGATGCAGCATCTTCATGGTGAAGAGCATTCTCGCCGCTTCTTCAAAGTGGAAGCCATTGAAGCTGCCGCGCACCTTGAAAGGCAACTCGGCAGGCATCTGCCAGCCGAGGCGCACAATCTCCTCCGCCGTTTCGACGAGATGCTTTGCAATACGGACCTTCTCCTCCGGCGTGGCCAGCTCCGACTCCCAATAGCGCCACAGGCCGAGGAACCACGGCATCGTCTGATCATTCGAGCCCATCGGATAATGCGACTTCCCGTCCGTGCTCACACCGCGCCCCACGAAGCCCTTCACCTCGCTGATCGAGTTCAGCAAAAGCAGGCCTTCCATGAGCTTGCGGGCCTTGCCGGCATCTTCAGCGGACTTCGTGCGCTTCCAGCGATTCACCGCTGCATCCATGTAGAGGCCGTTAAACATCGCCCCGTTCTCAATCGGTGCCCACCAGCCCAGCGCGTTCGGTTTTCCCGCCTTGCACTCTTCCGGTGTTGGCAGCGAAACCTTCCCGTCCATGTCGGCGAAGTCGATCATGATCCCATACTCGTCGATGAAGCGACGCCAGATCTCGCGGTGGGCTTGTTCGGCAGCCTTTGCAGGCTCGACAGCCAAAAGTTCCGTCGTGAAGGAGATCGCCAAAAGGGCGGCAAAAAGAGTGCGTCGTGTCATCACGAAAGCCTTTCTCATTTGGCAACAGGAACGGCAAGCACCTGTTTGTCCGCCAGCAGGCGCTCGCGCAGTGGCTTGTAGTCCACGCTTTGCACCGGTGTGTCCGCATTCATCGCCATCACGGCGACGGTGGCGGCGGATTGGGCGGCGACCATGAAGGTGAACTCGATGCGATAAGCGCCGTAGGCCACATAGCTCGATGAAGGGCACGTCGGGCTGAGGAGATTCGTGCATTCGGCGGCTTTCGGCACGAGGCAGCGATAGGGAATGCCGCAGGGGATCCAGTCGGGCTCTTTTGACACGTTGAAGACCGCGCCTTCATTCCACACGCGGCCGTCTTTGACGAGGCAGCGGGCGCTGTGGAAGTCCGGCGGCCACCAGATGAGGCCCACGCTGTCGTTCACGGGCTCGGGATTCGCTTTGCGGAGCTGCGCCTCGGTCAAAACGAAGTCGCCGACCATGCGGCGACCGTTGCGCACATAAAAAGCACGTGGCCAGCCGTCGTTGTCGGTGAATTCATCTTTGCACAGGCCCCACGCGGCCCAGGCCTCGCGTTGCTTCGCGGGCACGGCCTCATCATGCGCCATGAACCAATACAGGCCGTGCATGTAGTCGCGACTCGTGCGCAGCATCGCCTCACGCTCCGCGCAGCTGGCGATGGGGTAGCGATGATTCCAGCCGGTGAAGTTCGACGCGAGCGAGTGCCAGGTGCCGGGATCGGTCTTGCCATTCGGCACCGCAGCATGCGGCGGGCTGATGACGCCGCCTGCAGCGAGGTAGCGACGCTGCATCTCATAGTGCGTGGCGTCGTAGTTCGCAGGCTGCTTGATCGCGATGCGGTTCGCGGGATTCTTTGTCAGGCAGAGGCGGAAGCAGTAGCCCTGGATGCTGTCGTCCGCCGCGCCGTGCTCGCCGAGCGGTTCGTCCTGCACGCCAAAGATGACACCGCTCTTCGGATCGCCCGGCGTTTTGTAGGGATCGATGGGCTTGTCGTGCTGCTTGTGCGTCGTGTCGGTGCGGATGCCGTTGTTCGTTTCGCCATACTTCGCATTGCCCTCGCGACCCACGGCAAAGCTCACGCCCGCAAACGCCAGCAGATCGCCCTCGTAAGTCGCGTCGATGAACATCTTGGCCCGCACCTCGGCCCCATTTTCAAAATGCAGCGTCGTGATGCGTGCGCCGTCCTTCGTCACGCCCGCCGTTTCCTTCAAACGATGCCCGCGTAGCACCGTGATGCCCGCTTCCTTGATCCACGCGTCCCAAACCGCCTCCGCCACATGCGGCTCGAAGCGCCACAGCGACGTGTCCTTGCCACCCGCCGCGAGCATCGCCTCAAACTTCGCCGAGCGACCGTAGTGCGCGCTGATGCGCCGATAAAAATCCAGCGCCAGCCCGCCCACCGCCGGGCTGTTCCGAAACGGCTGGTTGTCGATGTCCGTGCCGCCCAGCCCCTCCACGCTCATGCCACCGAGATGCTGCCCCGCCTCCACCAGCACGACCTTCTTCCCCATCTTCGCCGCCTGCACCGCCGCGATCACACCCGCGCTCGTGCCGCCGTAGATGCACAGATCGGATTCGATCGGAGCCGCGGAGGCCGAAAACGTGAAACAAGCCAGGAGAGCGAGGTGGAGAGACTTCATGAGTTGGTTTGAAGAGGTTTGTTTGGGCTGATCTTGGACTCAAAACACTGAAAAGCCGCCATCAGCTTCTTACCCAAATCATCCACGAGATCGTCCAAGGAACTCCAATCGCTACTTTAGCGATTGCGCTGCGGGCGGTGGCACCGGCAGAAAGCAGCACATGCCCTTTGCCTCTCGGCCGACTCATCGCCCGTTTGATGAACACGACAGAGATTTCTTGTCCGGTAGCGGCTTTTGCGGTGGATTGATGGAGAATCCCCAAACCAGCCCATGCTCAGATCCAGCCTCCTGACCCTCGCGCTTGCCGTTTCGACCGGCTTTGCTGCCAATAACACTGCCCCTGCGAATGCAACGCATGCGATCATGCCTGTGCCAGATGCGGCCACGGCGAAACGCCCGCAGACGGTTGCTCCACCAGAGAAGGAGGAGCGCATCGTCTTGATCGGAAACGGCCTGGCCGAGCGTGACGTTTATTATGGCCGCATCGAGACGGAGCTGCATTTGCGCTATCCCGACCAGAAGTTGTTCGTCCGCAACATGGGGCATGTCGGCGACACGCCGGGCTTCAGGCCGCATCCCTCCCGTGTCACGCAATGGGCTTTCCCGGGCGCGGAGAAGTTTCATCCGGACAAAAACGTCCACAAGGGCAAGGGATTCTTCCCGATGCCAGACGAGTGGCTGGCTTTCCTGAAGGCAGACACCATCGTCGCTTTCTTTGGCTACAATGAATCCTTCGATGGCGCGAATAAGGTCGGGAACTTCGAGGCGGAACTCGACGCGTGGGTGCAGCACTCGCTGAGCAAAGCCTACAATGGCAAAACGGCTCCGCGACTCGTGCTCGTCAGCCCCATCGCGTATGAAAATCAGTCTGCAAAGCGGGACCTGCCGAATGGCGACAAGGAGAACGCCAACCTGATCCTCTATGCGGCTGCCGTGGAGACCGTGGCAAAGAAGCACGGGCTGACTTTCATCGACCTCTTCTCGCCGACGAAGGCCCTTTTTGACAAGGCCACGCAGCCACTCACAACGGGAGGTTTTGTGCCGAACGAAGAAGGCTACAAGCACGTCGCTGAGATCCTCGCCACGGGCCTTTACGGGCATCAGTCCCGTGAATCGAAGGCCGATCCCGCGCTGCTGAATGCCGCCGTGAAGGAGAAGGATTATTTCTGGAACAACGACTACAACCTCATCAACGGCGTCCATACCCACGGTCAGCGCTACGAGCCCTTCGGCCCGCAGAACTACCCGGATGAAGTGAAGAAGACCCGCGAGATGACCGCCATCCGTGATCAGCTCATCCATGATGTCGCCACCGGTAAAAAGAAGGATCTTACGGTCGATGACAGCAAGACGCACAAGCTCGCCGAAGTGCCGACGAACTACCAGCCAAGCGTGAAAAACGGCAGCAAAGACTACCTTTATGGCGAGGAAGCGGTGAAGTCGCTGACAGTGCCGGAGGGCTACAAGGTGGAGCTGTTCGCCAGTGAGAAGGAGTTCCCAAATCTGGCGAACCCGATGCAGCTTTCCTTTGATGACAAAGGCCGCCTCTGGGTCGCCACCATGCCGACCTATCCACACTATCGCCCCGGTGATGCCCTGCCTGATGACAAGATTTTGATCTACGAAGACACGAACGGCGACGGCAGGGCGGACAAGGAAACCATCTTTGCCGACAAGCTGCATCTGCCCATCGGCTTCGAGTTCGCGCCGGAGGGTGTCTATGTCTCGCAGGAGCCCAATCTCGTGCTCATCCGCGACACGAATGGCGACGACAAGGCGGACAGCACCGAGATCATCCTTGGCGGCTTCGACACGCACGACACTCACCACGCCATCAGCGCCTACACCGCCGATCCGAGCGGTGCGTTCATGCTTTGTGAGGGTGTCTTCCTCCATTCAAACATCGAGACGCCTTACGGCCCTGTCCGCTGTGTCGATGGTGGTTTCTTCCGCTACAGCCCGCAGCGCGGTCAGCTCGAGCGCACCATCCAGATGAGCATCCCCAATCCCTGGGGCTTCGTCTTCGACAAATGGGGCCAGGATTTCTTCCTCCACACCTCCGGCACCAGCATGAACTGGGGCCTGCCCGTCTCCGTGAAGCCTTCCTTCGGCAGCAAAACACCTTCCACGCCGGATCTCGTGCCAAAAGGCCAAAGCGTGCGCCCCACCTCAGGCCTCGAAATCGTTTCCTCGCGTCACTTCCCTGATGAAGTGCAGGGTGACATCATCCTCGCCAACGCCATCGGTTTCCTCGGCATCAAACAGCACCAGATCGAAGACGATGGCACCGGCTGGAAGACCACCTTCCGCCATGACCTGCTGAAGAGCACCGACGGCAACTTCCGTCCTGTGGACATCGAGTTCGCGCCTGATGGCAGCCTCTATGTCATTGACTGGCATAACGTACTCATCGGCCACATGCAGCACAATGCACGCGACCCGCTGCGCGACCATGTCCACGGCCGCATCTACCGCATCACCTATCCTTCACGCCCGCTCATCAAGCCTGTGCCCGTCGATGGAGCACCCATGGCTACCTTGCTCAACAACTTGAAGGAACCCGAGCTGCGCACCCGCTACCGCACGCGCCGTGAGCTGCGCAGTCACCCTGCCAGCGAGGTGCTTCCTGCTGTCAAAACCTGGGCTGCTGAGCAAACCGACGTCCATGCCAAACTCGAGGCTCTCTGGGTCACCTGGGGTCTCAATCAGACTGATGAAGGTCTCCTGCGCGAGATGCTCGCCTCCAGTGATTTCCACGCCCGCGCCGCTGCCCTGCGTGTGCTGCGCTACAACATGCACAAGGTCGCCGATCACGCCGCGCTGCTGGAAAAAGCCGCCAATGACGAACATGGCCGCGTGCGCCTGGAGGCCATCGTCGCCGCTTCATGGATGACAGACATCCCCGCCGCGAAAAAGATCGTCGCCACGGCCAGTGCGAAACCGCTCGATGTCTGGAGCAAGGAAGCCGCGAAGACCGCGGCGGATCGTCTCGCCGGCATCGCCGAAAAACCACTGGTGGAGTATGTCCCCGTGCCTGCACCAGCGCATCTCGATGCCGCCGCAAAGAAGCAATTCCTCGCGGGCCAGGAAGTCTATCATCGAGAAGGAAGCTGCATGACCTGCCATCGTGGTGATGGCAACGGCCTCGCCCCCGCCTTCCCGCCGATCTCGAACAGCGAATGGCTCACCGACAGCGAGCGCTCCATCAAGATCGTGCTCTACGGTCTCATGGGACCCATCGAGGTCGCAGGCAAAAAATTCGACGGGCAGGTACCGATGACCCCCTTCGCCGGGATGCTGAAGGATGACGAAGTGGCCAGCGTGCTCACCTTTGTCCGCAACACTTTCGGCAACAAAGCCGGCCCCGTCAGTGCCGAGGAGGTGAAGAAAGTCCGCGCCGCCCAGCCAGGCCGCATGATGTTTTACACCACCGACGAGCTGCTGAAACAGCACCCGCTGAAATAGTGGCAGAGACGGTCAAGCTTCGTCAAAAGGTCAAAGTGGGCCGGAGATGCCCGTTTGCCCCCTTGGCGGCACAGCTTTGCCCCCAAACATGACAAAAATGTTGCCCCCGGAGCCCGCGAATGGCTAAGGTGGCAGTCTTATGGCCTCCCTCAACAAAGTCATGCTCATCGGCAACCTCACCCGCGACCCCGAGGTGCGGTTCACGCCGAAAGGAACCGCTGTGTGCGACATGGCGATCGCTGTGAATCGCCGCTACCTGTCCGACAGCGGTGAACGCGTGGAGGAAGTGACCTACCTGGACATCGTGCTCTGGAATAAGCAGGCCGAACTCGCCGGGCAGTATCTCGCCAAAGGCCGCTCCGTCTTCATCGAGGGCCGTCTGCAAATGGACTCGTGGGAAGACAAGGCCACCGGACAGAAGCGCACCAAAGTCCGTATCGTGTGTGAGAACATGCAGTTCCTCGACAGCAAAGGTGGGGCCGCAGGAGGAGGTGGTGGCGGTGGTGGCTATCAAGGTGGTGGTGATGACGAAGGCGGCTACAGCGCTCCGCCTCCGCAGCAGCAGCGCCGCCCCGCGCCTCAGCAAGGGGGAGGCGGTGGTTATCAACGCTCCGCACCTCCGCAGCAGCGGCCACCTCAGCGCCCCGCGCCTGCCCAGCAGGACGACTTCGGCGAAGGCCCGATCACCGATGGTCTCGAAGGCGACGACATCCCGTTTTGATGCCTGATTGTGCGCGGTTTGCGCATCCATGTGCAGCATTTGGCGGCCCTCTAGGAAACTGGAGGGCTGCTCGTTTTGGCCTCAGACAGCCGCCTCACCCAGCGGCCCAAACATCCAAAACCAAGCACCATGAAAGCACTCATCCCAGCCCTCCTGCTCGCTCTTGTGAGCGTCACCGCCGTCTTCGCCAAAGGCGGTCCCGCCATCAACGACAAATGCCCTGTCGATGGCAATGCCGTCCGCATCATCTACCGCATCTTTACCGAAAAGGGCAATGTGGCCTTCTGCTGTGTAGATTGCATGGACACTTATGAAAAGAATCCTGCGCGCTATACAGTGACACCGAAAGCACCGGGCAAGTGATCTGAAGGCTCACGGGCTTGGAATAACGCAGGGAAACCGTTCTCTCATGGAGGCTGATAGCCATCACCTCCATGAAAAAACTCCTTCTCTTCCTCCTGCTCATTTCCTCCAGCGCCGTCGCCGCCAACCCGGAGGACTTCACCGTGAAGTCGGCCACGGGCTCGGAGAGCTTCACGCTGAAAGAGGCGAAGGGAAAATATGTGGCCGTGCATTTCCTCCTGAAAACCGAGTGCCCCGTCTGCCTGCGCCACACGCGCGATCACTTCGCCAAAGCAGCGTCGCTGCCGAATGTCGTGCAGCTTTTTCTCAAGCCGGACACGGACCGCGAGATCGAAGCTTGGGCTGCCAAACTGCCCGCCGAGGAGCTGACGAAGCACCCGATCTACCGGGACTCGAACGCGAAGCTCGCAA
>Ga0075152_10001094_pt1 | contig 19565 bp, 13 predicted proteins | sample JI61114C2DNA_FD_70964 | JGI IMG/M metagenome (GOLD analysis project Ga0075152, IMG submission 70964) | Wastewater effluent complex algal communities from Wisconsin, to seasonally profile nutrient transformation and Carbon sequestration -... | ecosystem: Engineered > WWTP > Effluent > Algae...
GCTGCGCCCCGCCAGACCGTGATCGCCATGCGCCACCCATTTTTTCCCCGCCTCCTCGCCGCCGCGCTCGCCCTCGGCGTCCCCATTTCTGCCCACGCCGACACCAGCGCCACGCTGGCCACCGCCATCAACCTCCCGCGCGGCCCCGCCTCGATCGAGGGCTTCGGCGCCGGCTACGAGGTCAGCCCGGCGAGCGGCCTCCCCGGGCTGTCCTTCCCCCTGGAGGTCCCGCCCGGCCGCGCCGGCCTCGCGCCCGAGCTGGCGCTTCACTACCACCCCGGCACCGGCGCGGACGTGCTCGGCCTCGGCTGGTCGCTGCACCTCCCGGCGTTCGAGCGGTCGCTCCGCAGGGGCGTCCCCCGCCACGACGGCGCCGACCCCTGGACCCTGAAAAATCTCGGCGACGGCGAGGAACTCGTCTCCGTCGCGCCGGGCATATTTCGCCAGCGGATCGAACAGGGCCCGCCGGTCGAAATTAAAGAACTGCCCGACGGCAGCATGGTCGCGCGCACCGTCGACGGCGCCCAATATCTTTTCGGCCTGACCGCGGATGCCCGCCTCGCGCGCGGCGAGGACATTTTCCGCCTGGAGCTGTCCGCGGTCGTCGATCCGCACGGCAACCGCATCGAGTTCACCCACGCGCACCAGGACGGCAGCGACGCGCCGCTGCTCGTCCGCATCGCCTGGAACGACGGCGCCGCCGCGGTGCATTTTGACTACGAGCCACGCCCCGACCCGGTGATCACCCGCGCGCCCGGTTTTCGCGTCGCGCTCGGCCACCGGCTGGCGACCATCCGCACCGAGGCTGCGGGCGCCCCTGTACGCACCACCCAGCTCCGCTACACCCGCTCGCCCGCCGTCCCAAGCAGCCAGCTCACCGAGATCGCCACCGTCGCCGCCGACGGCACCGCCCTCCCGACCCTGCGCTTCGAGTACACGGCCCCCGGCGCCACGCTGGAGCGCTTCGACCTCGCCGACGCGCCCGCCCTCGACCCCACCGCCGAGGGCCGCGCCTGGGTCGACGTGGACGGCGACGCGCTCCCGGACCTGCTCGAGGGCCAACCTGGCGCCTGGCGACACCGCAAAAACATCGGCGGGCAGACGCTCGGCCCCTGGCTCGCCCTAAAAAATGCCCCAGCCGCCGCGATCGGGCCCACCGCGCGCTTCGCCGACATGACCGGCGACGGCGTGCAAGACCTGCTCGACCGGCCGGGCCAGGGCGACGCCCTTATATTTCTCGGCGGCGGCACGGCCCCCTTTAATAATTCCGCTGCCCTGGCGCTCGACGTCAGCTTCGAGCTCACCGATCCGCGCGTCGCGCTCGTGGATCTGAACCTGGACGGCCGGATCGACATCCTGCGCCACGACGACGGCGACGGGTGGGTCTGGCTGCAGCGCTGGGACGGCCCGGGATTTCACCCCGCCGAGGCTGTCCCACCGCCGCCCGCCGGTCTGCGCCTCGGCGAGCCGGGCGTCCAGCTCGCCGACCTGGACGGCGACCGTCTCCCCGACCTCGCGCGCATCCTGCCGAGCGAGCGCCGCATCCTCGTGGCCCCGAGCGCCGGCTTCGGCTTTTTCGAGGACGCGACCGAAATGGTCGGCGTCCCCGAAATGTCGGAGCAGGGCCGCTGGGAGCTCGCCGACATCAATGGAGACGGCGCCGCCGACCTCGTCCGCATCGGCCACAACGAGATCGGCCTGTGGATCAACCAGCTGGACGGCGCTTATGCCCCGGCCGGTACGCACCCCTGGCCCACGCTGGAGGCCGACGAAATCATTATCCTGAGCGACGTCGACGGCAGCGGGAGTATCGATCTCCTGCGCGTCGACACCGACGGCTCCCAACCCTGGCGCTATTTCTCGCCGATCGTGCAGCGCCCCGGGCTCCTGCAGGCGCAGGAAAATGGCCTCGGCTACCGCGTGGCCATGAATTATCAGCCGGCGGCGCAACTCGCCGCCGCGGATGCGGCCGCCGGTGCGCCCTGGCCCAGCACACCGCCCGCGCCCGCCCTCGTGCTGGTGGCCACCATCGAGAGCGACGGTGCCACCTGGACGCGGATCACGAAATACCACCCGCGCGACGGCTGGCACGACCCCGTCCGCGGCGAGTTGCGCGGCTTCGCCGAGCACATGCACACACGCGACGGCGACCATTACACGCCCACAACGATCACCACGCGCCGCTACGACCTCGGCCGCGCAGACGAGGCCGCCGGCCTCCAGCTCCTCGAAGAAATAACCTCCGACCCGGACGGCCCCCTCGTCCGCGAAATTCACACGCTCGAGGCCGAAACCCTCGCGCCGGGCGTCCGCAAGACGCGGCGCTCCGCGACCGACATTTTCCACATCGAGCACGGCCCCGAGGACGCTGCCGTCCGCGTGCGCACCGAATGGGATCACGACCCCGCCGGCAACATCATCGAGGAGCGCGCCCTAGGCCGCGTCGACCAAAAATCCGGCGGCGACCTCCCCGGCGACGAGCGCATTACCACGACCACCTACGCCGAACCAACCGACCCCGACGGCCCCAGAAACCTCGCCGCCGAAATCATTGTGACCGACGGCGACGGCATCCAGGTCTCCGCGACCCGCACCTACTACGACGGCGAGCCAGAGCAGGGTCTCGTACTGGGACTGGTCGCCCGCCGCGGCCTGGTCGCCCGCGCCGAGACCTGGACCGACGGCAACAATTGGCTCCCCTCGCTGCGCCAGACCTACGACGCGCACGGCAACACCACGCGGATCCGCGATGCAAAGGGCGGCACACTCGAGCGCCGCTACGACGCTGCCGGACTATTTCCCACGGAGGAGCGTCTCGTCCTCGACGACGGCGCGCTGGTCACCACCGCCACCTGGGATCCACGCCACGGCCACCCGTTCACCGTCACGACCCCGAACGGCGCGACCTCCGAGGCCACGTACGACGGCCTCGGCCGCCTCACCGCTGAGATCCAGCCCGGCGACACCGCCGAGCGCCCGACGATTCGCTACCGTTATTTTCTCGACGGCAGCACCGAGCGCCCAGCGATCCTCACCGAGCGGCGCCGCATCAGCGGCGAGGACGGCATCGACCTCGAGGTCACGCAGCTCGACGGCCTCGGCCGACCGCAAGCCCGCCTCATCGCCGATGATACCGGCACCTCCGCCGTGCTCGCCGAGGGCCAGATCTACGACGCCGCGGGTACCGTCGCCGAGAATATCGAGGGCGTGCCCCTACCGGCCGCCGCCCTCAAACCGGGGATTCACGTCGCACTACCCGCCGCATCGCCGCGCACACAAACCTGGCGCGACGCGCTCGGCCGCATCACCGCGACCCACGACGCCGACGGCTTCGATAACCTCACCCGCTACAGCCCGCTCGCCCAAAATCAATTCGACCACGAAGACATCCACCCCGCGCCGCCGTACAGCAGCACCCCCGAACGCCAGGAATTCGACGGTCTGGGCCAATTAATCGCCCAGACGGCGATCCTCCCCGACCGCAGCATCACGCACCGCTACGAGCACGACGCCGCCGGCCGCCTGCGCGCCCACATCGACCCGGCCGGCCATGCCAGCCGCTACACCTACGACGGCGCCGGCCGCCTTCTTCGCATCAATGCGCCCGACGCCGGCACCCTCCAACAGATCTTCGACGCCACCGGCCACCTCACCGAGCGCCGCGACGCCACCGGAGCCCGCGTCACCTGGACTCACGACCGCATCGGCCGCGTGCTCACCGAGCGCGCGCTCGATCCAACCGGAAAAATCACCAGCGAGGCCCGCTACACCTACGACCGCGGCCAGGACTCCACCGCAACGTACAGCCGCGGCAAGCTCACCGCCGTCGAGGACGCCGCCGGCCGCATCGACTTCGACCACGACAACCGCGGCCGCATCATCCGCGTGACCCGTCAGTTCGCCGCGCACAACGGCCCGGTCACGTTCTCGCAGCGCACCGAATACGACGCCCAGGACCGCATCGTCCGCGAAATCTTCCCCGACGGCGCCGAGCTGACGCGCGACTACACCGCCCGCGGCCTCGAGACACCGCTCGCCGGCTGGGTCACCACTGCCACCTACGACCCGCGCGGCCGCTGGACCACCCACGAGCTCGCCAACGGCGTCCGCACCACCCGCATGCTCGACCAAACCGGCCGCCTGCAAGCCCACCGCATCACCCAAAACACCGTCGACCTCCTCCACATCACACACACCTACGACGCCGCTGGCCTGCTCGCGCAAACCCGAGACCACCGCACCGCCGACCAGTCGCAGCGCTTCACCTACGACGATCTTCGCCGCCTCACTCGGGCACAGGGCCCCTACGGAACCCAAACCTGGGCCTACGCCGACGACGAGAACATCACCCACAACGACGACGCAGCCTACAGCTACGACGGCCCGCAGCCGCACGCCGTCACAGCCGCGCGCGGCCAGACCTTCGCCTACGACGCCGCCGGCCACCTCGCCAACGTCGCCGGCACAGGGCCGGTCCCCGCGGGCACCTGGCGAACCGACCCCCAGGGCCGCGTGCAGTCGTTCACCGCCGAAAACGGAGCGCGCACCGAGCATATCTACGATCACGCGGGCACCGAGGCGATCCGCCGCGACTACACCGCGAGCGGCAGCCTCGCGCACGAGACCCTCTACTTCTCCAAACAAGTCGAGGTCCGCGACGGCCAGCTCGTCCGGTGGATCCTGTGGAACGGCGAGCGCCTGGCCGAGAGCACTGCAGAACTCCCCGAGACCGGCGACGCGACACCACGTTCGGCCACGGCCCTGGGTGCGCTTCTGCTCGTCGCCCTCGCGCTCCTCCGCATCGGCCGTCGCAAGGCATCGTCCCTGCCCGCCCACAACCGGCCGATGCGCCTCGCCGGCCAGTTCGCGCTGTTCGTCGTCGCTGCGGTGAGCTGCCACGGCGACGGCGACATCGCCCGCCCGCTGCTCCCCGACGATCACACCCGCTACCACGTCAGCGACCGCCTCGGCAGCGCCGCCCTCATCCTCGATCACCAGGGCGAGCCCATCGCCCGCGACGCCCACGACCCATTTGGCACCCCCTCGCTCACCTGGCGCGCCGCCGGTGCAGCAGGCCCAAACTACCGCTTCACCGGCGCCGAGGACACCCCGCGCTCCGGCGCCGTCGTGCTCGGCGCTCGCCACTACCTCCCGGCGCTCGGCCGCTGGACCGCGCCCGACCCGTACTACCTCCTCAACCCCGCCGCGAACCTCGAGCGCCCCGGCGAGCGCAACCTCTACCGCTACGCCGGCAACAACCCGGTCCAGCACATCGATCCGACCGGCCACGGTTGGCTATCGACGATCTACAAGGCCGGAAAATGGATCTTCAAAGGCGCCGACAAGGTCGACGAGGCCGCCAGCGTCGTCGAGGACGTGTCGATCCTCGTGGGCAGCGAGTCGACCTTCGGCGCACGCGTCCTGTCGGCCATCTCGCTCGGCAGCGAATACCTCCCGATCAGCGTCGGCGACGTCAAGGACGGCTATCGCTGGCTCCGCGGCTCCGACCGCGCCGCCGATGCCGCCCGTTCCAGCGAGCGGGCGGCCAGTGGCGCAGCCCGCGAACTTGGCTCAGCCCCGCGGCCTGCGAGCACCACACAAAATCTGGGCACCGCGGACGGACCTCGTGCTGGCCGGGACTTTCGTGCTCGTGACCGAGTGGACATCCAGGACAACAACCGCGCCCAGAACAATGGAACGACCCTGTGCCAGAACTGTCGGACCCCTGTGGTTCAGCCACAGAAGAGCATGAAGGGCGTAACACCCCCGAATAACGAGTGGCAGCACGACCACATCATCCCGAAGGTCAAGCGAGGGAATGGCGATCCGAGCAACGGGCAGCTACTCTGCCGGACCTGCAACCGCGAGAAGAGCGACAAATGACCGGCACCACCGATGACACCCTCGTCAAGGTCCTGTTTCGTCTCGAGCGAGATCCAGACGGCTATCCGCCGGTCGATGTCGAGAGCGTCTGGGCCATCCGGCAGCCGGACGGCTCCTACAAGATCGACAACATTCCATTCTACGCCCGCGGGGCCGCAGTGGGTGATGTCGTGACCGCGAAAGAGATCGACGGTGAGCTCTTCGTCGAGGCGCTCGCTCAACCGTCGGGTAACAGCCTCATCCGCGCCATCGTCCACGATGAAGCCGAGGTTTCCAAGCTGTGTGCCGAGCTCAAAGCCCTGGGGTGCGATGTGGAGGTTTATGGCAGGCTCGTCGCCGTCGACGTGCCTGCCGCAGTCTCATACACGCCGATCTGTCAGCTCCTAGAGGCGGGCATGAACACGGATCGCCTGGGCTTCGAGGAAGCCGTCCTCTGCCACAAGCTCAGCATCGACGACACCGGGGAGCCTCCAACTTGAGGCCATCGCACTCGACTCGGCGGCTGCAAGAAAACCAGGGCCAGGCTGCACGACGTTCGGCGACAACCCTATGCGCTTGGCCTCGGCGCGTCTTCGCGCTAAACTCAGGCGCCATGGTCCCGCGCACCCTCGTCGCCGCCGCCGCTCTCGTCGGCCTAGCCTGCAACGGACCCGGCGCGACGACGACAAGCTTCACCACAACCCCCAGCGTGACTTCGCGTCCGGACGACACGAGCTCGGGCGAAGCGAGCTCGACCATCGCCGGATCGTCGAGCAGCTCGACTAGTAGCGGCTCCGCGGAAGGTAACTCGGGCTCTTCGACTACGGACGCCGCCATCCCGGACATGGGCATGCAGCCCGACTTCGGCGACCCATCGAAGGGCTGCAAGGGCAAGATCGACTTCCTCTTCGTCATTTCGCGTACCGGAGTCATGTGGGAGTCTCAGGAGAATTTCATCAAGGCGTTCCCGAAGTTCATCGACACCATCCGCGGCCAGTTCGATGCCTTCGACGTTCACATCATGGTCGTCGACAGCGAAGAGAAGTGGACGGTGGAGAAGTGCCTCGACCAGTGCAACGGACCCTGCGACGTCGCGCCCGGCTACCCGTGCACCTACTCTCCCTCCATATGCGACGAGACCATGGGCGCCGGGACCGTCTATAACGCGGGCCCCTACACCGAGAACGTCCCGTGCGGGCTCGATGAGCACCGCTACATGACCGCCGAAGACCTGGACACGCCGGGCCTCTTCGAGTGCCTCGCCCGCGTCGGCACCTACGGCTTCAACAAGATGGGCGACGCCCTGGTCGGCGCGGTCAGCCCGGAGCTCAACGGCCCCGGCGGCTGCAACGAGGGCTTCCTCCGCCCCGATGCCCTCCTGATGCTTACCATGATTGGGCCCGAGGACTCCGCGGTAGACCTAAACAAGTCAAAAGGGACCTGGCAGCAGTGGCGGCAGGCCGTCGTCGACGCCAAGCAGGGTAACGAGAGCGCCATCGTCGCCCTCGGGATCATCAGCGGGGATGACTGCCTTCCGAACACGGACCCAGACATCCGCCTGTGCGACCTGATCCCGTCATTCCCGTACAGTCGGCTGGAGCACCTGACCCTCAAGGACTACGGCCCGGCCTTTGACAAGGCCGCGAAGATGGCGATCGATGCCTGTAGCCTGTTCGTCCCCGGCTAGAGCGGATGCAGCTTGACGACGCCCGAGGCGAGCACGTTGTTGGCCTCGAGGTAGAAGCCGACCCCGTACACCGGAGCATACGGCCCGACGGCGACGCCGGACGCCATCTGCATCGCGCTCGGTGCCCCCTGGTATTTCCATAGCGGGGTACCCTTACCGACATTCCATGCTTGCACGAGGATGCCCGTAGCTTGCTCTTTCGCCTGGGCCGCGACCACGACGTAACCGCCGGGACTGAGCGCGACATCCACGAGCTTTTGCGCTTTATCCACTGGCTCTGTCCAGATCTCGGTGCCGCCGAGCGAGAACCATCGCACCACGCCCTGCGTCGGCGTGCAAGGAACGACCTTCGCGTCGCAGGTGTACCCGACCGCCACGTACCCACCGGAGCCGTCCGGTGCGACCGCCTCATGGCCGCTCTGCCAACCGGGTCCCGTCGTCGTGATCGTCTCTGCCTGCCTGATCGAGTTGCGGCCGAGCTCCAGGACGAAACCGCGAGCGGAATCCTTGATCTCATTTTGAATGACCTTGCCGAACGCCTCGCCGACCACGACGATGCGCTCCTCCACGAACGCGCAGTCTTTGACGCGCTCATCGACGGTGTTCGGCTGAAGTTCAGGTGGCACGTAGTCCCACGGCACAGTCCAGCCGTCGCCCACGATTGGCTGATACCGGACCCATGCGTCGCCGGCCTGGAGCGGCCCCGGCCGCGTCCCGCACACCAGCACCTCGCCAGCCGTGCTCACGTCCAGGCCAGCCCCGCGGTGCTTCGGGCTCCCGATCTGCGGCTTGGCCTCGAGGGGGGTCCCCTCGGCGTTGACGTGCCACAGCTCCCACCGCCACGCGCTCTGCACGAAGGTGTTGACCAGCACCCAGAGCGTGCCGTCGGGGGCGACCTTCAGGTCCTGGCCTTCGCAAGTCACGCCGGCCGCGAGGGGGCGGGCATCATCGGCCCACAGGACCGTGCCAAGTGCGTCTCTCCGCCGAAGCATACAGCGTCCGCCCTGGTTCCCCGAGTACGTGAACAGCTCGAAGACATCGCCCTGGGCATCAACCGCGACCGCGTTCCCGTAGCTCGGGGTCAGGACACTCTTGTCGAGCCACGCCTCCGACCCGCCCGGGGGAGCATCCACCGTGAACGTGTCGGGCCACGGCGCGCTCACCAGTTCGCCGCTCTTGGCGACCGCCGATACCGCGTGCATCCCGTTCCACGACTCGCCGAGCACGGCGATCTCTCCGACAAACTGGGTCCCTTCGCCCTCAACCACCTCGAGCGCGATCGCCTCGCCGTCATCGACGTTCATCCAGACCTCGGCGGCATCCTCGACCTGGACGGTCACGGTCACGGGCCCGGCCGACTGCAGGACGCACGATCCCGGCGTACCCGGCCCGGGGCTCAGGGTCATGCCCAGGATCGTCGGCGGCGCCTGCACCTCGGGGCCCGTGGTCCCCGTGCTGCTCTCGCCTGAACTGGCTCCCGCCTCGCCGGAGCTGGCCCCGGTCGCGTCGCCGCTATCCGTGCCTGTACTGCCGGCCGGGAACGGCTCGCTCGTCGGCATGGACGACGTTCCTTGGCTGGAGCCGCCCTCGTCGGCGCTCTCGTACACGCACTCGGGCGAGTAGACCCAGCACTCCGGGTAGGGCGTGCGCTGGTAGCACGCGGCAAGCGCGGTCAGCGCGACAGCGCCGGTTCCACCGCAGCTTTTCCTAACCCATTGGGCAAGTTCAGTCCTCATGTCGCCAGGCTAGACCCATCCTGGCCCGCTGTCACGTGAATTATCGGTGCATCGCCTTGGCAACGGCGACGAGCCCGGGGTAGGTTAGGCGCCATGAATGGGTCCTCCGTGCTCAGCCGCGCCCTGGCCGTCGCTGTGTTTGTCGCGGGCGGTACCTCGTCGACGCAGGCCCTCGCCGGGCCGGAGCAGCTGTCTTTTCGCGAGCAAGCCGCCTGCCTCAAGCACCGCAAGGCGAAGCAGCACGCCCTGGCCGCCGAGCGCTGTCTGGCCGCATACAACGCGCTCCCCGATCTTCCCGAGGCCATGGAGGCCCGATCGGTGATGGCATTCGACGCCCACTACTCGTTTCGTGACGCCTACGCCCAGACCGGCGAGGTCAAGCACCTCTGCAACGAGATCCGCCTGTTCATTCGGTTCCTCAATTACCTCGATCAGCACTACCCCGCCCCCCAGCGCCCCGCCGATCGCAAGGACGCCCTCGAGCTCTTGAACGCCGCCCGCAACGATCTCGACGGTCGGAGTTGCAGGGAGAAAGAGCCCGAGCCCGCGCCGGAGCCAACGCCGGAGCCCGAGCCCGAACCAGCGGCGGCCCAGGCTCAGGCCCTCGCGGTCGCGCCCCCACCGCCCTCGAAGATCCGGGCCGGGCTGCGCCCCTCCGGCTGGACGCTCTTCGCCCTGAGCCTCGGATTCGGGGCCTGGAGCGCCGTGGAGCTGGCGATCGGCGAGCTGAACCAGCGCAGCCGCGACGCGTTGATCGGCTCGGTGCCAGCGCCGGTGCCTGATGATCGGCTCCACGAGATCGAGAGGTTGGACGCGATCGGCGATGCCAGCAACCGCCGCGCCATCGTGGCCGGCAGCCTCGCCGGCGCCTCATTAATCACCGGGGTCACCCTGCTCGTGGTCGACGCACAGCAGCGCCGCGCGCCTCGTCGCCTCGCGTTCACCCCCACCCTCGGCGCGAGCCTCGGCTTCCGTATGCGCCTGGAGTTTTGATCATGGACGTCCTGTGGACCCCGCCCAAGGCCAAGGCCGATCCCGACATCTGCATCGCGTATATGTCGGACGCACGCGTCGAGGACGACACCGGCCAGGTGCTGTGCAAGCGCTTCGAGCTGCTCGCGGCGATCGGCTTCGGGGCGACCGCGGCCGTATACCGGGCACTGGACCGCGAGACCAAGAGCGAGGTGGCGGTCAAGATCCTCTACAAAAGCCTTCGAGGCGACACCGAGGCGATCCGCTACTTCGCCCAGGAGGGCCGCCTCGCGGCGCGCATCGTTCACCCCCACCTGCTGCGCGCTCACTACTACGGCCAGCGCCGCGGCGCGCCCTTCATCGTCTTTGAGCTGGTCCCCGGCACCTCGCTCAGCCAGGTCGCCGCCATGCGCCCGATGCCGTGGCGACGCCTCGCCGCGATCGTGCTGCAGGTGCTCGACGCGCTCGCCAAGCTCCACGAAGAGGGCGTCATCCACGGCGACATCCAGCCCGACAACGTGATCGTCCAGCAAACCACGCTGGGCCAGGACTTCGCGAAGGTCATCGATCTGGGCTTCGCCTCCGCGCGCGGCTGCAGCCGGCTCACGCTCGTCGCGGAGCCACCCGCCGAGGTCCATGGCACCGCCGGCTTCATAGCCCCCGAGCGCCTCGCGGGCCTCGAGCCCGACGGCCGCGCCGACCTCTACTCGGTCGGCGCACTGATGTACTTCCTGCTGACGACGCGCCCGGTGCCAGACATCAGCCTCGCGCCCGAGGAACTGGGGATTCCGGCACCGAGCCTCATGGCCCCCGGCGCGGGCATTCCCCGGGCGATCGACATGATCGTGATGCGGGCGCTCAGCGACGTAGACGACCGCTACCCGACCGCCGCTGCAATGGCCCAGGCGCTCCGCGACGCGCTCATGCAGCCGGGCCTGCCCGCCGCCGCGGCCAGCCTCTCTGCGGCGAGCGTGTCCGCGGCGGCCCTCGTCCCCGCGATCGCACTGGACGCAAGCGAGGTGTCGCCGACGAACCTCGTGAACCCGGAGACATCGGTATCCGCGTCGGAGCTGCCGGCCGCGCTGATCGCCGACGTACCACCGCCGGTCACCACGCGCACGCCCCAGCTCGTCGGCCTGGGCGTCGGCTTGGCCTTCTGCATGCTCGCCCTCGCGGTGCTGTGGAAGGTGGGCGCAGCCCTGAACGGAGGGCGTGTTACCGCCGATCAGGCGATGAACTCGGCCGCCCTACCAGGGGCCAAAACCACCGTGCTCCACCCGCCGCCCCCCGTGTCGGCCGGGCCCAGTCTACTTTCACCGCCCGCCGCGTCGGCCGGGCCCAGTCTGCTCCCGCCTGTTCCTCAGGCGCCGAAGCCAACACCAGCAATATTAACGGCGAGCAACGCCAGCCGGCGCGCCGACGATCCCCGAGTCGCCGAGATCCGCCGTGCCATCAACCGCTGCAATCCCCTGGTCCCCTACTCGCACTCGACGATCACCGTCAAGACCAGCCCGAGCGGGAAGACCTTGATCCTGTTCGGCATGCACGAGGCCCGGGGCCAGCTTGGCACCTGCGTCGCACAGGTCGCCGCCCGGACCAAGATCGCCAGGGGCGAGCGATTCGCCTTCAAACTTTAGTCTCGCTGTTCTCCCCCCAACCCCCCGACATCTGAACGAGGTTTTTCCATGCCGATCAAGCGACGGCGTAGCCACTGCTTTTGTCTTTTCACCACCCTGGCGCTCGCGTGTAACACGTCGAGCTCGGTCTCCACGCAGCGGCTCGTCAAGCCGCCCCCGGTGGCGAGCGAGCCAGCAAAGCTTCCAGCCGGTACCTACAACCTCCGCGGGACGCCGATGCAGGGCCGAACGCGCCACATCGAGATCAACTTCGACGTCGAAGCTGCGCAGCTCACGGCCAAGGCCGGACCAATCACTCTCACAGGCACGATGGGGATGCATGTGCAGAACACAGACGAGCTCGAGATCCTCGACGTGGACGGCGGCCTGGTCCGATACGGCCGATTGAGCCACCTGCTCGACAAGACCGCGATCACGACGCGCATGAACATGCCGGACGGCACCGTCGAGGCGGAGACGGAGGAGGACCTCGGCGAGCTGCACGGGCGCACCGAGCTCATCGAATTCACAGCGGGACGATGGACCCGTAAATTCGTTGGCGCTGCCCCTTCCGCCGAGCTCGCCGCCGAGTTGCAGGATGCACCGATCGACGACGCCATCTACCCGGCGGCGGCCAAGGTCGGCGAGACATGGACGCTGACCGGGCCCGCTCTTCAGCGTTGGATGGGTAGCGGGATGACCGCGACCCGAGGCCATTTCAAGAGCACGCTCGTCTCGGTCGAAGTGCTACCCACCGAAACAATCGCGGTGATCACATCGGCGGGCGAGGTCGGCGGCAAGATGCGCGATGAAGACGACCGCGAGTTTGACTTCACGATGCGCATCGAGACGACCGAGCGGCGCTCCCTCGAGCGCGCCATGGAGATCGAGGCGTGATCCTCCACCACGAGGACTGGATTTTCGATCTACGACCCGTCGACGCGAGCCGGTGACCTACACGTCGCGCACCGCCTCGCGGCGCGGCAGGTCGTCGCCGCGGGCCGCCCTCGCAGCGCCTTGCCCGAGCGCGAGGTAGTCCAGCCCGGCCCCGGCGCGCCGCGCCTGCACACCACCGCGGCCTGCCGGCGCTTCGTGGCCGGGTAACCCGACGCAGCGGCAGCCCAAATGATTTTCTCGGCATCCGCCGAAGCATATGGGGCGGGACACATCTTGTGACGCCCCCGGCGGTACAGCGAGGGGTCAAGCGAGACTCTCGTGCTTCACTCCCCCGGCGAGGCTCGTTGCAAGTGCACGGGAACCCCATGTAGTCTGCATCGGTGCACCGCACGTCTCTCGCTCTTGCACTCGTCGCCTCACTCACGTCAGCTTCCGCGGAAGCTAGAAAACCTCCGCCTCATGCGCGTCCAGCGAAGCAGGCTGCTCCGGCTGCCGCTCCTGCTCCCGCTGAGCCCGCGATCCCGCCAAGCTCGTGGATCTCGCTGAAGAACACCTGGATCGAAGTCACGACGAAGGATGGACGGGTCGTCCGAGGCCGCCTCGCGGGCTCGGATGACACGACTGCGACGATCGTCAGCCAGTCTGGGGAGGTCGTGCCGCTTGTGATCCTGGAGGCCGTGGCGCTGAAGCAGGTCACGCCACCAACGCCGCCGCCCCCCCTGACCCTCGAGGCCAAGGATGTGAAGCGGGTTGCGGCACTCGAGCAGCGTTTCGGCGCGGCCTATCGCGTGCCGAAAGGAAAGAAGATGCACACCGCAGGCGCAGTCGTCTTGTCGTTAGGGCTCACGCAGGTCGTGATCGGCGTCGGGCTCGGTGTCGTGTCGCTGCTCGGCGGCGGTGACGAGGTGTTTAATGGGGCGAGCCTCGGTCTATTACTCAGCGGCGGTGTGACTGTCGCCGTCGGCGCGCCGTTGGCCGTCGAGGGCAAGAAGCGGCGGCGTCGGTACTACGATTGGCTTCACCAACAGGAAATACGGGGCCAGGCACGCCTTATCCCAGGTCTTGTACCCCTGCGTGGCGGGGGCGGGCTATCGATGCGTATCGCCTTCTGACCTTGGCCGCGCCCGGTAACGTTCCCCCAGCCCGGCAGCGGGTCAGTCATCCTCCCAGGTCAGGGTCCTTTTTGACTGTAGCTGCTGCACTTTTCTGGCCGCTTCCTGGCGAACAGTAAACACATCGTGCTCGCTCGGCGGGAGCATCCTGCCGCGGCGCAGCTCGTTCTCCGCGACGGCCTGGCCGAGCTCGAGCTCGAGCCCGTGTAGATGCTCGAGCATCGGCCCGACCCGCTGGTCGCCCCGCTCGGTTTGTATTTTCAGCGAGTTCCTGGCGGCTGCGAGGTCGGCGCGCGCCCGGGCCAGGTCGTTCTCGGCCCGTTCAATCCGCGCGGCGAGCTTGTCCCGCTCAGCGACCGCGCCGGCAAGCGCTCTCCGGGCGTCGGCCTCATCGTTCTCCACCTCGCCGAGCGTGCGCATCACGGCCCCAATGAGTTGGACCAGGGTACGGGGGTCGTCGCTGGCGACGCCGCACAGCCGGCGGATCTCCGCAAGATCCGCCCGGCCTTGCGCCTGTGTCGCGCTCGCCGCCTCGAGCGTGCGGCCCATCTCGGCCATTTTCTGCTGTAGCCGGTCGAGGCGGGCGTTCAACTCCCGATCCTTCGCCGCCCAGCCATCTTGGCGGGCGGCCTGGCGCTCTTGTTCAGCCGCCAGCTCCGCCCTGTACTTCCCGGCCTCCGCCTGCGCTAAGGCGAGTTGCTCGGTGAGCATGTCCCGCTCGGCCCTAAGCGCAGCCGAGCGAAGCGGCCGGGACGACCCCGGCGCCGCGATCGCCGAGCGTTGACTGTCCGGCGTGCGCGCATGGACGGCCACCGCCACCGCGGAGTCCCGCTCCCGAACACGGGCTAGCCACATCGTCCACTGGCGAGCGCTACGGCGCTCGAGCAACGGCGAGACCGTCGCCGCGAGGGCGAGCGCCGCCGGCAGCACGCGCGGGCTCGGCATCGCGGGGAGCAGCCCGTGCGAGACCAGCATCGAGAACATCGCAGGGCCCGAGCCGGTGATGTCTGGCAGCAAGAGCCGGCACGCCGCCGGCAACGCGGCGAGAAACTCCGCCGCCGTCGCCGTGCCGAGGACACCGCGCGGCAGCTCCGTCACGGCATCGCGGCAGTGGGCCAGGAGCAGCGCATCGAGGTCTTCCGGCGCAGCGGACAACACCCGGGAACGTTTTCCGGGGACCGTGCGGGACCCGACTTTCTGCCCGGCGGCGCCAATATTAAAGTCCTCCCCGTTCGCCATTTCGCCGTCCCCCCGAAGCAACACGCAATCCCGCAGACCATCGCGCACCAAAAGCCGCACCCACTTCATCACGCGACCCGGCGCGTCTTCAAGAAGGCGAAGCCGCATGCGATCCTACACCGCCCGCGAGCGGCAACGACTGGGGTCGACCGTCGAGAACTCAGGTCTCGCCGGGTGTCGCGGGCTCGGTCTTCTTGGCCATCGAGCGCATCATCTCGACAACGTACCGGAGCGCGTCCTCCCCGCGGACCTGATCATCGCCTTTAGTGCTGGTGAGAACCTGACCCACCCAACGCTGGCGGGCTGATCCAGGCGGACCCTCTGGCCAGCACGCACTGCTGCTGGTGGGTCCACACGCTGCTGGTGGGTGGGTCCCGGAGGATATTCGGCGCTGCTGGTGGAGGCGTGGACCCTGAAGGGATGAGCAGGACCACGCAGGGAACGCGTCGGCGGTGCACGGAGTGCCGGTGCTGGTATCACGCGGAGCCGAGGACAGGGGCGCGCCAGCGGGTGTGCTCGGAGGGATGTCGGCGGTCGCGGCGAGCGGGGCAACAGCGGCGGCGCCGGACGGAGTCGGAGGAGGAGCACCGCGACGACGAGCGCGAGCGCAAGCGGGAGAGCCGGGCTCGGGCCGCTGCGCGAGCCTGTCCGGAGGGACAGGTATCCGAGCAGCAAGACATCCCCCGTGAGGCGATGTCCCTGGCCGGCTTGCGCGGCGAGGTGCTGGAGAAGATTGATCAAACGCTGAGATTTTGGGACGAGCGCGAGCGGCAGTCCCTGGCCGGCTTGCGGCGCCAGGTCACCGGGATCGTTGGACATTATCTGGGGAACTTGAGACACGGCGGCGACGGGATGGTGTCCCCGTCACTGGCCGACATGCCGCCGCAAGAGCGCGGGATCACGAGAGAAAGTGACCCGATTTTGGGACAGGCGGAGGGTGCTGGTCCCTGACCGACATGGTCAACGTGAACGGCCGGGGGCACACCGGCGACGTGGCGATCAAACTCCCGGTCCACCTGCAGGCGTCGCTCCCTGATCTCGGCGAGGAGCTGGGTCGCCTCCGACTGTGCAGCGCCGAGGTCCAGCAGGTGATGGAGCGGTCGCTCGCGTCGCACGGGCAGATCACGCCGCTGGTGGTGCGCGAGCGGCATCGCGGGTACGAGGTGATCGACGGCTTCAAGCGGCTGCGTGCGGCGCGGACGCTGGGATGGCCCGCGTTATGGGTGCACGTGGCGGACGTGCGTGGCGCGCAGGCGAAGGTGCAGATCCTCCACAGCAACCGGCGCGAGGGGCTGACGGAGATCGAGGAGGCGTGGATCATCCACGCGCTGCACCGCGAGGACGGGCTGACGCAGCCGGAGATCGGGCGACTGCTGGGTCACCACAAGAGCTGGGTGAACCGGCGGCTGCTGCTGGCAGAGGCGCTCTCGGAGGAACTGCAGGCCGACCTGCGGCTCGGGCTCGTCGGCGCGACTGCGGCGCGGGAGCTGTGCCGGTTGCCGCGCGGCAACCAGCGCGAGGTCGGAGCGGTGTGCGTGCGACGCGGCCTGACGACCCGGCAGACGCAGGTGCTGGTCGATGCGTGGCTCGGCGCCGAGACGGACGGCGCGCGCGAGTACCTGCTGCAGACGGTCCGCGGCACGCAGACGGACAGCCAGCAGGCGGAGCCCCGGCGACCGCGCTCGACGGCGGAGTGGCTGATGTACGACGCCGAGGAGTTGCGGCGGCGATGCGGCCGATTACACGGCCGACTGGTCGGCGGACCGCTGCCGGCAGCGGACGAGATGGACGAGGACAGCGAGCTGGAGATGCGACTGCGCGGGCTGATGCCGGTGCTGTCGGGCCTGCTGGGGGCGCTGTCGCAGACCTTGCCGAAGAGACAGGTGCATCATGCCCAGCGGTGAGACCAAGCAGACGGACTTATGCGCGCACGATGCGGTGGTGCTGCGACGCGACGGCCTGGCGATCCGGGCGATCGCGCGGGTGCTGAAGGTCTCGCGCAACACCGTGCGGCGGCTGCTCAAGGGGCACCATATCCAGCGTGAGGAGGGCGTGCCGGCGCTGCCGGAGAAGGTGCCCGTGCCGCGGCCGGGCAAGCTGGATCCCCACATGGATACGATCCGCGAGCTACTGCGGCGCTACCCCGACATCACCGCGCAGCGGATCCTCGAGGAGCTGCGCACGAAGGGCTATGTCGGCGGATACTCGAGCGTCAGCGAACGCCTGCGCGCGATCCGGCCGGCGCCCGTGCGCATCAGCCTGCCGACGCCGAGCTACGCGCCCGGCGAGATGGGCGAGTGCGACTGGTCGACCTACACCCTCGACTTCGGCGCCGCGCGGCGCAGCGTACAGGTGTTTCTGCTCGTGCCCGTCGTCTCGCGGCGCAAGTGCTTCTCGCGGCACGCGTCCCAGGACGTGCACGCGCTGATGGAGGGCCACGTGCGGGCCTTCGAGCGCATGAACGGCGTCCCGAAGCGGATCAAGTACGACAACCAGAAGGCGGTCGTCATCCGGCGCGAGGGCGGTCAGCCGATCTTCAACCCGCGATTCGTCGACTTTGCGACGTACTACGAATTCTCGCCCGAGCTCGCTCGGCCGCTCCACCCGAACGACAAGCCGAGGGTCGAACGCGGATTCTGGGAGCTGCAGCGCAGCTTCCATTGCGGCCGCAGCTTCCACGACGAGGCCGACCACGACGCCCAGCTCATGCAATGGATGAACGAGATCGCCGACCGCCGGGTCGTCCGCGGCGATACGAAGACGATCGCCGAGCGATTCGCAGAGGAGGCGCCCCACCTCTTGCCGCTGCCGCGCCGGCCCTACGACACCGCGCGCGTAGTCTACCGCCTGTGCGACGCCGAGGCGTGCATCGCCTTCGAGGGCAACCGCTACGAGGTCCCCTACGCGCATACAGCAGCATTCCTCCCGGTCCGCGTGACGGCCACGGAAGTCCACATCCACGCCCCCGACCTGAAGCCCGTGGCGATCCATGAACGATTGCCCAAGGGCGCCCACCAGCGCGCCGCGCTCCCGCACCGCCGCGCCGCGCCCCCGCGGCCGCCCGACCTCGACGTGCTGCGCCCCGTCTTCGCCGAGCTAGGCGACGCCGCGGCCGACTTCCTGCGCGGCCTCGAGGCGACCCAGCAGCGCTTCGTCGCCCACCACGCCCGCAAGATCCTCGCGCTGCGCGAGCGCTATGACAGCGCCGACGTCGCTGCCGCCCTGTCGCACGCCCTGCGCTTCGGCGCCTTCGACCAGGGGGCGGTCGCCCGAATCCTCCACGTCAAGGCCCGCCCACGCACCCTCGACGAGTTCGTCGCCGACGCCACCCGCGAACGCCTGTCTCGCTTCATCGGCGAGTGCAACACCGAGCCCCGCGACCTCCGCGAATACGACGCGCTCCCCTGCCTCGGAGCCACGAACAAAGGACGTAACGCATGCCCAGAGAGCGAGTAAAGCCCCCACCACCGCCACCCGCAGAGCATCCACCGAGACCTCCCGACGACGTCTTGCGGGGCAGGCTCCGCGACCATATCGTCGCCCTCGGGATCATCGATCTCTCCGACGAGACCCTCGACCAAGACCTGAGCTGGGCGCTCCACGAGCGGCCCTCGTACACGCAGCTGCTCGAGCGCGTGCTCGGCCAGGTCGCAGCCCGCCGCCGCGAACGCACCACCGAGCGCCGCATCACCAGCAGCGGCATCAAGATCCGCAGGACGCTCGAGAGCTTCGACTGGGCCTTCCAGCCGAAGCTCAGCCGCGCCGCCATCGAGGAGCTCGCCGGCCTCGGCTTCATCCAACGAAGTCAGGACCTGCTCATCACCGGCAAGAGCGGCACCGGCAAGAGCCACATCCTCACCTCCATCGCCATCCGCGCCTGCCAGGCCGGCCTCACCGTCCGCTTCGCCCGCTTCGCCGATGTGCTCTCCGAGCTCCACGCCGGCCTCGCCGACGGCTCCTACGAGCGCCGCCTGCGTCGCTTCTGCGGCATCGATTTCCTCGTCCTCGACGATGTGGGTCTCGGCCAGGTGCCGCCGCAGCCCGACGCGCCCACTGCCGCGCACATGCTGTTTAACCTGATCGACCTCCGACACCAGCGCGGCTCGACCGCGATCACCTCGAACATCAAGCTCAGCGCGTGGGGCAAGTACCTCGGCGATGCGACCGTCACCGCCGCCATCCTCGACCGCCTCGCCATGACCGCCATCCGCCTCGACATCGACGGCCCCAGCTACCGCCAACACCTCGCCCACCAGCGCGCCGATCCCGTCGAGTCCGACGCCGAGCCCGAACCGCACCCGGCGTGATCCCAGCAGCAGCGCCCGTCGCCCCGGCCGACCTCGCGTCGCCGGGCTTTCTCGTCGCTCAAAAACCTCCGGCGCGGGGAGCCCGGTGGGTCCGCCAAATCACAGCAGGTGGGTCAACTTCTGACCAGCATCAAAGA
>Ga0075152_10001096_pt1 | contig 19542 bp, 16 predicted proteins | sample JI61114C2DNA_FD_70964 | JGI IMG/M metagenome (GOLD analysis project Ga0075152, IMG submission 70964) | Wastewater effluent complex algal communities from Wisconsin, to seasonally profile nutrient transformation and Carbon sequestration -... | ecosystem: Engineered > WWTP > Effluent > Algae...
TATTCGAGTAAAAGGCCACCCATTGGAGGTAAGCGCATCCATCCACCCCCGCGTTCTATCAGCGGACGTGCAGGTTCAAACAAAGGATCTTTATCCGGAGGCGGATATCGTTCCATATCCGGAAGTATGCAACGAGGTGGCGGTGGAGCCAAAGCGCGTTCTTTAGGGAAAGGAAGTTGGAATAATAATGGCCGGCCAATTTCAGGAAGAAATGCAGGTGCTAATGGTGGACTCGGTTTGTATTCCGGCAATATGAAACCTCGCAAAGGATACTCGGTACAAGGTGAAACCTACACCGGAAATATAAAAGTAAGGAAAGGATATTCGCCACAAGGCGAAACATACACGGGCAGTATGAAAGCCAGGAGACGCGCGAAAGGAGGCGGAAGTATCAGTGGAGCCTGGAATAATAATGGTCGGGCAATTTCCGGAAAAAATGCAGGTGCAAATGGAAACCTGGGGTTCTACTCCGGTAATATGAAACCCCGCAAAGGTTACGCTGTTCAAGGTGAAACGTACACCGGGAACATAAAAGCAAGAAGACGTGAGAAAGGTGGCGGAAGCATCAGCGGAAGCTGGAATAATAATGGCCGTGCCATTGCCGGAAGAAATGCAGGCGCGAACGGAAACCTCGGCTTCTACTCCGGTAATATGAAACCCCGCAAAGGGTATTCACCGCAAGGCGAAACATACACCGGAAATATTAAAGCAAAAAAGCGTGAGAAAGGTGGCGGAAGCATTAGCGGAAGCTGGAATAATAATGGCCGGGCAATCCCCGGAAGAAATGCAGGGGGCGATCAGGCTGTATCCTGGTTCCAGGGCAATGTAAAATTCAAACGCAAAGAGAAAGGTGGTGGAAGCGTAAGTGGAAAATTCTGGAACAACAATGAGCAGTCTACTACAGTAGGTAATACCAACAGTACCAAGATGGCGGCTTTTCAGGGTAAGATGAAAGCAAAAAAGAACGAGAAAAAAGATGTCGACTATTTCCCGGGCAAGTATAAGCAGTTCGATTTGCATCCATCCATGCGCGATCAGGGAGAAGAATATACAGGCAACATTAAGCTGTCCCGGTTTAAAAAGAATTACATAAAGAATCCAAATCAGGCTGATGAAGCATTAAAGAAAGACAGGCCGGATAAAACAACCTACCTCGTCAACGGCTTACAGATAAAAGTAAAGGAAAAAGAGTATAAGAAAAGGCCACATGGTGCCGATGGTTCAATGCCTGGAATTGCTCCCGGAAAAAACTCTATTCGTGCCAGTGAGTATTCGCGTGCTATCCGTCTGCGATGGGATTACAAACGCAATCCAAGCAGTGCCACGGGAGCGTTAAAAGTTCGCGAACCCGGTAAAGCCTTTGTTCAGGCAACGAATTATCAGGGAAATATTAAAATGAAGCGCTTTGATCTTTTCAGGAAAAAAGATTTTTATCCGGACTCGAGATTCGTTAAAACCAATAAAAATAATACAGACGAAGAAAGAGGCGTGCTCACGAACTTTAAGCTATGGTGGGCGCGTTTATTCAAGAAAAACGAAACGCAACCTGATCACCTGAAGGAAAAAATTAAAAAGCCGCGCTACGACAAGGGCGAGCAGGGATTGTGGTATGACTAGAGGCGCACTATGAACTGGAATTATCTTGAGCATGCTGATCAGCTGAATCAGCTCATTAACGAATCGGCCGATACAACTATTCTAATTTTTAAGCACAGCACACGCTGCAACATTAGTCGCGCAACGCTGGACCGCCTGGAGCGAAACTGGAAAGACGCGGAAGTTCCCAATATAAAACCTTACTTTCTTGATTTGCTTTCCTATCGGAGCATTTCAAATTCCATTGCCGATCAATTTCAGGTCGAGCATCAATCACCACAAGTGCTTATTATCCGTAGAGGTAAATCGATTTACGATAATTCACATTACGGGATAGACTTCAGTGAGATACGCGAAAAAGCTAAACGTTAAGCCTTTGTTTTACCCACTTAATCGTTAAGTATTTATCACTCACCCATTAGTTGCATTATCGTTCAACCCTTTCAGGGTTGCAGTATACCACGCAAGACTTTTTATTGATGATGAACCCCATTCGGGGTTCAAGTCGTGTATATTTTGAGCAATCCCGTAGGGATTGAGCATAAATAAGACTAGGGCAAAGTGTATAAATACGGTGAAGAACCGCGAAGTGGTTCAACATCGACTTTTAGCGAGATCCGCGAAAAAGCTAAAAATTAAACGTTATCGTTTGCTTCACAGAATCATGAAGACTTAAGGCAACCGGACACGTGTGTGCTGCATGCTTAAGCTTATCCAACTGCTCCGCTGTACCTTTCAATTCCGGATGAGAAAGGATGATTTGAATCTCAGCTATTTTCCTCGGGCTAGCGCCCATGATTTTGAGTACTTCAGTTTTCATGCCCGTCATATCAATATTTTCACGATCGGCCACGATCGCCATCGTAGTAAGCATACAGCTGCTGAGGGCTGTGCAGACCAGGTCTGTAGGGCTGAAGGCTTCCCCTTTCCCTTTGTTATCCACCGGGGCATCGGTAATCACAACCTGTCCGGAACGGGAATGTGTGTTTTCCGAGCGTAATGAGCCTTTATAAACAGAAGTAAGTGTCGTCATAAATACCGTAAGTGAATTTTTTGCGTTACCTTAAAAGCCTCTAAATTTAGAAGAAAGTTACCGGAAGGATCATGCGACTGAGTAAAATTTTAATGATTTCCCTGTTTTTGATAGTCCCTGCAACCGCAGGGTTTGCTCAAGATCAGGACGCATATGACTACGAATCAGAGTTTACGTGGGGTCTTAATAAAAACACTTCGGGTGGATTGATTGGAGGATTTATGTTTAAAAAATCCTTTAAGATGAGTGACCGCCAGTTGCAAACATTCGGTCTTGAGATCATGAATGTAAAGCATCCTCAGGAAGTTCGATACAATTCGCAGTACGGAAATTTCTTCACCTTCGGTAAGGAAAACTATTTGTATGCATTGCGCCTTCAATACGGCCGCGATTTTATTTTATTTAAAAAAGCTCCGCAGCAAGGCGTTGAAATAAAGGCCGTGTTTGCAGCAGGACCCAGCATTGGCATTGAAGCTCCATACTACGTTGAGTATGAAAAAGAAGACATTATTGTGCGCGAACAATACAATGAGGATATAGCAAAAGAAGTCATCTACGGACCAGGCCGCTTGTTCCAGGGGCTGGGAGATTCCAAGGTTGTTCTGGGTCTCAATTTCAAAGCCGCGCTTAATTTTGAGCTCGGACTTTTTAAGAGCCAGGTAACCGGTTTCGAAGCTGGTTTATTGGTGGATGTATATGCACGCGAAATTGATATGGTGGTAAAGGCTAAAAATTACTCAACCTATCCGACACTCTTTCTGGCATTCTTTTTCGGCAATCGTAAGTAATTCTCTGCGGTATAGATTAACCGCAAAGGCGCAAAGAGCGCAAAGGGAAATACAGAATATTAGATAGTCGAGGGAGCCAATGAACTACAAACTCTCTGCGTACTCAGCGTCTCCGCGGTTATAATTTTGAAGGCTTAAATTTGACGGGGTGTAAATACGCTACTATAAGAGCAAACCCAATGCAAGTCCCCCCAGGATTATAAAAGGCGAAGGCAACCGGGTAAAGGCCAGCAGGCAAAACGTTCCGATTGTAAATGCAAAATTCATAAACGTATTATCCAGCGGTTGAAACAGGATTATCGCAGACGCGGCAATCAGGCCGGCACTGGCAGCTGTTATTCCTTCAAGTGATGCCCGGATAGCGCGGTACTTTTTAAGGCTGTCCCAAAAACGAATCACAAAAAATATCAGGAACGTTCCCGGTAAAAAAATTCCAAGCGCAGACATAAATGCTCCTATGATTTCACCAAAGGTACCATACTCACGCATGGACAGTGAACCAATAAACGCGCTGAAGGCAAAGACCGGTCCGGGCAGTGTTTGCACAATTGCATAGCCCGTTAAAAACTCATCGTGATTCAGGTATGCTTTCTTGGTAAACTCAACCGGCCTTACGCGTTCTTCGGTTGAGTCCTTTCTTACAAACTCTGTGTACAGCATGGGTGCGAGCACTTGTCCGCCCCCAAACACAAGACTTCCATTTCGATAAAAATTTTCAAAGAGTCGGATAGGACGTGTTACTTCAGGAATACTTTTAGTGGCCCACCCTAGTAGCGCAGCAAAAACCAAAACTCCTAACCAGAGCAAAAAATTAGACCATAAAATGCTGATCTTCTTCTTCTCCTCTTTTGGCTGAGCCTTGAACTTCGAGGCGCTTATCAATCCGGCAACAAAAAGAATGGCCGGAAAGACAAAGGGAGTCTGTATAAAATAGGAAGTAACGGCCGCCATGATCATCAGGCTGACACCGGTTTTTGTATTAACCGTTTTAACACTGATGGAATATGCTGCATAGCTCACGAAGCCTACTGCCATAGGCTGAATAAACCGAGTAAATTCGAGCGACCAGTTTTTTTGCTCAATGTCAAAAAGAGAAATTGCCATGATCGTCATGAAGATTACCGATGGCAGCGTCCAGATGAGGAGTGTCAGGTACGCCAGGCTTGTACCTCCGATTTTATATCCTACCGCAACAAGCGTTTGCGTTGAACTGGGACCGGGCAATATCTGGCAGAGCGAGTTAAGCTCCATCAGATCAGCTTCTGATAAATAATTTCGTTTGGTAACGAGAATTTTTTGGAAGTGTGCAAGGTGTGCTTGCGGGCCACCAAATGCTGTCACAGCCAGCATGAGTACATCTCGCAAAAAAACACCATATCGGACTTGCTGATACAAGCTGCTGGGGGTTATTTTTTCTTCAGCCCAATCTCCGCAAGGCGTTGATCCAGGAATGCGCCTGCTGTAATATCTTCAAATAGTTTTGGATGCGTTGCATCAATACAGCTCGGCAAACAGGTAAGGTCCATTTCAGATCGTGGATGCATGAAAAATGGTATGGAGTAGCGTGGCGTATTCATTTTTTCGCGTGGCGGATTCACAACGCGGTGTATGGTTGACTTCAATTTTTTATTGGTATGACGCTCCAGCATATCCCCCACGTTCACCACCAGTTGATCGGGCAGCGCAGTGATCGGAATCCATTTTCCATCCCTGCGCAACACTTGTAGTCCATCAGCGCTTGCGCCCATTAATAATGTAATCAAATTAATATCTCCATGTTCAGCAGCACGAACTGCATCAGCCGGAACTGAGTCCGGATCTTCAATGGGATAATAATGAATAGGCCGAAGAATGCTGTTACCGTGCTTAACTCTTGAATCAAAATATGTTTCAGGAAGATTAAGATACAAGGCTATTGCCCGCAGCATGTGGACGCCAGTCTTCTCAAGCCTTCGGTAAACTTCAAGTGCAATTTCTTTCAACTCGGGCACTTCTTTCGGCCAAACATTATCGGGATATTCTTTTTTAATCGGATCATCATCAGTAACCTCCTGACCTACGTGATAGAATTCCTTTAAGTCGCCCGTATTCCGGCCTTTTGCATGCTCCTTTCCTTTGCCGATGTATCCACGCTGACCCGCAAGGCCCGGTATTTCATACTTCTTTTTAATGTCTTCGGGTAATGCATAAAATTTCTTGACAGCTGTGTACAGCTTGTCCGAAAGGTCATCGGTTAGATAATGATTGCGCACCGCAACAAAGCCTATCGTATTGTAGGCTGCACCTAAATCTGCTACGAACTCTTTCTTTTTATCAAGATCTCCTCCATAAAAATCTGCCAGATCAAGCGAGGGAATTTCGGTATATAAGGTTTCGCTCATAACGTCAGTTGATTGGTTACTGCAAGCTAAATATTTTTTGGCTAACTTTACTAGCACACCTGTAGCGGGCTTTCGAAGGGTTAGCGTATTATTTACAAACACACTATCATGAAAACATCACGCAGAAAATTTATGAGCGATTCGCTCAAAGCAACCATTGCGACTACCGTTGGCGCATCGTTCATTCTCGAAACTGCCTGTGCCGCCACGCAGACTTCCATGTCCTCTTCGCCACACACGGCAACAGCATTTGAGTTCAAACAAATCGCGTTACCATACGAAAAAAATTCGCTTGAGCCAGTGATTGATACGATGACGATGGACATTCATTACACGAAGCACCATGCGGCTTATATAAAAAATGTAAACGAAGCCATTGTTGCAGAAAAGGTCAGCTACCAATCCGAAAAAGAATTTTTTGATAACGCCTCCACGCTTTCCGCCAAAGTGCGCAACAATGCAGGCGGTGCATGGAATCATAATTTCTTCTGGCAGGTAATGAAGCCCGGAGCGAGCGGAACACCTTATGGGAAAATTGTTTCTGCACTCGATGGATCATTCGGATCGGTGCCCAAATTCATGGAACAATTTACAGCTGCTGCCATGGGACGTTTTGGGTCAGGCTGGGCATGGCTGGTGAAAGATGCTTCCGGCAAGCTGCAGGTGACCTCAACCCCCAACCAGGATAATCCTTTAATGGATCTGCCTGCCGGGCAGGCAGGTACAGCTCATGTTAAAGGAACACCATTGCTTGGTCTTGACGTTTGGGAACATGCCTACTATCTAAAGTACCAGAACAAGCGGAATGAATATGTGGCTAACTGGTGGAATGTCGTGAATTGGAATGAGGTGGCCAATAGGTTAGGATAACACTGAACATTTTTCTATTGACTTATATAATAGAATAGTCTTTAGGCAAGTTTCAGTTGCAGACTCTTTCTAGTGTTGTAAGATATGTAAAAATCTCTGCGGCATAGCAGCATCGGTTCATTTACAGAAATAGGTTAACTTTTAATGAGAAGACATGCTGACGAATAGCAAGAGCGCACACAATGTACGGGACAGAGTTGAATTGTCTTCAGGTTTTCAAAACCAACGACCACGCGGAACAGTTCAGCGATAGTGCAACGTATGGATGACATTTATATTGAACAGGATAAAATTCCAAAAATTGATACCGAGATCTTAAAACGTCTTAGCGTACTTAAACCGTGGCGTTCTCTTCTGGCAATACTCATGGACTGGATTATTATAGTCGTGTGCATTGCCGTCTGTGAAGGCATCAGCTATTGGTTTTATCCTCTGGCTTTTGTTATTGCTGGTACCCGTTTCCATGGACTCGAGGCGATGATGCATGAAGCAGCGCACTACCGGCTCCATCCAAATAAAAAAGCTAATGAACTTGTCGGTGAACTATCCGTGTGGCCCATGGGCCTTTCCTTATTTCTTTACAGAAAAGTCCGACACTTTTCACATCATAAAAATTTCGGCACAATGGGAGATGCACACATGTCTATGGACTATAAAAAGCATTCCACCCGGTTTGATATTCCAACACCGCTTCCGAAACTTCTTACAAACTGCTTACTCGTGGCTGTCAAATTTCCTGCGGAAGTGTGGGTAGGACAAATCTATGCTATAAGCAAATTGTTACCGCGGCTTTCTAAAAACCTCGGACGCCTTTGGGTTGGGTTTCAAGTATTCACTTGGTTATCTATTGTTGCCGGTTCAATTATTTTTAATCTGAAGATAGCGTTGATTTATCTCTTATTCTTTGTACTTCCCCTCATGTGGATCGCTGTATTCTCGCGCTACCTAAGGCTTTTAACTGAGCATTTCGGAATCCCGGTTAGCCCAAAAACTCTAATTCCTGGAAGTGAGACGAGAACAGTGTTGGTAGCCTGGCCTATGCGAGTTCTTTTTTGGCCACATAATATAAACTATCATATTGAGCACCATTGGTATCCTTCCGTTCCGTTTTACAATCTTCCTGCGTTGCATAAATTACTTCAACAATCACGACAGGAAAATAAAAAAATGCATGTTACGCGGGGAATAAGAAATTTATTTCATGAATTGACATCGTCTTCCTCAACGAACACAATAGCGTTATCCGATACTGTCAAGCGACCATGAAACATCATAATAAGATTGTTAACCTATTTTGCTATTCTAAGAAATAAAGATTTAAGTGTATGTCAACTAAATTCTCAAGGCGTGATGCGTTACGCTTATTAGGCCTATCGGCCGGAGCCGCTGCGCTCCCTGCTTCTGTATTGGCCACGAACGAACATGGTCAGCCGATCCTGCTACCGGAACATACAGACTATAAAAAATTAGATAAACCCGTAACAGCAATTGTGTGCGGAGCCGGCAACCGGGGCAACGTCTACGGCAACTACGCAATCGCATATCCGGATAAGCTTGATATTGTGGGTGTAGCCGAACCTGTTGCGATCCGGAATGAGCGCTATACAAACAAGCATGCTATACCCGCGGAGAATCGTTTCACCACCTGGGAGGATGTTTTTAACCGGCCCAAGTTTGCGGATGCAATCATAATTACAACGCCTGACAACCTGCATTACGGACCGTGCATGAAAGCACTGGCCATGGGATATGATGTGTTGCTGGAAAAACCGATCTCTCCCAGTGAAAAAGAATGTCGGGATATTTTAGCGCTCGCAAAGAAAACTGGCAGAATTGTAGCCGTGTGTCATGTGCTGCGTTACGCGCCCTACTTTGTTAAGCTTCGCGAATTAATCCAAAGCAAAGCCATCGGTGAAATCGTAAGCATTCAGCACCTGGAGCCGATCGAGCATGCGCACATGAGTCATTCATACGTGCGGGGTAACTGGCACAACAGCAAACAAACAACACCCATCATTCTGGCGAAGTCCTGTCACGATTTAGACATACTCCGGTGGATGATCGGTAAACCCAGCAAGAGCATTCACGCCTTTGGAGACTTAAAATGGTTTACGAAGAAAAATGCTCCCGCAGGAAGCACAGAACGCTGCACGGATGGCTGCGCAGTGGAAAGTGAATGTCCGTATTCAGCCCTGGAAATCTATTACCGCAAACGCCAGCGAAACTATGTGTTTGATCTGCCGGACGATAAAAGCAAGCAAGCCGAATATGTGTTGGAACAATTGAAGACAACAAACTATGGCCGGTGTGTATATCGTATGGATAATGATCAGCCTGATCACTACATTACAAATATATTATTTGACGATCAGGTAACCGCAAGCTTCAGCATGGAAGCCTTTACTTCCTATGAAGGCAGGCGAACACGGGTTATGGGAAGTCATGGCGACATTGTTGGTGACATGAATTCATTTATCATAACGAACTTTAAAAGCGGAAAAAAGGAAGAGTGGAAAGAAACAACCGATGGCCATGGCGGTGGCGACTGGCGGCTAGCCGAAAACTGGGTACAGGCTGTTGCGCAGCGCAAGCCTGCTTTATTAACCTCCACCATCGACCAATCTATCGAAAGTCACATCATGGGTTTCATGGCTGAAGAGAGTCGTAAAACAAAAAAGGTAATGGATATCCGGATGTAAAAAAGACGCTGGAATATCAGACTTTACGAACTATATCAGCTTTCCAATCAACTCATCCACGCTGATACCTTCTGCTTCTGCTTTGAAGTTTCGTACGATGCGATGCCTGAGTACAGGCTTAGCAATCGCCTGCACATCTTCAATATCCGGTGAGTATTTGCCGTTAAGCAACGCATTACACTTTGCGCCCAGCACCAGAAATTGCGAAGCACGCGGCCCTGCTCCCCACTCCAGGTAGTCATTGGCAACCGGTGAGGCGGCCGAAGTTTGCGGCCGGGTTTTGCTTGCCAGCGTTACAGCATATTCAATTACATTGTCAGGAACCGGCACCTTACGCACCAAGTGCTGATACGCAATGATATCTTCTGAGGTTAAAATGGTATTGAGCGATCTCGGTTCATCGGTTGTGGTAGTCTTAACAACCTCTACCTCCTCTGCAAAGGAAGGATAGGTTAATAAAATGTTGAACATAAACCGATCGAGCTGAGCTTCCGGGAGCGGGTAGGTTCCCTCCTGTTCAATGGGGTTTTGTGTTGCCAGCACAAAAAACGGTTTTGGTAATTCGTATCGCTGGCCGGCAATGGTTACAGCATACTCCTGCATAGACTCAAGCAACGCAGCCTGCGTTTTAGGGGGCGTACGGTTTATCTCATCCGCCAGCACAATGTTGGCGAACACCGGACCTTTTATAAACTTAAAGTTACGCTCCTTATCCATCGTTTCGGCTCCGATGATATCCGAAGGCATTAAGTCGGGTGTGAACTGAATCCTTTTGAATTGAAGATCAAGCGCACGGGAAATGGTTTGTACGAGTAGTGTTTTGGCAAGACCGGGTACACCAATGAGCAAGGAATGGCCTTGACAAAAAATTGCGGTGAGCACAAGCCTGACTACTTCATCCTGCCCAACAATTACTTTCGAAATCTCCTTAGCCAGGTTTTTGTATGTGCGCGCCAATGCATCGGCCGCCTCTACATCAGACGAATATTTGTTCATTGCCATAAAGTGTTTGTACGAAATTAACGTAACGATGGTTCCGGCAAGAAGCTTTTACACCTGCGGTACGCATGCTAATCTAAAATGCCGCAAAAGTCATAGGTTGGGTCGATGCTGATAAAAACATCCTGTCGAACTTTGTTAAACCACCGGTTTAATATCCCGCTTTTCTTCTGATTCAAGGTTGCAGTTTGAAGCTTGTTCCAGTCATCCTTAAGTGAAAGCTCATGCGGTGCGGTTTTGGATTTATAGAACAAAATTCTTACCGCTTCCTTCTGGGCTTCGGTACGATAGACCAGTGGCCTGGAAATCGTACCAACCTTCATGGAATCGATAGCGAAGTAAACAACCGGGTCAAGGTCTTTATAGGGAACTTTTGTACCGCCCATTTCATCTGTAAAAAATCCTCCGTCAGCTTTTGTTGCCATATCATCTGAATGATCCTTCGCGGCATTTTGAAACACAAGCTTTCCGCTTTGGATAACGGTGCGGAGACTATCCAGAAAACGTTCCGCCACTTTTAAATCATCTGGAGAAGGTGAAGGTGACATGAGGATATGCCGGGAATGATATTCATTTCCTCTGCGTTCCAGCAGTTGCATAATGTGAATTCCAAAATCCGTTTCAAATGGCATTGAAATTTCATTGAGCTTAAGCTTAAAAGCCATGGCTTCAAATTCCGGTACCATCTGACCCCGGCCGGCCCAGCCCATGTCGCCATTGTTACTTGCTACCGATGGATCAGCAGAGTATTTTTTGGCTAGTGTTGCAAAGTCTGCGCCTCTCAGCAATTCATCCCGAATGGCCAGTAACTCGTTCTTGGTTTGTTCTTTTTGTTGCGGACTGATCTCGGCAACTTTTACAATTTGTGCGACTTCTGCTTCCGCATCGAGATAGGGTAAACTATCCTTCGGAATCTTGTTAAAGAATTTTTTAATCTCGGCAGGAGTAACGGTCAGGTCTTTCGTTATGGTTTGCTCCATCTCGCTTACGATCATTTGCTCCCGCACCATATCCCGAACCTCCACTTTGATTTGTTCCATCGTCTTTCCAAAAGCCTTCTCAAGCTCTTCAACGGATCCACCATATTGTGAGGTGATCATACTGATCCTGCGAGTTGTATTCGCGTCTACTTCTTCATCGGAAACAACAACCGAGTCTATCTCCGCCTTGGCAAGCATTAATTTATTACGGATGAGGATAGCGAGAAATTCACATTTAATTTCATCTCCGCCCCGGCCGCCCTGGTTAGTTACATAGTCAAGATAGGCCTTGTCAACTTCTGATTTTAAAACAACATAGTTGTCAACTTTTGCAACGATCTTATCAATCACAAAACCTGTTTCTTCCGCTGGCTCCTGCGCCCGCGCAACCACGCTCATCAACAGGAATAGTCCGGTCAGAGAAAGCTGGATAAATCCAATGTTATCTATAAACCTCAAACTCTTTTTCACTAACTGCTTTGTTATAAACTTCATCTTCCAGCTTTTTGGCAAGCTCTACCTTGCGCTTATTTAAAATAATGTTCCGGATATCATCCCTTACGAACTCAAGAGGCGAAATATTGTCCGAAATGCGGTATTTGTCCACCTTTAAAAAGTAAAGATAGCTATCGTCAGATGTTTCATAATAGCGGTTTGCCTTTAAAAATTGAATTTTATTTGGAATTTCTGCCAATGGGGAGTTTTTAACCAATTCGTCAAATACAATCCAGGCCGAATCGCTCAAATGGTAGGCCGTTGAAAAGCTTAGACAGTAGGATTTCAGCTCGTTTTGATCCTTTACCTTCTGGGAAAGAATAAGTTCCTTAATGCGATTTGTACGCGGGGCCGTTTTAGGCACTTTCACAAACACAGCCTGAACGATATTCTGCTTCAGCACAAAATTGTCGATGTTACCGGTATAGTATTTCTCAATGTCACCAGCCGATATTGCTGTATCCAGATTTTGCCTGATGTAATACGATTGATACTCATACGCGATCAGACTAAAGCGATAATCAAGAATTTTTCGTTCTACTTCAGCTTCATTGATGTTAATTTTTTTTCCGGCTTCCTGGATGAGGAGTTGCTTGCGGATCCAGCTGGTGATATACGTTTCCGCCCGTTCAATGCTATCCTGTTTGGTTGTTGCAGGCGCAAGGATATCAACAAGCTCGTCTTTGTACAGGTAAACAGCGTTTACACGAGCAACCGTTACCCTGTTACCGGCATCCGATGCCTGCTCATTTTTCATTTTAATGAACTCGCACGCGGATAAGAACAGAAGGCCCGCCAGGCTAAGACTTAAGTTTTTCAACGACATTATTTTTGGTTTTGTCATTTACTTTAACCGGATACTTTTTCCTGAGTGATTCCAACCAGTTTTTCTCCAATTCATTCTGATACTCAGAAATTACAGAAGCTCTTGCATCCTCAAATGATAATGCTCCGGGAGGAATCATTTTGTTAACTACAATCAAATGAAACGTATTACCATTCTGGGATGCATAGTGTCCGGGCTTCCAGGTAATATCACGTAGTGCAGGCCGGTCATCACGCTGGAAGGTTCCTGTTTCTGAATATACATTACGGGCTTTTAAAATGTCGCGCGCCTGGATCGAATCTTTTGCCAGAATACTTTTGCTGAGCAGCTCAAGGTTACTTTTTGAGTCAGCATAATAAATAGTTGCATTAACACGCTCCCCCGATTTATATAACTCCGGGTGTGCTTCAAAAAAGCCACGCTGCCCTACTGAATCTTCACTAGCCTTTTTCCAAACCTCCTTTTCCATAATATCGAAAAGCAAGATGCCCTCATAATATTCCTTCAGGAGCATTTCGTATTCGGGGTTGGAAGCAATCAATTTATTTTCAAAAGCCTCATGAATCATGGATTCCGTATACGTCATATACAGATACTCCATGTATTTTTCCGGTGTCATGGAGTTCATTCGCTGATGCTGCTGAACGTAGGTTAGAAAATTATATGCCGTGACTTTTCTGCCCTGAATGGTAAACAATACTTCCTTGCCTGCAGAAAAAGAACCGGAAATTTTCCATTTACCTTTCATCAGTGTAGTATCCGCAAGCGAAAGCACTTTTGTTTTCGTTGTTGCGTTTTCAGTAAAACCAAAATTCTTTTTCAGCTTATTCAGTAAAGCTTGCTTTGAAACCTGTAAGCGCGGATCGCGGGCAATCCGGCTTTTCAAGCTTGCGGTCGATTCTTCAAACGAAGGCAATGAGATTTTTTTCTCAAGTCGGACGATATGCCAGCCAAAAGAAGTTTGAAACGGATCAGAAATATCACCGGGATTTTTTAACGAAAAAGCCACTGCCTCAAACTCTGGAGGAATGCGGGAACCTACACCAAACGGGCGAAGCTTACCGCCCGTGTCTTTTGAGCCCGGGTCTTCCGAGTATTGTTTTACCAGGTCTTCCCACTTCTCATTCTTATTTAGTTTCTCCCGGATTTCAACAATCAGGCTCTTGGCTTTTACTTCATCACGATTGCCGGCACGCAGCATAATGTGTGAAACTTCAACCTCACCTCTTGCGGGTCTTGTCTCCCCTACTTTTATAATATGATAGCCAAAGCTTGTCCGCACCGGACCAACCACATCACCGGTCTTGTTACCATAAACCGCTTCCTCAAACGGAGAAACCATTTGCAACGCAGTAAAGTAACCCAGATTGCCACTGCTATTTTTTGTTGTGGGGTCATCGGAGTAAAGGGCGGCTTTCGCTGCAAAATCCTCACCCGCCAGTACCTGGGTCTTTATCGAAAGGGCTGTGTTATAAGCTTGTAAGGTATCCGCAGGTGAAGCATCGGATTTCACGTTGATCAGGATATGCGCAGCGCTAACTTCTTTGTGAAGGCGGTCGTACGTTAATTTTACCAGGCTGTCGAGAATTTTGCTTTCAGGCAGGTATGGTTTTCTCAATTCATCCTTATAGGTATTGTACTCCTTTATGAATTCAGGTGTCTTATCGATGCCGCGTGCACGCGCTTCGGTTACCTTAAGTTTAAAGTTGATGAACAGGTTCAGATATTCATCAATCTTTTGATCGGTGAAATCCTCTTTAGCCGGATGGTTTTTCTTGTAGAGGTAAAGGAACTCATCGGCTGTTGTCTTTTCTTTACCTACCGTAAACAGGGTTGCTGCCTTTGGATCATTCTTTTGAGCATAACCACCAACGCATATCATAACCAATGCTGCAGCAATCAAAAATCTTGTCATTCCTAATGGATTAATTTGCCTGAACTCTTTTAACGAGCCGGCAGACATTTTTATTTCCCGACTTGCCATATTCTACAGAGTCCATAATTGATTTTACCAGGCGGATGCCCAGCCCGCCCTTACGCTTTTCATGAATAAGATTATCCATGCTGGGCTCGCTGAATTGATTAATATCGAATATGTTTCCTTCGTCAATAATCTCAAATACAACCGGCTTATTCTTATCGATCACAATCTCAAGGTCGAACAACTCGGCAGGATTGCAGTCGTGCGCATGAATCATAAGGTTTGAGCACATTTCATCCAGCGCCAAAACCATCTCACTTATTTCCAGTTCAGAAATGCCATGATTCTTCAGCGAGGTCCGGATAAAATCCCGTACCCCCTGAAGATTCTCCAGGCTACATCCAACTTTATATTTATACCTCATTCACTTTTTTCTTTGCTCCGGCTTTATCCGGTGCTATGGTAAGCAGATCATACAGACCCAGAATCTCAAAGGTGTTGGCAACTTTTTCATTCATGCCAAACAATACCATTTTTAAGTTCTTGTCTTTAAACTCATCGATATACGACATAAAAACACCTAATCCGGCTGAGGAGATATATTCCAGGGCACCGCAGTCCACCAGGACTTTTGTAAACCCTTCCCCAACGCTTTTCGCGATGGTTAAGTCCAGTTCTATCGAGGAGCTCGCGTCAATTTCACCGATGGGTGTAATGATATCGATTCCGTCTTCCTGCAGTCGTTTTATATGGACCATTGTATTTAAACGGTTTAAATTGGTTTATGTTCGGTTTTAAACTTGACGATCATAGTCGTGTAATCGTCATTAATATTGTCAGTCCCTGAAAACTCGTACAGCTTGCTGATCAGGTAATCCTGAATTTGCTTCGGTTCCAGAGTCTTTACTTCCATGAAAGTTGCCGCAAGCCGATCGTATCCGAATTCTTCGCCTTTTACACTTTTCGCTTCTGTAATCCCATCGGTATATAGTACCATGATGTCTCCCGGCTGGTACGTGAACTCGTTGGCTTCAACAAAATTTCTGTAGCTGTTATTGCGTACCATGCCCAGCGCCACACCCTTGTCTTTAAAGTACTCAGCTTTGTCTTTGGATGCGGAATAATACAGAACCGGGCAATGGCCTGCACGCGAATACCGAACAGTTTTGTTTTGTGTATTGATCAGAAAAAAAATGGCCGAGATAAATGAGCCTCTTTCCAAGCAGTAAATCAACGCCTTGTTAGAGCGTGCCATAAATTCATCTGGTTCAATACAATCCTGGGCAAGACTGTGAAAAATTCCCTTCATCTGCGACATGTGAAAAGCCGCGGTTGTTCCCTTACCGGAAACGTCTGCAATGATCAACGAGGTTTCCTGTTCGTTAATTCTCAGGGTATCATAATAGTCGCCTCCTACTTCATCGGCAGATTCGGAGAATGCGGCAATGTCAAACTGGGCATCCTGCTCGAGCACCTGCGGTAAAAGACTTTTCTGAACAGTTTTTGCGATTTTCAGCTCCTCCTTATAGCGTTCTCCTTGCAGCGCTTCTTCCAACAACCTGAAATTCTCAATGGAGATTCCTGCCTGGTTGGCAAATGTTGAAACGATTTTGGTCATCTCCTTGTTGAATCCATCAGGAAGTTCCTTCAACAAAGCAAGTGTTCCAATATTTTCGCCTTTTACAAAAATTGGAAAGGCAAGGATAGAACGGAAGCGTGAGCTTCTGAGTGCCGCTAAATGTTTGGACAGATTTTTCGTTTTATCCTGTCCCTGATCTAAAATACCGGTAACGTTTTGACTTTTGAGGTGCGCGATAATGTCGTATGCTTCTTTTTCTGTTATACGATAGGTGAAGACCCGATGCGTGGCAACGTCTTTGGTTTCGAGCCAACCCGCATCTGCAAACACACTGCTTACGGAAGTTTCCAGTAAAATATTATAAACACTTTCTTCGCTCTGCTCAGTTTGAATAGATTGACTGATGCGCTGAAAGTTCACCACCTCTTCAAGCTTCTGCTCAAATACGGAAGTTGTTGGCAGGTTGAACAAAATAACCAGAAATGAAAAAATGCTGTAAATCATTACAAAGATCGTCAGCGATTGGATAAATAAATGTTCCCGGTGATCAGTGAAGCCCATTCTCAGTGCTTCAACTAATGAATTGTTCGTATAGATCAGGTAACTGAGATAAAAAATGGTCAGGAGCAGCAGCAGCAAACTCGTCCATTTCTGACGGAAGTTCAGAAAGGCAACCCATTTCATGTTAGCGGAAAGAATTAGCCCCACTACAATGAAAAAGATCAACAGCACCAAATAGAGTGTATCATTTGGCGTACGGTCGAAACAGGTATAGAGCAACGCAATCAACAGTGCATATTCAAAGAATGACCATCCTCGCAATAACCATTTTGACTTTTGATAAAGGATGAGTCGCTTCCAGGAAGCAAATGAAGCAAGCAAGAAGCTTGAAAGTAAGGCTAAGTTGATGAGGTAGATTACTTCCTTGTAGGCCAGCGAGAAAAAATTGCCATCGGGCGTAGCGGCTCCAAATAAATTTTCAACCAGCCGGAGCAATAAGGATATTACCGTAGCGATCAGGCCCGCAGCAAATACGCGCCACAACAGATCAACAAAGTTCAACTGCTCATCACGGTCAATCTTGAACTTGTAGTAATAATACAGGGTTAATAAATAAAGGTTAAGAATAATCCCCGGTAGCCAGGTAGGTATCTCCTGAGGCAAGCCATTCTTGGCACTGAACACAACCGAAAGGTCGGTGAACAGCAGGGCTATCCAGGTGATCACACCGATCACAAATAATAGTCTGGAAAGAGCCTTTGCGCGCATAGTTTCGTACGACCAACCTCACCCGGCATTAAAAAAGCCAACCGGGTACGATTGGCTTGCAAGTATATGAAATTACGCTGATTTATGGGCTTAAAACCCTCATTTTAAGCGTATTTACTTCCGGCTGTAGTTCGGAGCCTCGCGGGTAATGGCCACATCGTGCGGGTGACTTTCTGTTACCCCCGCAGACGTGATCTTTACAAACTTCGCTTTCTTCAATGCCTCGATATTTTTAGCTCCGCAGTAGCCCATACCTGCCCGAAGACCACCGACCATTTGGTATAGCACTTCCGACACCAGGCCCTTAAAAGGAACCCGCCCGGAAATTCCTTCGGGTACCAGTTTTTTGATATCATCTTCGACATCCTGGAAGTAACGATCCTTCGATCCAACCTCCATTGCTTCAAGCGAGCCCATACCCCGGTACGATTTGAACTTTCTTCCTTCATAGATTATCATCTCACCTGGAGCTTCATCAGTTCCAGCCAACAATGATCCGACCATTACACTATCCGCACCGGCAGCAAGCGCTTTAACAATATCACCTGAGAAACGGATTCCGCCATCGGCAATAACAGGAACACCGGAGCCTTTCAATGCTTTTGCAGCTTCATAAACCGCAGAGAGCTGCGGCAGTCCGACACCGGCAACTACGCGGGTTGTACAGATCGATCCCGGACCAACACCAACCTTAACAGCATCGGCTCCCACTTTTGCCAGAGCTTTCGCAGCTTCCCCGGTTGCAATGTTACCGACAATTATTTCCAGTGATGGAAATTTTTTCTTCACACGCTTCGCTGCATCCATCACTCCTTTAGAATGTCCGTGCGCAGTATCAATGCTGATTACATCAACACCAGCATTTTTTAATGCTTCAATTCTCTCAAGTATATCCGGGGTTACGCCAACTGCAGCGCCTACACGCAATCTTCCAAATGAATCGTTACACGCATTTGGTTTGTTTTTCTTTTTCTGAATGTCTTTAAAGGTCACCAGGCCTGTAAGCTTTCCTTTTTTATTAACGATCGGAAGTTTTTCAATTTTATATTGCTGAAGCGTTATCTCCGCTTTTTCTAAGGTGATGTTATCAGGCGCGGTGATCAGGTTATCTTTTGTCATGATGGTTTCCACTGCAACCCCCATGTTCTTCTGGAAACGTAAATCCCGATTTGTAATAATACCTAACAGCTTGCCGTTCCCATCAACAATCGGAATCCCACCGATTCTGAATTCACGCATGATGTTTTCGGCTTCCTGCACCGTTGCGTTTACTGAAAGTGTGATGGGATCAAGGATCAATCCACTTTGCGAACGTTTCACCTTACGCACCTGCTCAGCCTGCTGGGCGATGGTCATGTTCTTATGAATAAAGCCCAGGCCGCCTTCAAGGGCCATGGCAATTGCCAAGTCGGCTTCCGTAACCGTATCCATTGCTGCGGACACGATCGGGATATTCAGCTTGATTTTAGCGGTTAATTGGCTTTGCGTGCTGGTTTCGCGGGGCAGAACTTCAGAATACGCAGGTACGAGGAGGACATCATCGTAGGTTAGCGCTTCAAACAGGAATTTTGATGTATCTAGGGCCATGGCAAATAAACGATCTGTTATTTGCCGGGCAAAGATAGGTGTTGAGTGGTGAATTCGCTAATTATAAATTCAGCAAGTCCTTTTAAATTTGACCCATAATCCTGAACGTCTATGAGACTTATTTTTTCAGCTTCCTTTGTTTTTTTTGCCACTTTTTGTTTCGCGCAAACGCAAACGGGCAAAGCTTCTTTTTATGCCGATAAGTTTGAAGGCCATCCCACTGCCAGTGGCGAAAAGTATAAGCACAGCAAGCTTACGGCTGCGCACAAATCATTACCCTTCGGAACACTGATCCGGGTTACCAACCTGAAAAATAACCTTTCAGTTGAAGTAACGGTGAACGACCGAGGGCCATACGTGGAGGGCCGCATCGTAGATCTTTCAAAATCTGCTGCTGAAAAGCTCGAGTTTATCAATATCGGGCTGGCCGATGTTAGGGTTGAAGTGATGGATGCCGGAACAGGCAAAGTAAGTGATCCCGCTCGCGCGATCGACCACATTGTGGTGGATGAAAAAGAG